>Ga0065711_1008496_pt1 | contig 23524 bp, 14 predicted proteins | sample Hoacrofraction12_FD_59098 | JGI IMG/M metagenome (GOLD analysis project Ga0065711, IMG submission 59098) | Hoatzin crop microbial communities from Cojedes, Venezuela - Epithelial fraction 12 v2 (version 2) | ecosystem: Host-associated > Birds > Digestive system > Esophagus > Crop | place...
CCCCCCCCCCCCCCCCCAACACAACAATAACATAACAAAACAAAACAAAAAACTTGCAGCTCTGCCAAGCAGGCTGAATGAAGGAAAAGGAGTGACACTGTCACATTTCTTGGGAAGAAACAATCCAGAGGTCAAGCCATATTTTATTCAGTGAGAAAATTTTGATAATAACTAAATGTGTTTAAGCTAAATACTAGCTAATATGAGCACTTCTGTATTTCTCATACAACATCTGTAGTAGGAAATTATCTTTCCACAATCTCTTTATTTTTGCACATTACCCATGCAGAGGAACTAAAGGTGTAAAAGCTGCTTTTACAGAGAAAATGTGCCTGCCTATATAAAACATCCTTTCCTAAGTAAAGGAATACAAAAACCGCAACTAACTACGCAGAGAAGAGAGGACAGCTCAGTCTTGGCGCAGCAATCATTTCCCAGGTTGAACTGCCAATCTTGTTTCTTGTTGACCTAAGCAAAGCTTTAAACCAAAAGATCTGTTTTGATTTGAATCTAGTGAACGTAACGCTGGCCAGCGTCTCTGCGCGGGACGGTAAAACCTGTCCACACTGCAGCTGACCGGTGAGGTGCCCAGAAAACCCCGCGGAGACAGAGCCAGCAGCTCCCGTTGGTGGGAGCCAAGGGCTAGCATGGAGGTAGAAGGTGATCTATGCGTGAGTCTATACACACTTTCTTTTCCACAGGTCTAAACCGTCAGCGGGAACAGCAACTCCTGCAGTGACTTCTGGTGGAAAGTCACGGAACGACGACAGTGAAACCTGTCTTCTACTACAGCCATGTTAAGGAACTGAAGGTCAAGAGAACAGAAACGTTAGGTTTCAGTTACACAAAACTAGACACAGGATTGATGTGTGGCCTTTCAGATTTCTTTCCTCACTACTTTTTCTCTTACAAGTTTTAGTCAAAGAGATCAGCTTGTACACATGCACCTCGAGAACTGGTCCGTGGAGGATCCACCTCCAACAGAGGTGTTAAGAGAAAGCCCTGAAAGACAGGACCTTGTCATCTCCTCTGCATATTGCCTCCCTTCTGCAGCACAGTCTGCACTCAGCTCGCACCAATTTGCATTCTCAGATACACATTTAGAAACAAATTCCAGAAAAAAAACCCTCCATCAACTCTGAATAAAAGTTACCTGCTGACTGTCTAAGTGTGCCTCGAAAGACGTGATGTAAGCGCCTTCATTGGCATGCTGAAAGTGTTGTAGCATTGTCACTAAAAAGGTAAAGTTTATCATATTTTTATGCCCTGTTCTTTCTGATATAATAGCTAAAACGTATTAATAACATCAAAACATCTCAAAAGGTCAAGCGGCATACAGCAAGATGAAGGGAATTGTCAAGGAGCTTAGGCAATCATCTTAGCACTCAAGACATTTGCCAGGGCTGTTTAACTAATATGTGATGTTCACTTTTAATTTCAATATAGTGCCATTTGGGCAAAAATGTTGTATTTTTTAATTAATGACAATGTCAGCAGCTATTAAGATTAAAAGAAAGACCACATCAATAATAAATACTTAATCCAAAGAAAGGATTACAAGAAGAGCAACAAAAATCAATTTTTAGAGCTGGAAAATGGTGACTTTTTCCTCACTTGACTGGTATTTTCATTATATTGACAAAACCATGATCTTACCTGACACTGACATTCGCCTAATGAAATAGCAGCCATGTATAATGATGTAAGTACCTGTCAATTTTGCTACAGAAGAATACAATGCTACAGCACTGGTGTTATGTTACAAAGACATTTTCTTGCTCTTCATCTGATGTAAGAGCAAACAACAAGAAGAAACCAGAGAAACTGCACATCTTTCTGCATCTTCCTTTACCACAGAACATCAAAATTCTTCCACATAACTTCCGGAACTCCTCAGTGTTGGCAGCACTTTGTCATAAGCAGGCAGCAGAGAACTGCCATATCTACATGAAGACTGAGACGCTGCAATTCTTGCTTTACTGTCCTGCAGGGCTTGGATGTGGTGGAATAAAGCAAAAATCCCTTATTTGCTTAGTGTTAAAAGCGCAAATAGCACACCAGAAAATAAGCAGGATTCGCCGCAGTGGGATACTGATCCATCAGCTCACTAAGGCTGTGGGTAAAGTATTTTTTGGGACAAATCTAGAAAAATTCAGAACAGAGGCATGGCACGTCCTTAAACAGCTCATCTGCAGAACAGTGGCAGAACGGTTAAGAAATCTTCCCGGATCTGCATCTCCCCAGACTTGCAACAAGGGCCTTTCCCAGTCCGAGCTCCTGCGGGTAGCCGCTTGGGCAAAGGGGACAGCGGACGGGGACAGGACACCGGCCACGTCACGCCTCAGCATGCTGCTAGCCCCAGAAACCTGCACGCTTCCATTGCCTTGCCTGGGGAAACAGCTAGGCTCAGCGGGATGGGAAACTAAAACCAAAACCCACTGCTTCCAGAAAAGGGTAATGCAAAGTACTAGAAACACAGAAAGACTTCACTTGCAAAGGATTAAAAAATGCTTGACGTTGAGAAAAGCTAATCAGCAACAACTTTTACACGCTTAATTGTTAGCTTGGGCAGTTATGCCTTTGAAAGTCACACTACAGTGGACTACTGGACTATGTGAGGAAACAAACGAGAGGAGACACCACAGGAACATCTGAAGTGCTAAAGAGAAGGGAAAAACCCCTCTCTTTCAAAAGAGCACACTGATTAAAAAAACTAGCGCTGCCAACATTAGGTTTGACCAAAGAAAATTCTGGTGGATATAGAGACAGCAGAACCATTTTCTTCGCTGAAGTGAGAAACTGAATCACCTTAGCTGCATCTTAAACCCTGCACAAATGGAAGAAAGTTCAAGAAACATTCATAAAAGGTGAAGCAGTGACAGCTATTTACCTGTCAGTCCACGCAGAAGGTCTGCCAAGTCTGTCTACAACTACTGTAGCACTTGTACAGAGGGACAAGCGGCTAAAAGTGCTGTAACTTGCATCTGGCTATTTACCTGTTAGGGAGAATATGGATCTTTCCAGAACACAAACACTCAAAGACGACAACCTTCTCACACAGTGATCCTACCTTCCTATGCGTGTAAAAATGTTGAAAGATGGTTATTCCTCCAGTGCCCACGGACTCAAATGGAAGCAGAAGGCAGCTCTTTCAACCGTTTTATAACTATCAGCTCATAGCATCATCTCACAGTAAGCATTGTAAATAAAATCATAATAGCAATTTATTTTCATTTCTCTTCAAATGAATAAAAATTGGATCAACAGCCCATACAGATTCTTTTTAATTGAATCATAGCTATCCTGGAAAATTATAGGGCTATACAATAGAATATTTCAAAAGACACAAACCACAATGAATGCTGATGTGAGTGTCACCTTTAGCTAGACACTAATGACTGCTCTTTATCTAGCTCCAGACTCTCTAAGGAACAAATTACAGTAAAAAGAGAAATATAACTCAATGAGAACGTGACGCACTCTGCACATTCTCATATAAGGCCATTTCCAGGGCAAAATCAAGCAGACACCAAGTTATCTGCAGCCATTTCTTTTTTTAAGAGGCATTCTCTCTTTTCTTCAGTTGTCTGTGTTTAATTACACAAGTTCTCCTGCGAGTGGTACTTTTTCACAATACATCCAACCTAGTCTGTAGTTACATCAGTTATATTCTACTAGAACGACACGGTAGCCAACTGCGGCAGCTCCAGGAGAACCTGTTCCTGGAAAATAGGCAAAAAGGGGTAAAGCCCTTCCAAGAGATGAGGCGGAGGCTTGGAGTGCCCCCAAAGCGGCCCCGGCGCCCAGGCAGACTTGGCAGTCCCTCAGTGCCATCCACACCACAGGCCAGGGAGACTGCTGTTGTGAAAACTGCTGCCAAAACCCTCAGAGCTCATATTTGCAGCATCTCTTCTGAAAGAGCTACAATTCTATTCACATGAGGCAGACAAACTGCAGAGTGACTCAGTGTATCCACTCTTTTTTTTTTTTTTTAAGTGACACCTTTCTGCGTGACACCTGCAAGTTCTTAAAGTTCTGGATTTTGGATTGCTGATCCTCCACTCGGACCTTTGCTTCCGAGCCTGCTATCGTTTATACAGATTTCTTTTTATCATGAGATCTTTAATTTACAATTTGAACAATACATGCTACAAATTTATTAACAACCTGTTCAGTTAGTCCCAACTAACTGAAGTTAGAGTCCCAGATGCTGAAAATGTTTAACAGAGTGAGGGCAAAATTACTGACTAGGACTATCAGAAATCACCATTCACTTACTACGGAAATGCATTTATTGTGCCCTTAAAAATATAATCATGTATATTTTCCACTACAATGCACACAAGTACAAAATTATTTTTCTGCTAAAAATATAAGCTAAATAAAATTCAGAATGTGTTTGTGTAAACAGGAAGGACGTATGAGTTAAATTTTTGACAACTACATCAAACATGCAAAAGCTGAGCCAGCAGCAAAACAAGAAGCAAGGAAAAAGTTTCTTTGGCTGTATTTGACAGGTTGAAAGTAACAACACAATTTTGCTGGATTTACTCTTTAAAGAGCATATTATACAAACACGCTAATTTTGAGAGCACTTAACCTTAGTTTGAAGGGGGGGGAATGACTGAGTATTAATGAGCTGAGCCTCAGGGTGTTTAATGAAAAGCTGTCCTTTTGAATGTGATCTAAGGTTCTAAACCTTTGTTAGCAGACATTGGGATGCAAGGTTTATTTGCCCTGGGAGTGCATTCTATCTAAATACACAGAAATTTCACTAAACGTTTGAAGGCACATGATTGCAGAGAGTTTTCGCTTCATGTCAAAATCACTGTTGCAAAAAATAAATAAAATTTAAAAAAATCCACCCCCTCCAAAGCGAGCTACTCCTAGGATCTTCTCAAATGACCCAGATCTTTAGAGTGAAGTTTTCCTTTGCCTAGAAACTAAGTGGCTTTTCTTTTGCTCATTCAGCTTCTAGTTCTGGGAAAAGCCCAAAGAGAAACATTTAGATTGGAGGGGTCTTTGAGAAGATGTGACAGTTGACTGATGAGCATCCATAAAATGACAAAGAATAGTTGTGTGGAGCCGGTGCATCACATCGCCTCTCCCTGGGAAACTAATTGCTCTGAATTGTTAATAGTAACATTATTTTTCAGGCAATCATTTCTTTTGAATACCCAAAATGAGCATGAAACAGCTCCTTTGACCGGACATAAAAGTTAAATGTCCCAATGTTGATCAAATTAACTTCAGCTATGTGACAATGGACTATATTTGTGAGAAAATAATGAAGGACACAAAGGGGAGCTTTATGCCAAGATTTCACAGTTGTAATGTAAAAATGTTTCTGTTGAACTAGGCCAGGGAACATTTCAATAGGAAAACAGAAAAGCACTGTCACTTTTTTTTTTTTTTTAAAAAAAAAAAACCAAACCAAAAAAACCCAAAAAACCACATTAATTTTACGGATCTGAATGCTCTAGATAATTTCAGGAAATTTAAATGGCTGGCACACCAAGAACCACACTATCAGGCTAACATTTCGCGTCCTTGTCCGTCACAAACTCTCTTCTAATACTTTTAAAGGACCCTATCCTACCACTTCTACTCAATTCCCTAGCCAGGCTATTAAATTCAGTAAGCACTTTTCCACAGCAAGTGTCTAAAGGAGATGACTAATACGCCAATATAATTAATTAACATGACACATGCATAAGCGTTAGTTACAGCAGATGTATGAAAGACTAAACTCAAACGTAAACTACATTTCCTTTGTTACTCTCATGTGTAGCTTAAACCTCCCAACTTTAGAAAATACAAATATGCAAGTATTATCCAAATAGGGCTAATTCTACATGGGAATTCTCCAAAATAGGTCGGGAAGATTTTTTTTTTTCCCCAAAAAATATATAGCGGTTGTTCTTATTCTCATTTCTAAAGCAAATTCAGTTTTGACTGTATCTGCATCTATCTGGAACAACGCAATTGACCCATGGGAGTTTAGTCTGGGTTTACATTAGCACTGAGACAGACTCATTACATGCAGCAATTTTCTACATACACACTGTATATGTATTTGTAAATATACCAGCAAGTATTTGTTTAACACTAGTGTAATTCCAACTCTCTTAGCCTTTAAAGAGTCTAACACCACATTTTCTTCACACTTGCTAAATGGCAAATGCTAAAACCAACCTGCTCAGCACATACCAGCTAGCTGTCTTTAAAAGTGTTACTCTGGCTATAGAATTATTTTTTCACATTATTAAAGCTAATCACTTCAGAACGCCATTGTAAGACTAAACCTTTCTAGTCCCAAAACATGTTATTATGCTTATTAACAGATTCCCTCAGCAGAAAACATTTTGCAGCAACTTCAAATCACTCAACACTTCTTCCTTTGTTTTTTCCTCCCTACCCCCCCCAGGAGTTTAGAGATGTCGCGCAACTTTGTGCCTATGCGTTAAAACCTTGCAGTTAAAATAATTTTTGGGAAACCAACTTCCCTCATGTTTTGAACAGTTACACTAATTCATTTGAGCTTTATTTGCAAAATTCTATCTTTTTTGCATTTCAGACTCCTGTGACAGCTTCTACCTTACATGAAAAGGCTGTACTTAATTCATGTTTATGAAGATGCAGTGTGAACAGAACTGCGCTTTCACTTACTCCCACAGTGACCTAAATCAACTGTGAGAAGGTGTTCCTGTTTCATTCAGTGAAGGTTTAGCTCATTAAACTGTTTTCCTTCTCAGTATTGTTCACTGGGTTTGAACTGCATTGCTGTTAAATGCTCTTTAGCAGTTTAAAGGCTTTAAACGAAAAGACTTATCAGTCTCTGTTTTTAACAGCACTAAATCTGCATTATTAGTTCATGCAGATAAGGGGATTTAAAAGCGCAGCTTGAAACCTCTCTCTTCTGTATTTATCTGACACCGCATAGTTCCAGTAGCTCAGCTGGAAATGTAGATCTATGAAGCTTTAAAGAGAGATTAAAGCCAAGAAAAGAAGTACTTTTCCCCCTATAGACGCTCGCACTTTCCCTTTTCCTACTGTCTGAAGGAGTGATGGCAGACAATGGTCAAAGATGGTTCCCAAAACTCTCTGAATGGGGACACTGTTGGTGGTAGCATTCATTCAAAGTGAGCTTCAGTGTATTGTCCTCCCCAATCAGCAGATCAGAATAGAGTTTGCTGGTGGCTGCCAAAAGGTTAGCAATGCCGATGAAAGGGGTTTCCCATTATTCACTGCTCTTACAGAACTCCCCTTTTGTGCGAGCCAGCCCATCATTTCACTACGGAGGTCCGGATCTGCGGCTGGCTGCTCCCTCAAAATGAACGATTCATCTGAATGCAAGCTCACAGTGGTAGCGTGCAACCTAGAATCGAAGGGTTTCTTTTCTAAGGACAGGGGAGTTGGGGCAGTTTTTGGCAGTGTCACATTTTAATGATATACCATCATGACATCTCTGACCCACAGCTGACACTAATACTACAGTCTTATTACCGTGCCCTCGCCAGGGCATCGTGGGAGGTCCGAAGCCAAAATTAGCTAATGAAGCACACTGTATGCGGTAAACAAGCGTGCAATAAATAATGCAAAAGTTTTATACAGGCTTGATAAAGTTCCCTCATGCAAAGCATAAGAAAAGGACAGGAGACCAAAGCAGCCAAGAAAAAATGAAATAAAAATAGGCCTTTCCCACACTGCTCTGTGTAACTGAGCTCAAAAATCTATGTCTCAGACTGCCCTGAGAGCACATGCTGCTCTCACTGCATCTCTGTCCCCTAAGTAAGGCATCTTTTATAAACAACTGCATGCTACCTATCTGCCAACCTCCCAAGTACCTCCAGTGTTTTCTGACGATTTGAACAGGTTTTGTAAGTGATAGAACAGAAGACATACCGGATTTTTCCTCTTCATCCTTGTATCACCCCAAAAAGTGAAAATAAATACCTATTTTGGAGGATTTCCTCCTTAGTCCTCTGCTGGGGTGCACAGGGAAAACGCTGCTTTGTACACAGTGGAACGCAGCGGTCTCTTTTGCTAAAATATTTGCCTGTCTTCAAATAAGATAAAACTTACAGAAAGAAAGAAAACTTTGGCTGGCATGTGACTGAAAAGGTATTTATACTCCATTCTACACTTCAGAAACTTTTTTCAGTGAAAATCTACACAGGGAAAAATGACAGCACCGCACACGCAAAGCTATTGATGGCGGCACAACTTCATTTGACTCAGGAGCGTCTCCAGCCTCGCGGCTGCTGGGCAGCAGGTTTCAGAGCCCAGGTCGCCACGTGTGCCGGGGCTGCCTGGAAGAGACGCTTTAAAGCGCCATTTCTCAGGCGGACACGAAGTCAGGCAGCGCCTCGTAAGAGAAATACCTGTCGGCTTTGCCAATACACGTGTGCCCATGCAGAAAGAATTTTATTCTTACTCTTTTTCCTGACTCTGTAACTGCTAATTAGGGCAGTTGTGAGTTGTTGGGCATTTTTGGGACTACCCTCTGTATTGTACCACCCATCAGACGAATCAATGGTGTAACACCATTATAAACCACGGTGTTATTAACAGTGGTGATGACCGCCCACAATCGCTGCGTTGCTGCTTGGAAAAGGTGAGCTGCCTACTGCACTCAGCTAGTCCTGAGATCAAAACACCACAGGGCTCAACATGGAGGGGGCTGGAGCTCGAGACTGATGAGAAGAGGCTGAAAGAGCTGGATTTGTTCAGTTTACAGAACAGACAGCTACAGGAGGATTTTGTTGCTGGCTTTATATATTTGGTAGTTACGGAAAAGACAGAGCCAGGCTCTTCCCCGCAATGCACACCAAAAGATGAGGGGCGATGGACACAAACTGCTTTGAGGGAAATTCTGACTGGCTATTAGGCAGAAAAAGTTTCACAGTGAGGGTCATCACACACAGTAATAGGTGGCCTAGCAAAGCTGCAAATCACCCTGCGTGGAGCTTTTCAAAGCTCAGCTGGATAAGCCTCAAACAACCTGATATGATGGCGAAGTGGGCCCTACTCTGAGCTGGAGGATGAACGGGAGACTCCCAGAGCTCCCTTCCAACCAGAATTACTCTGTTATTCCGCAACTAACAACATAATTGAACAGTAGCCTTATTAGACTCCACACAGACCAGAAAGAAGCTAATCTAACACATCTGAAAAACAAACCTGCTTTCTACTGTACAAGTTCTAGTGACTTCAGACAGATTCTCCAGTCTCAGCGATTTAGTTTAAAAGAGTGTCATACTTAATCTATAATTGGCATCGTCTAGAAAACTCTGATTAGAAGTGACCATTTTCAGTTCACAAAATAAAAATCTCTACATTTCCGAGTGTGCCTTTTGAAACATTTTTTATACGCCACTTATGAACACGGAAGATTGAAAGATGCTAGTAAAGGCTAATACATACCTATCAAGTACATAGCCAAGAGCCTTATGCCGTATTCCTGAGTAAACCGATGGGCTTGTTTCCCAAGCAATTAAATTGGAAGCATCATGGAAAAGATGAATGTTTACCAAGTCAAAGGCACTATGACAAAAAAGGAAAAAAATAAAATGATTCAGGATAAAAGAAAAAAACATTTTTTGCATCAGCAAAGCATTCAACACAGTAACACTGTATTCTCTCTTATGTTACCTTAGTATTTACTCACACAGACTGCAAATTAAGCTATCTTCATCAGACTATCATCAAACTCATCCACAGGTAAGACTGCATCTAGGCTTTTGCTTAAAATATGCATAATATGAAAATCAAAAGCTATTTGTTAGTTACAATTCACAGAAATCAAGCACTACCCTCTCACTAAAATATTTTAAAAATAAAATTGAATGTATAAACAAGCAACTTCAAGTTTATAAAGCTGTAGCTAAATACCAAAGTAGAACTGTGGCTTTGCAATAAACAAAATGAAAAGCTACTAACAGGAGTATTTTACTAACATAAAAGGCTAAATCATATCACTACAACTCCGTACCCGACCCTGTGTGAAGAGTGCCAAGATAACAGTGGTCAATTCGCACACCACTTCCAGCTGGGAAAGAGGATACAGGCTCTTTGACTTGGACTGTGCCTGCAGGATCATCGAATCAGAGAATCACTTGTGTTGGAAAAGACCTTTAACATCATGTACTCCAAGTGTAAACCTAACAGTGCCAAGTTCACCACTAAACCATGCCTCTATGTGCCATGTCTACGCACAACTCTTTTAAATACCTCCAGGGGTGGGGACTCCACCACTTCCCGGGCAGCCCGGTCCAATGCTCGATAACCCTTTCAGTGAACAAGTTTTTCCTAATATCCAATGTAAACCTCCCCTGGCGCAACTTGAGGCCGTTTCCTCTTGTCCTATCACTTGTTACTCGGGAAAAGAGACCGACGCCCCACTTCACTACAACCTCCTTTCAGGTAGCTGTAGCGAGCGATAAGGTCTCCCCTCAGCCTCCTCTTCTCCAGACTGAACAACCCCAGTTCTCTCAGCTGCTTCTCATAAAACTTGGATGTGGAGTTAGCCTCAGAAAATCAGTAAAATATTGTAAAATTTCACAGCTTTGCTTCCTAACCTGAAAGACAGGAGTATTAACTCATCCTTTGCTACTCTGCAATGAGGCAGGGACTCTGGCAGCAGTCCCTTCACCTGGCTGTGGGCATTGGCATCCCCTACCACCTACTGGCAGTGCACTCTTGAATCACAGGATCATAGAATCACTAACTTTGGAAAAGACCTCTAAGATCATCAAGTCCAACCATCAACCCATCACCACCACGCCTACTAAACCATCTCCTGAAGTGCCACGTCTACACGTTTTTTGAACACCTCCAGGGATGGCGATTCCACCAGTTCCATGGGCAGCCTGTTCCAATGCTTCACAACTCTTTCAGTGAAGAAATTTTTCCTAATATCCAGTCTAAACCTCCCCTGGTACAACTTGAGACCATTGCTTCTTGTCCTGTCACTTGTTACTCGGGAGAAGAGACCGACCCCCCACCTCACAACAACCTCCTCTCAGGTAGTTGTAGAGGGCAGTAACATCTCCCCCCAGAATCCTCTTCTTCAGACTAAACAGCCCCAGTTCCCTCAGCCGCTCCTCATAAGACTTGTTCTCCAGACCCTTAACCAGCTTTGCTGCTCTTCTCTGGACACGCTCCAGCAGCTCAGTGTCCTTCTTGCAGTGAGGGGCCCAAAACTGAACACACAAGAAAGAAACAACCCCAAGGGGTAAAGGCTGTCTTGGCCTCGGGAGCTCTGCCCTCCTGGAGGAACATGCAGGAGCTGAGGACCACTGTTACAGTGCCCAGTGTCTGCCTTGTGGGATGGCCAAAGACTGGCAGAAGAGATTTCTGAAAAGGAATCATATTGCTTCTATGGAAACTCTATGGATTTTGGTTTGGTTGAGGACAAGAGAAATAGGGATATTCTGGAAGTTGTTTCTTAATCAATTAAACCAACTTCAAAACCCTGTGAAACAAAAATACCTTCTTCTGCCTGCTGGCAAAAAAGCTAAATTACAGAACCATAGAATGGTTTGGGTTGAAAGGGACCTTATAGATGGATCCAGTTCGAACCTCCCTGCCATGGGCAGGGACCCCTTCCACCAGACCAGGGTGCTCAAAGTCCCATCCAGCTGGCCTTGGACACTGCCAGGGATCAGGCAGCCACAGCTTCTCTGGGCAGCCTGGGCCAGGGCCTTACCATCCTCACAGTAAAGCATTTCTTCCTTATATCTAAATCTACCCTCTTTTAGTTTAAAACCTTTGCCCCTTGTCCTGTCACTACAGCCCTGGGTAAAAGTCTCTCTCCATCTTTCTTGTAAGACCCTTTTCTAAACTAAAAGGTCCCAATTAGGTCTTCTGGGAGCCTTCTCTTCTCCAGGCTGAACCACCCCAGCTCCCTCGGCCTGTCTCCACAGGAGAGGCGTTCCAGCCCTCTGACCCTCCACAGGACCATGACTTCCTATGGTCACTAGGTTGTGATGGCTATTTACAACTACTTCCTAGTCAGCGTTAGTCCATAAGTTCCCCGACACAGGGACCGGAATTTGCTATGAGACTGCACAACATTTGGCTGAATTTGGCTGGTAACAGTATTTTTAATAATAATATTGCTAGCCTTACAACGTACCTGTATGCAGGAATTTTCTGTAATTAACGCACCCAGACAGAGGCATTTCCTATTGCCACCTATGTTAATCGCATACGAGGGGTCACTTCTAGCGGGCTGGCAGTCACCTGGAAGGCAAGCTGCCTTTCTGCACTCCGGTCCCCCACTGCTGACAGGCAGGACACGTCTGCCTGGCAAACAGAAAGCTATCCAGCTGTTATGGCCAAGCTGGCATTCTGCTTTATATTTGCTCTGCTTGAGGCTTTTTGTGTCCTAGAGATCTGGACTGCATTTTTAAAAACTCTATGGTCTCATTGCTTTGCTGTTGAGTTTTTTGGTGATGGGACATGGCAAGGCAAAACGAAACCTGAAAACCTGGCATATGCTTTTCACACAGATTTAGCAACCCCACCACCCCCCTAACAAAAAAACCCTCAAACAAACCAGCGTATGGAGGAATTCCTGCATGCTGCACTGAGGGACTGAAGGAAAGGTGTCTCCTATGAAGCTCCAAAAGGGATACTTGAGGGACAGCACTGACAACATGATGTTTTGGAAAGGAGGGCCCTCCAGCACCTGCAGAAAGTGGTATGCCCCAGTAGCTCCTACACGCATAATACCGCTTAGCACTAAAACAGTCTGCTGCACTTCATTTTGAGGGCACAATTTTGGTTACTGTTTAAAAAAATACATTTTGGGTAAGTTCCACGAACACTGACAGTGCTTATTGCATTAGCACTGGACTGACAAGGGTAAAAAATTTCCTGGGTATAACTGAACAGACTTCTTTAAACTTCTAAACTATGAAGAAACAAAGTTACACACCAGAGTAGAGGTAAGTCTGTCCTAGATGACTGTTAGAAGAAACAAGGCTATTTAATATGTTTTATTCTCACATTCAGAAAAACGCTCGCAAAATTTGGTTGCAGCTGATCGAAAATAGCCAGCATTTAAATGCAAAAAGACGTTATGGGAAGAACGGAGGCAAAGCTCTACTACACTACTGCAAGTCTGGTCTCGCTGGCATTTTTAGGCATGATGGGAGTGGTCATTCTAGACCTGTTTTAAGCTCTCTGTCCAAGTATGCTTCAGTACTGTTCCTGTCCTTGGCAAGCTCAGGCATAATCCATGGACAAAGGATCTCTGTCGGCTCCCCTTCACAGACACGCGGGTTCTTGGTTTTCCTGTCTGAGCCCCCTTGACACGATGCTGATGGCCACAGAAACGCTCCTCAGGCCAGCACTGCTCTTCCAGGCACTGTGTGCTCTGTGGCTATATCCCCTCTCGGCAGCTCTTATCTTCAGTAGTAGCTGCAGGCACACACGGATGATTTTGTGAAGGGCTCCAAAACCATGCATTCTCCACCCCAGGATAGGCTAAATGCAGAGATGCTACTAGATGAAGCAATAAAACACATGTTCTCATTTCTCTGCTTCACTGATGAACACCATTTAGGCTTACCCCAGAGCCACCTACGGATTTTGAGCTGCCTCTTTCCAGAAAAACCTGCTGAATGTCCTCTCAGGGTCTTCCCTCTTCCTCGGCCTTACTGCTAGTGAAAGGTCCATTTAGTGAGTTTTGTGAGGTGAACCACAGCTCAACCCCATCATCCGACTGTATCACCCTGCCTGGGGTTTCAGATTTAAAAAACGGTTTTTCCCTTTACAGGAGCCAAGCATTTCAAACTTGAACAAATGGCTAAATCATACTGACTCTGCATTACCACTCCTGTGCACAGCCACTTCTTGTATGAGAATTCAGTGTGGAGGTACAAAACAACAGAGAAGGCAAACACACCTCATGTTCAAAAAGGAGTTTTGTAGCCTGCCAGCAAGAACGTGGCAACAGACTTTGACAGAGAGAGGAATCAAGCAGAAACCCCAAGCTGTGCACAGGGAGATTCCCCAGCTCGTGGACAGAGTCAGGGAACACATCTGGGCTCAGCAAATAATGGCAGCCAAGGCAGCAAATGCACGATAAAGATACAGAGGTCACCAAGCTGCCGGTACAAAGGCCTCTTCCAAAGATACCGGTGGGTTTTTCTGGCTACCGAGAACAGCGTATCTTGCAGAATGAACTCACAGTGACAATAAAGTAGTCCTGCTAACCTTTGTATTAAGATACATCATTAGCACATAGTTACAAAACAATCTGGAGACCACAGCTTGAGATTTCCATTCCTGTCTGAAGGACGAACAGAAAGAATCCCTGCAGGACAGGGAGAGACCTCATGTCACGAACGCACCTCCTGTGTGAAAGTATCTATACTCCCTCCCTATCTGCCTAAATACTGCTTGTTCTTAAAACTTGCTCATGAAGGACCTGCCACCTACAATTTCCCTGCCCTGAAATTAAAACTTTCATCATACTACCTGTCTTCCTGCAAATGCAACTCCTTTCCTTCTGCCCTTTCTGCAGGGGCGACAGACAGCAACCAGGCTCCCAGATGTGGCGAGCCAAATTTTTTCAACTCCTGCTCAACTACTCCTTCCATTCTTGACCCTCCTGTTCTTTTTCCAGCTTACCTAAAGCACAGCACTCAAAACAAGACAAGAGTACTCTATCAAAGGCCTTGGCAGCACTCAAATAATTACCATACCTCCTCCCCTTCGTGTCCTTCACATGATGTCTCTATTAACATATCTCAGTAAGATGACAATAAATCACATTCAACTTTTCCCTTGATCCTTTTCTACAGTACGGGTACTGAGTCAGTTACTCCCAATACTGTATTTGTGCTTTTGAATTCTCCTCTCAAAGTGCAATGCTTTGCACTTCCCTGACTTTAATCTTGCAATCATACTTCCTTTAAAATATCAAAACAACCTCGACTGTTGATTCTGACCTCTGATATACTTGGAATCGTTGGTGCCATACCTATATTTTATAAATGTATTCACTACTCCATCCTCCCTACCAAATACAAACTATATGTGCAAACTGTATTTAAGACTGTCATGCATTCAGGGTGCTATCTTGCACCTATTAATACAACGACACTAAGAACTATTGGACTAGAAATAAATACCACCCCACCAGCCCCCTCATATTCAAGATACTAAAAAAAAAAGGCAAAGAAAGAGGTCCATGTAGTTCCGCAGTTCTCTTTCATTTTTTCTTAAAATGAAATCTCTGAGTGCCCCAAGATTTCTTAATTCTTTGTTCACACTAAATGTAAGCTAACAAAGAATACTGGATGTGAAAAATCTGGATTCACAGAGGAACTCCGGTGGGGCAGATCACTGGATCACAGAGGAGGAAAAAGAGGACAGTTCTCAGAAATCTCTTAAGGTCACTTTTTGGGGTTTTTGGAAGCCCTCTGTTTTAGGCATCAGGTACATTCAATAATTATGTTTTCCAAGCAGGGAAAATTAACAGCTGCCTTCAAGGATTCGCACAAAAGTAACAACAAGTCTCTTGGCCATATTTCTGACGAACTATCAGCATGTAGAAATGTATAGATCAAAAGGCACAATTACGAAAACGGCCAGAAGTTTGTTCGTATGCATATGCACATAGACTGGGTTTAAACACTTGACATACCATCAACAGACACATTATGCACTTAGACCTAAACAGGTGTATTTCCTAACCCCCTGCATTTTCCATAATATTTCACTTTCATTCTCCAGAAATTGTTCACAGACTATTCCAGACACAAAACTACCACCACAGCTCACCTCACTACAGATCAGAAAAAGCTGTGGGCCTCCTCACTCTTACTTCCCACTATACCCTTAGGAAACATAAACATCGTACATTATCTGATCAGAACATCTAGCTATAGGCTGCTCCTTACAACAACTATCCTTTTTTAATATCCACCTGCAAGAAAACAATTCCTTCAAATCTATCTCTGAACAACACTGTTTTCTTGGAAAGGCCTAAAAATAAATTCACATTATGTTTTCTGCAAAGAAGAAATCCAAGAGGATAGGAGAGACAGGACCTGGAAAAGTCCTGACACAAAAGGAAAGCAATTGGTGCTAAATTAAAAATTGGTGCTAAATACCCACTTCTGCAGATCTCTACTGCTGGAATCACATGCCATGTCACATGGATCTGGAAAAATTAACAAGAACCTGCATTATCCCATAGCTACCTGCCCGACTTCTGGGTCAAAAGCCTGTAAAAGGAGAAAACCTGCTGCTTTTTCACTTTTCACAAACTGTTTGCTTAATCTACTAAACATGCTTATGCAAACAAGCAAGAACACTGTCCAGCACTCAAAAATCAGCCTGTGTGAACATTCATCAGACTTTAAAACCAAACTTACAATTTTAAGATGTCAAACGACCACAGAAGGAAAGGAAAAATGTTGAACGTCCATGTACATTTAGGTGACTATAACATAAGTAAGCAGTAAAGACCAAAACTACAACTAAATGGTAAAAAAGCATGGTCAGATTTCCAGTTAGAACTAGAGAACTCTGAACTATCTGCAGGTTTATTTGAGCTCTCCTTGTGTTAAGACATGGCAAATTTTCACGCTCTCCCACATATAGTGTTTTGCGCAGTTAGCTCTTCCCCCAACTTACGCTACTACTATTACTACTATTATTGTTATTAAAGATGGAATTTTCAAACACAGATGGTAAATAGCTTCAGTTACGAGATACACCCCCTATCAACACCGGTTGGCACCGCTCCTTCCAAAGACAGTGATCTAGCGTGTACCACCACAATGATGTCCAGCTTCTATTTTCATACAGCTATGTGCTCCCCTCAGCCCCCATCGCTTTGGGCTGCTGGACGATGCCAAGAGAGAAAAATGTTTGTTTCTTGTGTAGGTTTTCACAGTACATCTTCGAGGAACTCTCTCTGCCTTGAAGACAGGCAGGTCAGATTGAACTTAAATAGTTCTTGCTCGGTGGGACGTTTCCTCAGCAGTCTGTGAGCGCAAAGATGAGCAGTGGGCTGCCTGCTCTCTGCTGCCCCTCCATCAAACCCCACCAGTGAGCGCTGGGCTGCCAGGTGCTTTACTGTACTCTGGGATGAAAATCAGCAACCTCACAGAGAACAGGGCCATGCCTTGGGTTTAAAATGGGAATCCTGACCTGAATCCGACAAATAAAAAGTTCTGTTCCAACAAAAGTAATATAGTAGGAACTGGTTTTAAAAAGCTGCTTTCCTTACAGGTAGGGTCCCTCCACTGGCTTCAGTGGAAACTGGACTGGGCTCAAACAGCTGGCTTAAAGCGTTCATCCAGAATGACCTCTTTGCTCAGAAAGCCCGTAGGCGAGGGCTGCACACAGCCCGGCACGGGCGTCCGACCTAGGTGAGACGCTGCAGGCCCCTGGCTGTCCCAGCCGTGATGGGGAGCGGTAGTCGGGGGACGGCTCTAGCTCAGCACTGTGACCCCTGCAGCTTTGGTCACAGACACAAACTTCTTCGATCGTGCTTGACTGAGAGGTTGATTATGACCTGAATTATCCCATGCTAATTGCATATACCTGTGAACATTAACATCGTATTTTGTCATGTGTCGTTACAACTCACTGAGCATTATGTGCTCAATAAATTATAAAGCAAAGGAGCTGGTTTGCAACCAATCTGTTCTATGAATAGACCAATCTATATGTATGAATACCTTCTTTGAAACAGTTGTTAACAAAAACATACATAATATACACATAACCAGAAATAACTTAAAGATGCAGCTTACCAATCAGTAATACACCATCTTGTTCGAATGAAACCTTTTCTGGACCACTTGCACTGAAAAATAAAGAAATAAAAATCAGTCACCTTAAGAAAAGGATTACTGTGAAATCTATGTATACAGAGAAGAAAATAAAACAAAGTTCATCCATACACTGTAACCAATAAGCACTACACACCAACTGAGGTGCCCTGTAAAACATATATTGTGTCTCTTGTAAATCCTGGAATTATTCGTGGTTTTGGTCCTGCAGCGGTTATAAACTTCTGTGTAAAATTAATATAAGCTCTGGCAGTTGTTTAGAGATGAACGATAACCAGTTAGGAAAGCTTTATAAATGTACTTACGCTTAGCCTAAACCAGCAAATTCTTACTGCCTATGCATGAATGTCTTGGCTTCTTCATAGTTTTACCTGAACTGTAAAATGTCATCAGAGATTTACACCAAATTAAAATGAATGAGATCTGCTAGAAAGCTATTTCTTCTGCTGAGCCAACCCACCCAATATTTCTATAAAAGTTAAGGGGAATTTAAATAATGCTGGAACATTGCATTTATCAAAACGGCAACGTCCGTGAGAAAGCCACAAATCAGCTCATGCCAACGCATGGCACTCCTGATACAGTAACAGGATTTTTTCAGCACCACTCCTAAGCCGCTGCCATAAATTACAACCTCCCGCAAAAAAACATGATTCTGCATCCTATTTATTCACTGTTAACAATGAATGTGGGGCTAGGCTAACGTTCTCTGGTAATGAATATTGCACCAGACAGGCCTAAATAACGATGCTAATGATTCTGTAGCATAAGACTGTAACTCCTTATTACAAATAAAGTGCCAACCACAGCAGTGCACCCCCCTCGCTCAGGGCTATCGCTCTCCTAAGGCACTGCCTTCAGAAGAGACTTGCCGGGTGCACTGATCCACCCCACTGCGAACACACAGTCCTCACGTAATTTCAAAGTCTCAAATACCGCTGAGATAGTGAAGTGCCTCATAAAATCTAAACAGGGTGTTTTCCAACCACCCTTCAGATGACGGTTACCTATCTCCCACCTGCTCTCCTCTTGCAGCACAAACACAGTAACCGCAGTCAAGACCAACCAGACCTAACATCACTCCTTTACCAGGGTCCCTTTCCCATTGGGGTTTTTGCATTCAGAATATGCTTATGAAGATATTAAAGTGTTTATTTTATGGAACAAATAATAGCTATTTCTTGAAAGCCTGAAGGTGAAAACTATTTACTGAGATGCAGTTGTTCTCCTCTATCCAAACCCAGGAAAATGTGCAGTTACTTGTAAATGGCAGCTTATTTCACTGATTGCAGTCAACTTCAGAGCTTGCAATTTTGTGGAAGAAGAGTTACCTACATGCTACAAAACCACAAAGCAAAAAACTGTCTACAAAATCTATGCATGGTTACAGACCTGTTTTCAGTACTTCTTGCTCCAGGTGGTTATTTCAGAATCCCCTTTCTGCAGCCTCGTGGGACCTTGCTACACAGACTGCTAGAGCCGAATTTGACTGCCAGTGCCGCAGTGAAAACTGCAGCTTGGCTGCTTACCTGAGGACACAGCTGTGCTGGCCCTGCCAAAGAAGGGTTGGAGGCTTTTCCTGCACAAATTTTATCAGCTTCGCATCGCTAGAGCCGCGGGCAGCACATGGAAGCAGTCCTCTGAAGACCGCCGAGTCCAAGAACAGCGACTAACAACAAAGCCCTTTATGCAGTGAACCAAAAGTTGTATTTTGATACTGTGGACACACAATGAACAGCTTTATGCTGCTCCTGACTTCTGTCCCTGCTTACAGCTGGCTTTGAAGAGCTCACCAGATGTATATAAGAGAGAATAAAATAAATTGACAAACGTTTGGCCAAACGTAAGTATTTCCTATAGACGAAAGGAGAAAAATCTCCTAAAACCAGAAGGATTATACAGAATAAACGGAATTCTGCGCACACGCGAAGTTTGCCCGCACACACACACAACCCCCCCGCAGATCTGTGCGGTGACTCCTGGCAGCTGACTGCATCAATTTGTATAACTACAGACGGTAGTGCGGGTAAGTGTTTTGGGGATACTTAGTAATTAACATCAGTTGTTTGTTGATGCTTACAGGTGCTTAAATCTTCTAAAACCTTGCACTTTCAGAAGAAAGTAAATTTGTCTAGGTTTAATGAGGTCGTATTCAGGGAGGAAAGCGTAACAGTTCACTACTCTGCAATCCAGCTGACGGATACACTCAGAGGGAACTAATTTCTCTGAACCCTTATTACTTTTGTCTTAGGAGATGTCAACTTTTGATTTTTCTTAAACTGCAGCTCTACTGAGAAAAACTCTGTGGTGTCCGTGAATAAATATCTACTTTACTGTAAATATTTTTTTTTTCAACACTGAAACAGAATGCCTGCTGTAGTTCCAGCAGTCACTCTGGCCTACCAGGGAATGGCTGGCTGGAGGGCTAACACACCAACTCTTCCCAATAGTCCGGCTTTTACGGCTGAACTACAAATCCCGTAATCCAGTAAGGTCTTGTCTATACACAGTTTCTGTGATGATCACAATAGCACAGTTACAAGTTGAGATCTGGCAAAATGTCAACATTTATTCAAAAGCAAAACAAAGTTAAATGTTAAAACCATTCAAAATTGGCTTAAATCTAATCTCAATTGAAAAAGGAGAGCTCTGTTATTTCATTTGTAAAAACAACTATAATGAACTTCTAATTACTGAAGAACAATACATAGAGCTTAAAGCCAGATAGTCCAAGCCAAGATAACGTCTTCAATCAAGCTGTCTTTTTCCATTTGCTGTTTTCCTCTTTGATTACTCCAAAAGATGTAGCATCACCACAGGGCCAACTAGATCATCTTGCTCGGAGCCACATCCGGTTGGGTTTTGAGCATCTCTAAGAACAGCGATTCCAAAACCTACCGTGGCCTCTCTTCCGTTGTTTGTCCTCATGGTGAATCGTTTCCCCAGCTTTAGTCAGGTTTTCCCTCGCTGCAGCTGATGACCACTGCCCCTTGTCCTGCTGCTGCACGCCACCCTGAGGCACCCGGCCCAATCCCTGCAGAGCCACCAGCCGGTCACCGCAGCCAGCAGCGTGGTCCCCCACCACCTGCCTCTCCCGGCAGCACAGACACCGCTCAGGCTTCTCTTCCCCATCCCGGGCTCCAGCCCCAGAGCAGCCTCTACTATGCTTGCTCCACTTCACCCATGTCTGTCTGGTACAGAGGTTCCTAAACAAGACACCGGAGATGTGACGCGGCCTTGGGAGTGCCAGGAGGACGGGAGGAGTCCCCTCCCAGGACCTAACACATCCTGGGAGGCCACTGGCCTTCTCTGCTGCCAAACTACAGCGCAGGCTCTTGTTCACCTTGCTGTCCAACGAGATCCAGGTCCTCTTCTGTTTTCTGGATAGTCACCTCCAGCCTGTACCGCTTTATGAGGTTATCCCATCCCAGGGACAAGGCTTAACCTTTCCTGAACTCCACGAGGTCCCCGTCAGACCATTTGTTCTGCCTGTTGAAGTCCCTGTGAACAGCAGCCCTGCCCTCCAGCATATTGACTGCTCCCCCAGCTCAGCATCATCTGCAAAGCTGAGTGTGTCATCCATCCCATTGTCCAAGCTGTTGAACAGTAAAGACTGCAGCATTGACCCCTGAGGAACACCACCAGTGACCAGCTGGACTTTGCTCACCACCCTGTGAGCCTGGTGGATGGCCAACCTCCCACCCACCTGTACTCCACCTGCCCAGTACATGTCACCAATTGGGCTTCAACGATACTGTGAGAGACTGCATCAAAGGCCTTTCTAGAGTCAAGGTATACAGGATCCACAGCACTCCCCTTGTTAATGCAACTGGTCACCCAGGAAGATTTGCTCCATCACCTTCCCATGACTGAGGACAGGCCACCTGGGACCGTACTTTCTGCGCTTCTTGAAAATGGCTGTGACATTTGTGTTTTCCCAGCCTTCAGGAACCTCTCCCTTTTAAGATAGCAGTGAGAAGCCTTGCAATGCATCAACCAGATCCCATTCTCCCTTGGACATGCCCTGTCTGCTGTCACGGGCCCACGTATGTACAATCAGCTTAAGGTTTCCTGGAAGTGGAGTGTACAAGATCAAGAGTCCTGGTGTCAATCATCATTCCCTTCTCCAGCAGGCCATCCCACCGGACTTTACACTGATTCCGTCACTGATGACCTCACCAACACAAGCAGTACCGGTATAAAGCATGCCCAACCCTTGGCTCTGCTGCCTTACTCAGCTTCATGCAAGCCTACACTGATACAAGCCAATTAAAAGGCATCTGCAACGCAGTTTATATCCCACGACATGGTAAAATACAGGAATCTCTTACAGTAGCTTGGCATCCTCACACATACACTGCAAATAGTGGTTTTAAGGGCAGCAGTATGTATTAGAGGCTATTTTGCCGACTATTTACTTTAGTAAGTGTAACTGGAATCCTGGCACCTCTCTATTAGAAGTCCTTAAAAAACATTAAAAAAAATCACAATTTGAAAACTTGTAGTTACATTCCACCAGCCTTTTCTTTGTGAATAGAGTCTCTCAGGAGATCACGCTGACCTTTTAAAACCCCCTAGAAACACCACCTACATAAATAACCTCCGCTACATCAGGTAAAAGGACCTCCAGACAACATTAACATGAAGAGAGAGGTTATAGAGGGCTAATGTCAAAAAGCACTGTGAGCAATAAGTAATGCACACAAACCATGATTGATAATCACTAGCACAGAGCCTTAATTCATCTTTTCTCCATCATTTTACTGAGAGGGACCATATCAAATTAAATAGTGACCCAGAAAGGGTTTATTCAACCACACAAAGCAGGGGCATGAAGGAAAGACATATTAAAGTGGCAATGACGGCAGTGTAATTGCACCTGCTTAAAGGAACACCACAGTCCAGAGGAACTGGAAAGCTGGTACATGAAATGGCTGAACACTGAGCAGCAAGAACAACTGAGGTACCAAGCGGTGTTCAGCATTAACAGGCCCACATCACCGTGGCGAGAACAACTCCTCCTCAAAGCCTCACGCAGAAACCTGTGTTTCACCTATTCATAATATGCTCAATGTTTCACTAGCCAGCAAAAGCAGCATGTATTATGACAACTTTCCATAAAAACCATGCTGAATGTAGTTCCTGCCCCAAAACTGTTTTCTTTCCTTCCTTAGATCAGTTGACAGAACTAAAGAATTTATGCTCTTGTGTTTTTAGGAGTTTGTGTACAAACTGTTCAAAGTACCTTTCTCATTTCCCTGTATTTCAGAGTTAACATGCCGCATATGGAATACTCGAGCCCCGTTCAGCCTTTGAACACCATCACACATCGTAACAGCACTATCAGTCATATCTTTACTGCTAAAGATTTCTAGAAGTCATTACATAAATTAAAAAGTCTGCAAATGAAAAAAATCTATGGCACTTATCAAACAAATGCACAGTGAGAGCTGTGCGGTTTAACCCCGGCCGGCAGCTCAGCCCCAGGCAGCCGCTTGCCCACTCCGCTGCGGTGGGACGGGGGAGAGAATCGGAAGGGTAAAGTGAGAAAACTCGCGGGCTGAGATCAGGACAGTCTAACAGGGAAAGCAAAAGCCGCGAGCGGGCAAAGCAAAAGAAGGGATTCCTTCACTGCTTCCCGTCGGCGGGCAGGCGTTCAGCCGTCTCCAGGAGAGCAGGGCTCCATCGCACGTCGCGGTGCC
>Ga0065711_1006208_pt1 | contig 23523 bp, 12 predicted proteins | sample Hoacrofraction12_FD_59098 | JGI IMG/M metagenome (GOLD analysis project Ga0065711, IMG submission 59098) | Hoatzin crop microbial communities from Cojedes, Venezuela - Epithelial fraction 12 v2 (version 2) | ecosystem: Host-associated > Birds > Digestive system > Esophagus > Crop | place...
GGGCAGGAGATGCTTCCCCGCCACGGCAGCGCATTGCCACGGCGGGGTGGGAATTGCCCTGGAGGTTCCTGGTGCCCTTTCTAGATCTGTGCTTCACGGTGGACTTCCAGGACACTTTGGAGCCCAGATGAATAAGGAACCCACACAGATAAATCAGAGTCTTGTGTGCCCAAATCACAAAGCTGTAGCAGAAAGGGCAGGCATTTGCCTATTAAAATGCAAACGAGTGCTAAAATGTTGCTCTCTGCGCTTCATGATTTAGGTATTGACAAAAGCATCTGAATTTTGTTTCTTTCAGTCACAGCTTTCAGATTTAATCACGAATTTTTCATTCATTCTCAGTGTCCTCAATGAAGTTTCGGGAAAGAAATAAAAAAGCTCTTAGCCTGCAGGCCCCTCACCTATTATTTGGAGAGAATCACGATTTATTGGTTTGTTATTTTTGGCCAAAGACTTGCCCAAGTATTTGTCCATGAGGAAGGGGCAGGACATTTGGGATGTCCTGTGCTTTGGAAAGCATCGTGCCTTCAGAAGTGAGGACTTGATGGAGTTAGTACACTTTAGGGATGCTATTGATTTTGCCACGCACACTCAGGGCTACCAGTAGTTAGTCTGTGTGCAAACATGAGGTATCCAGCGAACAGACTCCGTCAAGCCCTGTTTCCACGGCCTCACCACCTCCTCCCCAGGGTGGGCACTGGTGCCAGGCTCGGTGCTCCAGCACGTGGGGCTGGATGAAGCCCCTGGAGCAGCACAGGGCAGGGCCAGCCTCCCGAACCTTTATATTTACATCAGTAAAGACGCAGGTCCGCATTCCTTTGGTGGTGGTCGCAATGCAGGGCAGTACTATGCTTTCTGCTCCGGCATTTTCCCTGCCCTATTGGCTTTAGAAATTGTCAGTACCGCTGTGATTTGTGCCAATGTGGTCTATGTGTGAGGGGAGAAAGGGCAATGCCACGCCAGGATCTCGTCTACAAACGTGGCCACGTTCCCTTCCCCCATTGAAAAACAAAGATTATTGAAAAAAGATATGAAAATAAAATTAAAAAAAGAATCACATAAAGAGTTTCCAGGCTTGAGATAATGCCTTGCCTTGAGAGAACAAAATCTGCTTAGAAATCATAAAGAAGCCAATGTGTCTACCGGATTGAAATAATTTTACAGAGAGAAAATACTGATTAATTTTGGCTACGGGACAAAGATGGCATCCCATGTGCCAGCGGTTGGATGCCAGAGCCAGCCAGCTTCAAAACTGAAGCTGTGTTTAACATAGAGCTGACTTTGTGCTGAGCAAGCTTGGGAACTGGAAAACTGCCGAGGGAGCGGGCGCTTGCTGTCTGTGTCAACACGTGGTGGAGGATCCCAGCTGTGCTCGATACTGCAGGGAATTTTATTTGCGTAGGACTAGATGTGCTGATGAGCTGGATGAAGAGAACAACCTGAAGCTTCGCCATCAGGTGGGATACAGACCTCTTCAGATCAGCCCCTTCAGAGAAGGGGATGCTAGAGAGGGTAACTAATAAGCCAGTAGTTCGCCTCCATTTGTGGTCCAATATTTTTGACGCTACATTTTAAAGTAATAGTCTTGGGTTCTATGTAAAAATAAGACTGGAGCCCAGTACAACACTCCAAATACAGATAAATGTAATATAGCTGCTCATATTGAATCGTCTGCACAACAGGGAGCTCCGGGCTGATGCTGGGAAAATTCTGCATCCTGAATGCTCAGGACCAGCTTACAGCAGGCACCGGCCTCCCGGCTGCTTGAAAGCAGCAAAGAATAGAGTCATTTAAAAAAATAAAAATTACTAGAAGATGTCTTATCACTCTTTTCTAGCTTGGTTGGAGCTGCCTAAAGAAAAGAGAGGTTGGAGTCCAAGACACCAGCCTGGCCTCCCTGCCTGACCCCACTCAGCTCAGGCTTCGCAAGCCCTCGAAGCAAACCCTCTGCAGGAATTACGCACTTTCCTATACAAAAACTTCCCTCCACTTTCTGGAAGTCAATTAACATCAAGTTTACCGTGGCCTTAAAACATTAAAAACTCCCCGTTTGCAATATTCCTTGCACTAAAAAAGAAATCTCCTCTTCAGTAAGGCAAAGCGCCAGCCATCATCGCACCCTCTTGGCCATAAGTCAAAGAGCAACTGGCAGGCAGACAGCTCTTGGGTCGGCCGCGTCGGCATAGAATCAGAATGGTTTGGGTTGGGAGGGACCTTAAAGATCACCTGGTTCCAAACCCCCTGCCATGAGCAGGGACATCTTCCACCAGCCCAGGGTGCTTACAGCGAGCCACCAAGCCACACACGGCACCACGCGCGTGCAGCTGTGGGGAAAAACCTTTTTCTAATCCGGGAGCCGGAGTTTTGCTTCTGGAAATGCCAGTGCTCTGACCTTTGTAAACTGGGATGGGCTTCTTGTTTGATTTAGTGCTTGTCTTGTTTACCGGACGCAGCTGGCTTCCTGCTCTCTGCTGCGCTTACCGCCTTTAGCTGATGGCTTTGGACAAGTGTCAAAGACACCACAGACTGCCAAGGGTGAGATGCTGGAGTGCTTAATTAAACAAGCCTCTAGGCAGCGGCAATTTGCACGGTGGAAGCACCACAGCAGGGCTCTTTTTTTTTCTTTGTTTTTCTTTTTTTAAGTTAGGATTGGGAACTGGTTAAAAAAAATGATGACTTTCTTATGAACTTGTTTTTTGTCTTGCAACTACAAGCGTGTGGAAAATCCACCCCACAAGCCCCCACGTTTCCCAAACTTGAGACCTGCAAGAGCCTTGTTCACCTTTGAGTTCTGTGATTTTTCATCCTCTTTTTCAGGAATTTTCTTTTTTCTTACAATGAGGGACAAGTAAATATACAAAACCAGAAGGAAAACCAAGCTTCTTCACCCGCCAGTTGTGCCTGTGAGGACTGCCCGTCACCGGAGCCCCCTGCGCCGAGGGTCATTACCAGCGCTGCGCCGAGGCACCCGCACGTCTTCCCACCGGGCTCTGCAGCGCTGACCTGTAACGCCGTACGTGCCACCGGACCGAGTTACGGGCATCAATCCAGCTGGTGCAGAGAGCAGATGGGGCCAAGAGCTTCACAAGTCGCACTGGTCCCACTCCACCTCTGAATCCCAGCTCGTGGCACTGGGCAGCCACAGGACTTCAACATCTCAGGTTTGTCGGCAAAAGTATTAGGCTGGGCTGCAACAGCCAGCTTGCATTGCACATAATAATAAAAAATAAATAAAGAACTAGTTGCAGCTGTGTATTTGCAGCCCCCATCACCACAGGGCTCCGAGCCGGGCTGCAGCTCGGCCCCACTGCCCGGGCACCAGCATCTTTGTGTTTTGGGGGCATCCCGATTTTTGCCAGATGTGAGCAGAGCTGAGCTTCCCGCCCACTCGCCTCTTTCCTCTGTTCTCAGGGTCGTGCAAAAAAACCCTCGCGGCCTTGCTCTTTCATTCTTTATTTTTAGAGATCCATGTTAAAAAAGAACCAACCTTCTCGTGGAGGCAGGTTAAAAAGCAAGGTGACCTTTCAGGTGTCTTTTTCTAGCAGACAGGAGCGGTCCCCCCCCAGGCTTGCCATGCTTGGCTGGGAATTCGTCCTGTCCTCGACACCAAATGCCGCTGCAGCAGCTCTTTTTTAAAAAAGCTTTTCCTGGTCTCCAGATGGAGAGAGATCACTGTGTTTTATTTCAGACTGCTACAACAAGTAATAAGGGGAAAAACATAAAAACCTCTTGCTCTGGAGGGGACTGGGTCGTGTCCGGGCGGGAGGATGCCGCGGCGATGGGTCCGGAGCAGCACCGGGGGCAGAGATGCACGGAGGGGGAAGGAGGGGTGAAACCCAGCAAGGGGCTCAAAGCTTTGGAGGAACCCCAGCTGGTGGCACCCGCTGCGAAAGCCCAGGGCTGGCAGTGGAGATGCACGCGAGGGAGAGTGGCGGGGAGGCTTGCCCGGCTGCAGGGACCAGCTCTCAGCAGCAACAGCAGCACTAGAAGAGGTAAATACAACACGGAGCACTGCTCTGTTTGCCATAAACTAACTATATTATAGGGGTTTTTTTGAGATTACTTTTGGTTTGTCCAAGAGGAAATGTGCAAAGCAGTAAGCCAAGGAACAGCTGTGGGTTTCAGATGGGAGGCAGGGTGGGAGCTGTAATCTGGTATGGAAACCGGGCGCTGGCTGCTCGCCTTGCAGGATGCAATTCGTTAGACACAGCAGAATTTACCCCTAGGTTTTCTAAGGGAGAAATTACCTGAGTATGAGGTGGCAAGTCATGATACGCAGCAGCTGGGAAAATCCCTGGGGTTGAGCGGCCCCGTCCCAAGGGCTCGATGAAGAGAGGCAACAGCTACGCGTGTAACCCCAAGGATGTTCACCTAAACATATGTAACCCTAGGGATGTTCACTTAAACGCAGTTAACCCTAGGGATGTTCACTTAAAATAAAGCCCTGAATGGGCAGGGACAAAGAGGTCTTTAGGGAAAAAAACTACCAGCATCATGGCATGCCCATATCTTCAATGAATAACCAGGTTATTGCACTCACGTCAATTCTTACGTCTCCCCCCGGCCTCCGTTCCCGCTTTCCTGTTCGTTTTGTTGACCTGCGGCGAGGTCATACGGGGAATTGGCTGTTATCTCCTTACAGAATTGGGATCTTGGCCTTTTTATCTGTTTTACGCAGTACCTAGCACACTCTGGTAATTAAGCCCTAATCACGGTATAAATCAAGTAAATAAGTACTTGTCGACAGGTCATCTGGACTCGTGTGCCTCTCGGGCAAAGCCGTGCTGACGGAGGCCAGCACGCAGCCGACCGCCCACCTCCTTCCCAGCGGGCGAGGGGTTCTCAGCAGCCCCTCGCTAAGCCCCTTTCGTGGGGTGACCGAGCAGCCCCGCAAGCCTCCCGCCTCCCACCCATCCTGCGGGCATGCCCACCTCCGCCCACGGAAATGTTTGGGGACTTCTGTTGATTTTATTTTTATAGTGGTAAAAAAAAATTAAACAAAAAAAAATCCAAGCATTAAATGATAAGGATAGGTTAATTACCGTCACAGATCCCAAATTAAGGCACTCGTGAGTCTTCTCAGCAATTTGAAAGAAGTGGATGGTTTCCAAATAGTGACTGAACTGCATAGTTACAGATGTTAAGTAAAAACTCTCACTCATTCAGAAGGCGAAAATATTGAGGGAAATACTAAGACAGAACAGTATTTCCATTATCTTGCTGCTTAACTGCAACGACGAATGGAAAAGGTATCTGACCTTGGGAGTGGAGTCTTCTTGTCAACCATTTTTTCTGTTATTCTAGTGTCAGAATACCCAACCCATACATAAGTGCTATAGCATAATTAAATGGGTCATTCATTCAATTTAAATTCATTTTAATTAATCACTGTGATTAATTAATCATTAGCTAGGAATTAATTGTGAATTGGTGGAGAACACGAAGAAAGAGGGAAAGAACGACAAACAAGGAAATCTAGTCTCCTTTTGACAGACTTGAAAGGCAAAAATGAGTTGAAACATTTTCGGAGTATATATAAAATTTCCGTGTCATAAAAAAAATAAAATCAGAGTAACAAATGTGCAGCACTTTAATGTCAGATTTGACTGTCATTGGAACTGTTCACAATTAGTGTGGACAATCTAAGTTGTACTTCATTTTCTAAGTATGATATATAACCATCAGGATAATTTAGAAAACACATCACCAGAACTTGGGCTGAAGAGGGAAGAAAGGGAACATCTTTGGAAGGTCCAAGTGGGATTTTTCAAGTGAACGCTATTCCAATATTTTGCGACAAACAGGAAGAAGTGAGGTCTGTTACACATCTTTCACAGCCTATATATAAACCAGCCTCAAGAATGTTTACCTGAACAGATATATACATGTTTTTTTAATATTCTTAAAAAAGTAGTATTTGCTTGATCTATGACACAATGAATGTCTCTACAGGGAAACTTACCATAGGCATAATAAAATATTCAAGAAGTCATAAAAGATCACACGAGAGCAGTGTTTGGCCTTGGTAAAACACATTTAGGATGACTGCAATGTATGGATACAGCTTCGTTCAAGAAAGGAGTTGTGCATATTTAAAGGTACTTACAAAGCTGGTCTTCTCCTTTCCTTGACATGGGTATGTTTCCTAACCAGATGAGTAGAAAATCACGGACACCATGCATTGCTAAAGGAAGGCTATGCCAATCTGTTTTCTATGTCTGTGCTGCAATGGTGGGATCATCTCTTCTAACCCCTATGGCTCAACAGTGAAAAGAGATGTAGGTTTCAGACCATGGGCGTTGCAGGGCAATTTCAAGGACTCCATGTTTAATGAATTCATAGGATTCAGCTCCCCTTCTTTGTCTGTCTGAACAGATTTTTATATATTCTCTATAGAACCGAAATGGTTTAAATTACTTCAGGTCTACAGCCATGCTAAAATGCTACTCTTTCGGTAAAGTTGAACATTTAAAGCAAAGATCACCAGTGTTAGTCTGCATCCTTCTCATTTAAAATCCCTCTGTGTGCATTGTGAAATGGGTGACTTCAAGCATCTGTCTTGGAAAATAATTACCGTGCCACTACACATCACCGGATGCGTTCAGCAGCTGCTTTCGTACAAACCCTGGGCAACAAGGTCACTCGCAGAACGAGCTGGGTCTTTGAAAGGCCGACGGGCGGCTCCGATGTAACAGATGTTCACCTTCGGAGAGAGTTTTCACCCACCTCAAGAGCCCATTTCCGAAGCGGCGCGGGGACGCAGCCGCTCGGATGCGCCCGCTCACGCTGGCGGAGGTGCTCGCCTGGTGGGCACCGCTTCGCCAGCCACAGCTGCTCCTGCCCCGGTTACTTCGCGGTGATGGAGACTGAAAGTTACGAAAAAGCAACTGGGAAAGTTTTTACATCTTCCAAACGTGCAAATGGATCTATGTTTTTATGGAACTCCAGTGAAATTACTCAATGCCTGCTGTTGCGTTCTAGGGTAATCCAGCTGGTTTTACATGAATCCCTTTGCTTATAACTAAAAAATAATTGACAATAAACAAGTGTACTATAAACGGGAAGAAAAAAAAACACCAAGAACAGTTGTTTCCCAGGTTGTCCGAAAAGAAATTGGCAAATTAAGGCTATGATTAGAAAATGAGTGAGTTTTCTATTAAAAATACCCTCTGTCATTGCATCTATTCTTTTACGAAGAACCAAGTGACTTCAGTGCTACGAAATATTTAATGAGAGAAACCAACCATTTCTAGAAGTGTCGCTGCTTCCTATGGGAATAACTGTAACTAATTCTCTGCCCCCAAAGAGCAGATTTTGCATATTGTGCCCAAGCTGACCAGACCCACAAGCTGCTGAAAGACTAATGCCCCCTTCTCAACACAATTTTTTACAAACTCTGACCCCCCCTCAGAGCTTCCTGGCATTTACCCGCTCTAACGGCCTGGATATTTCATGCCAAATTTCTCAAATACCATCACACAAATATGCATTAGAAGAGGGGGGAATCGTAACATCGCCTTCAGTAGGATCAAGAGCAAAACCGAGCAGAAAGCAAGCTGACAGTTACTATTTCTGTTACGCTTCCTTCTGAAACCACATCCGCGCATCCTCCCAAAGCCATCCTGCAGAGAAAACTGATCAGTTTTCATTAAATCGCTCTCCTAGGTTCCTGTGGTTTGGAAACTGCTCTCTGATGCTTAGTTTCCCTCGCCATCCACAGATGAATTTTTACTGCGGTCATTGCTGCCGTAGCCTCTCTGCTATGGGTGGGGTAATCAGTACAGCTAATGGGCAAGGTGTAGAGGAAAGAAAACGGACGGCTTGAACATAACATAAAAGCTCCTCAGTATGGAAACTCAAAATCTGTTTCATTCTACAGAATCACTAGGTTTCGTGGCTTATACGGTATCTCAGTGGAGATACTATTCGCTTCTCAGCATTTTTCTCATAACCACAAATCATATCCCCAAATAAAAAATATCCCTTCAAAACCACTTCCTATTAGCAGAGCATACCTTATCTCATAAAACTTGCAAGTAGACCAGTGTTGTACCATGAAGCCTATACAGGGGTTTTTTGTTTTTTCTTTTGTTTTTTTCCCAGTGTAAAAATATACAATGCTACTGCTCACTTGTCGCAGTGTAAAGGTCCAACCGGTGCTTGCCTGCCGAAGGCTCTACTCCTATTGCCCTTTCATACCTCTCCAACCCAGACCACTGTGTTACCCCTCCTTATACCTGAAACCTCACAGCGTAACGTATTTTGCCTCCCATTTATAACAAATAATGAATCGTTAGCTGGCGTAATGAGATACTGTCCAAATAATCCACTGTCTTTCACAATTCTGTTGTAGCTGCTCCAGGGCCAGTCTTTGGACGTGATAGGGTCCTTTAAATTCTTCAGTACATTCATTTTCCCCGTTGACAGCTCTACAAAAAGCACATCTGTTTGCAAATGTGAAGTAGCATATATATAGTACTGATTGCCTTCAGTGAAAGAGGGTTGAAATGTCAGATCAGATATGTGTATGCTTGTTTGTAAGTCATAAATCAACTCGATTTCCCCTCGGACAGTTAGAGCCTGGACGTTGATCCTGCCACTGTCTTCATCCGCACTGACCAAGTAGTGTCCATCCGGTGAGATATAAGGCGTGCCCGACACATCGCCGTTGGGGCCGATGACGACATCGGTAACGCTGTCAATAACGAGCTGCGGTGATGCAGCCGCTGACCTGTTCCTCCTACACTGGACAAAGAAGTACCCGCCCAGATGGGTATAAGCCATGCTCTGCGGTACGCAGCTATGGTTTTTGAAGTTGATGGTCTTGATGTGGGTCACAGTTTCCAGGTCAATTTTGTGAACTGCGGATTTCCATTTGTTAAAGATGAAGCCAAACCTGAAATAGAAAACACGACACTGAAGTCATCTCTGGAGACATGGTGATAGGCTTGAGAAAAGAAGAAAGTCAGCAGAACTGGGAAACTCTACCCTGTTGGTTTTGGAAGCGTGTGCAATAAAGCTGTCTCTTTTCTGTAAGAAATCTCTCGGTTTAGTGCTTCTAAGATGTGCTAAAAGGAGGTACATATTTCAGTTAAAATTAGCAACCTGATCTTGGAAGCTCGAATATGTGCTTGGGTATTTGAGTAACACCTTCAAGAGCTGAAGCCTTTTACTGGGAAGACCAATTTACAACAGGAATGACATCAAGGCTTGGGTGTTTTGCGGGCTAGTGTTGACTAGTTTTGTATTTAATATGTTTCAGGTCCAGAGAGTAGTAACTCAATACATACTCAAGACTTCTTCAATCACAAAACAGAAAACTGTTCAAAATACAGCATATCCCTGCCGGGCTGGGGCCACAGAGCAGCTCTGAGCTGTACGTATCACCACCAAGTGAAGACCATGTCCAGCCTTATCTCTTCAATAGCATCAGAGGGCAGCTGTGAAGTGCGTTTGCTACCCGTGGGGCCTGGGGACCACTGCAGGAGCTGGCAAGGCTGAGGTGTAGAGCAGACTTTGTTCTGCACCATCCCGCCAGCCCAGGGAAGGTGTAAAACATTTCTCGAGGAACATAACCAGCCAGGGCGCACTAAAGAAAAGGGGTCTTTGTTTTCCGTCTCAAGAGAGGGCAGACAACAGCGAGCAGAGAACAAATGTTCTGTAAAAGATATATGCTGCAGCACATCTGACCTTTGCTGAAGACAAGAAAAGGTCAAGAACAGCCAAGACAGGTTTCTGCTTAATTTGAGAGGGAGCCCATAGAAACAGCCTGCTCGTGTTCCCCCGGATTCACAGGTCACTGATACTGACTTACAAAAACTAATTTTACATTGAGGATCTTTTCATCCATTCAATGAAGAGAGAGGGAAATGAAGTGAGCGCTTAGTTTTGCATCTCTTCCCTGAAAGATGTAAAATTGCTTTGTGAAACGTGGAGGACAATGCACTTGCGTGCAGATCATACATATTTTGCTTAAAACACTGGGTTTATTTCTTTATTCTTCATCCATCTGTCAACGAGACACTCGGCAATGATTTCACTTCTAAAGAACGAGCCAATGCAGCGTATGATCCCATGAAAATCACTGGGCTAAGCCCTTCATTTTCCCATTATACTCACATCCATTAAGAGACTTCAGAAAATATCTGCAGTGGAGGTTCGTAGTGCGCTGTGTGTGGGGAAATTGGATACGACACTTGTATTTCTCCCGGATGAATGCATTTTCAGCACACTTTAAAAAAATGCTTTCCCTTACAGCATTTTTTTCCCCAAGACTTCCTTAATACTTGGCCAAATGCCTGAAGGAGTTAAAAAATGGTTCTTCTCATAAAGTTTAATTTCGAAAGTGGGTCAGAATGTGTTTTATGTGCACACAGCTGCAGAAGAGGCGCAGTGCTTGCATGAAATCTGTGATCTGAAATCTCCAAGAAAACCTTGCACTTAGAGAGTTTTAATAGACAACAATCTACCCCGGGAACTAATAAAAATGGATACATTCCTAGATATCCATCTGAAATAACAGGCAACTGAAATACACATGCGAGAACATTTGCATACAAATATTTTTTGGCTTGTGGAAGAGATTGCTTAAATATTCCCCTTCCTGGGAAATGCTGGTAGTGCCATTTATTGTTTCTGAGTGGAGAATTTAGAACATGATCTCAGCAAGTCTCATTAGACTGTGAGCAATTATTTTTCTGTGCTGAGGGTGAGAGCAAATGGACAAAGATCTGGCCCTGAACAAATGAAATCGGAAATTAGGCACAGCATTCTTGGCTTTGCACATGGAAAATAATAGACAATTATCTATATTTAATATTTCTTATGGAAGATCATCTGTATACGCCTCATTAATCTCACTGAAGCAAAAAGACGATAAAACAAACGTAAAAAAGCAGAATTGTTCCACCTTCCTGTCTTTGAACCCAGACCATACCTTCTCATCTCAGGCTTTAACATTCAGCAGAATCCTCTACCTCCTGGCACTACCATTAGTCACAACCATATTCTGAAAGCAAACTGGAAAAATGAGGTAGGGAAAACTTAAGAATGACAGCCATGAAGTATGTCTCATTATTTGGTGTTTCAAGAAGCAAAGTTATTTATTTTGGATCAGATTCAACCCATAATCATTTAAGTGTGACCCCCCGCATCCTCAGTGTTCTCTGCAGGGAACCTGAGATTAATGTAAGGAGTTTCAGGATGACTTTTTGAGTGTTTAACTTTGTTCTACTATACCAGGGACAGAAGATGGTTGAACAGTTGTTATAACATGGTAAGAACAGTATAAATTGCTGTGCAGTTATCATCAATTTTGATAATGTTAATGGGAGGCTTCCTGTTCCTGCTGGGAAGCAGCCAATATTACTCCAGGTTATTAGGATGTTAGTTATACAATCTCATTAACCACTACATCACATTAACATTCAAAACTGATGGTTCATAGAAGTGTTTTTTTTAATATGCACTGCATGCCATTTTTCTGCTCAAACCTTACACCTCACATAAAGATCCAATATTTGAACACGGAAATAGTTGGCAACACGTGGAAGAGCCACGCTTTGTGCTTCAGGCAGAACAAACTTTTACCACTTCAGGCAATAAATCTTTGACACAGGTTTCTGCCCAGATCCATACAGCGGTTTTGAGGAGGGAAGGCAGCTTTCTGGCTGTCAAATTCCCAGCCAGGCAGGGCAGTGTGTATTACACTTCGCTGCGAGGAGGCATGGCTGACCAAGCTGAGGTTTGAATGCCCGTGCGTGGTCTAAGGGAAGTCCAGGTTTGTTCTTGCTGTTTCATTGATTTGCCGAATAACTATAGGTAATTTACTCAATCATTTCTCCATTTCGCGTGTGAAAATTGGGATAAGAGTAGTTAGCTTGAGCACGACTCATTCATTAACATTTGTCAAGTGCTGTAAGCTTATTAGAAGGATGCCCACTAGAAGAGAGCAGTGTGGTCACCGTTGCTATACATTAAGGTAATTTCTTACCTAACGTGATTAATAATAAGATTTGTAGGTGGTATAAAAAAATCATCCACTCCTTCAAACGGCGTGCGGATAACGTGCTGATCCTCCCCTCCACTTGCCTCTGGTATCACCTACAATAAACATACACAAGGTTGAGTACAGGAGAAGCAGTGAGTAAGGCAGAAAGGTAAATACAGATCACACAGTCATACACGGTACCGAGCGGCTTTTCCCAGGGATGTAGTAGACTCAATTTGATTAATGACTTCAAAATACTGTTCGGTGTAGCTGTCTTGAAAAAGGTGTGCTAATAAATAGTATTTGAGGCTTGACATTTGTAAGGTAACTACACAACTGTGCTTTCATAAGATGTTTATATCTCCAGAAAGAGCAGTCATGCAGGAGCTGAAGTAGCATGACAACATTAAGACCACAATAATTTATTCCTTGCTGTCTAAAATAAACATTTACTTCACGGTCATATTTATTAATCTCACTTAAATGCACAGCAATCATTTACCAGCTTGAAGGATCAAACACTAACTCACAGCAGTTAATTATCCCTCTGAAGGAGAAGAACGTTCACCCATGGACTGCACCACGTAAAACCGAGGGAAGCGCAAAGCCCTTCGGCTCTCCTCCAGCACAGCGCGCACCTCCATGGCCACAGAAACTCCGCTCCAGAAAAGGAGAGGCAGAAGTTTTCAATAATTAAAAACTTAAATACTCAAATTGTTTGCTCGGTTCAAGATGACTTTAGCCTGTTCGTTAGGAACTTCTGCTGCTCTAATGTGTATAGCTACGCAATTCATTAAGGAAACGCTACAGCCCTACAAGGTTTAGTTCAGACAGCTGTTCCGGTCGTGCCATTTCCATTTCTTCCAATTAGATTGCTCAAGAAAGATGCCCACTCTCGCACAGTGCTTTCACGAGGCCAGACATTTGGTTCCCAGAAGCCAGTAATGGCTAAACAACAGCATCCCATTAGTCGGCTGCACGGGCTGTTTGATAAATCCCTGGCTTCCAGGGAACGAGGGGAAATTTAGCTCTACCTCTGCAGTAGCATCTTTGTTAAAAACGGTATTTTACCGCACATCTGCAATCAACCACTGAAGGTTTTAAGAATGAACTTTGCCAAATTAGTCACTGCCCACCTTTTGGGAAAGCAGGTTAGAAAAAAAGCAAAGCTCTGCTGATGCTGATGCTAATCTGCTTCTCTACATGTGTAACTGCACTTCATAAAGATGACAGAAAGGACTATCTGAGAGCTGGAGCCTTATAACAAGTTTCCAACTGTGCAGATGGTGTGTTCTTCTTAATAATCGCATGTTTGTGCCATCTCTCCTTTAATTACACAAACCTCTCACAGCTGGATGGGAGAAATTAAGTCCAAAAGGGTAAAGAGAGCCCATTTTGTTTCCTTATACCCTGTACAGGAAACTGCTCGTCCCCAGGTGAGACAAGCTGGTGGCATTGCCTCAGAAACCTTCATTTATTTGCCCCTATTCTGTTTCTGGCATCTTTCCCTGAAACTGCCTATGTTGAGCTGCTGGTCCATTCTTCATCATTGAAAGCCTGCATGCTGCAGACCTTATCTTGGATGGGGCATGTAGCTGGTGGGGATGGCTCGTCCCACCTTCATGGGGCAGCATCTCCAGCAAAGCCTTGGGCAGCCCCACAACTAACGTAGACTCCAGGTTTGTAGGTTTTTAGGCCGGAAAGCACAGCCACCCTTCTCCTCTGCCTTCTGGGGAATGCTTTAATGTAGACATAGAAGACATAGAAGCAAACATTTCTGGTAGAGGAGTATTCACACGACACCTACGCTTCCAGAAAGGTTGGGCAGCAAGTGCCAGAAAACACCTACTAGAGAAGGGTATGTCTGGCTGGATCAGATCAGCTCTGGTGTCAGCTCTGTCGTATGACGTGGAACAGCAGCAGAACGCCCAGTTAGATACCTGCACTTTGCGCTTCTGTACCGTCAAGAGCAGAGTGAGCCTCCAGGGCAATCCAGAAATGGAAGCTAATTTAGTTGTCCAAGCTTATGCGTGTTACTGTGCCTCAATTATTACTGTGGTCTGATGGTGCTGAGTGCAAGGCAGCTCCAGAGACCTCACTGGCACCCCTCCAGTGAAGCCACTGACACCCAATAACAGAATTTGTCCCTGAGGTTTTGCTTTTGCTGTTTGTTTTCTTCATGCCCTAAAGAGCTCTTTTTTTTATGTTTTACTATGAAAGGAACAGTTCTATCCCATCATGCTCCATCATCATCCAAAAAGAAGATGAAGGCTTGTGAGAGACAAGTGACAAAATGAGTTTAAAGAAAATACATAGCTATTTAGTGCACTGGCACAAACCCTGGAGTACGTGAAAGATAAGAAGGGGCAAATGCCTTCACCAAACCGGAGAATAGGGTGGCTTTGCTCAAAGCACAACAAGGGTGCTGGGCTAGTAGTGCTGAATGAATCTTGAGGCACTGTACAGTTCATTCACTTTTTAATGCTTCTTTTACATGCAATGGCCCCAGATTTTCTGCCGACAGAAAAATTCGCAGGTCATCCCAACGTCTGGGCAGGGTGCGCTGGAGCTCTGCAGTGAACACAGGCTTAGTCCCTGCCTTAGGCTTGTCCTTGAATGGGAACACTACCAATAACGTCAAGAGGAACAGATTTCTACGCAGAGAGTATGCTCTTTGTGGCTTCTTGGTACTCACTGCTCTCAGAGCTCAATCAAGTCCAAAAGAAGCTGCACTCACGCAGGCCACACAAACGACTTGGAGCGTCGCCGGCTCGTACTGCTCGCAGTCAGCTGCCAGCCCTTGCTGCACGACTTTATGGCACTTGGCTCTGCCACCAGCCTTAAAACACAACAGACCTTGGCAACCAAGCAGCCCTGCTGCCAGCCTACGGCACAGTCGTTGCTCAGAAACAAATTAAACAGCAGGAAAAATATGTGAGGATGGACAGAGGAGGGATGAATAAAACACACTAGATATGCAAATAGAAGAGCAGCTTTATATTCAGACCATTAAATGCTGTTAATTACCTGCAACAAACCAGCCACCAGCTTGCTACCGATGATGCCAAGCCAAGGAAGGGCAAAGGCTCAGGCGCATAAGGACTTACCTGCAGCGTTGGTGAGGACTTCTGCATGTCACCCCAGCTAAGCACCCAGACTTGGTCGTGGGACTTGTCATAATGCAGTTTGGTTGGCAACGGGTCAACATCCAAGGACTGAAAAAAAAAAAAAAAGGAGACCAGCATTTATACAGTGACCCAAATGCACGTGAAAAATATTGTTTACTGCAGACGTTCCCACGTACCGCTGCTGCACCCATGCGTGCAGCTTTGCACAATTACCTCCACGTCAATCGGGGGATCAGCAGCAGCACCAGCAGCAGAAAAATCTGGCTGCTCGGTGCCGTTTTCCGGCTAGAAATCACTCCATCTTGTGCTGTTACTTGTAGCCAGTAGATCAGGGGCCAATTTCTGCTTGAGTTATACCCACACCAGTTCATTCTTCTCAACCTGCTTATGACTGAGGTCAGGCGGCGGCTCAGCAAGCGTACGCCAGAAATGCGTCCTAGCATTATTTTACCACGCTAGCTGCAAGCCTGGCTGCAGATGCAGTCCCGAGATGATGATAAACAGCCCACAAAGGGAGTTTTTTCCCGACAGTGAGGTTACACACAGCGTGACCCCATGGGTGAAAGCAACACAGGCTCAACTTTTTAGTGATGTCAGCAGATTCGCTGGGCAAAGATCTACTTTTTGTGTCTCACATCAAAGTCTTTCGCCATCATTGAATAAAGCATTCCCCTTATAAGTACCTGCAAGGCTTTCTGAGTCTGGATATCAATTATCATTACTCTGTTCTGCTTAGGCTGTGTCACATAAATATACTTGTCTCTGACATTGACCGCTGAAGCCCAGAGGCAGGACTGAGTGCCTTCACCTTCCCCTCTAGGACAAATCTCTTCCTGAGGAAAGGAAAAAAAAAAAGAAGAAGAGAAAAGGTTTAATTTCTACAAGTTCAGGGCCTGGAGCAGAAAGAAGCTTAGCCTTGAAAACCATAGAAAAAAATTCCATGGAGATTCCATTAGGATGATTTTTTTCCCTTTTCTTTCCTGGAAAACATGAAATTATTTTATCAGGTAGCTCACTGCAGCCTGGCTCTACCCAGTGACATCAAACAGCTGGACCTCCTGCAAACTCACATTGAATTTAAATAACCACACAGTCTACGGATCTATCTTTTGAAGTACGCTGTGGTTCATCAAGACTTGCAGTGCTGTCGGCATTTATTAGGAATAGCAATATCACTCTGCTTTGAAAAAACAGTGATTTACATTAATTGAATCACAGCTTTATATTTTTCATAAAATCTTCATTTTCAGTTTAGGAGAGCGTGCTCCCAGATGCTTGTGCTCAGGGAAACAGCAGCAAAACAAGCAGGGTCCCACAGTCTATTGCTCCAACACAAGCACTTTCCCCTATTCAGAAGAAACCAAATCCTGTTGCTTCAGACCAAATCCGGTTCACAAATGCCATATTTTGTCTCTGGTCCTCAAATCGCCGAGTCCTGTGCAAAACTGGTACTAGCTTTAGCGGAAGCTCACTGGTACCCGAAGTTTGAAGAGTCACACGTGATCTCACCAACAAGCCTCTGCATGCTGGCTGCTCTTCATCGCTCCTCCTTCTGTCGCCGTGCTTTACGTGAAGGAGCGTTTGTGTGGGATCAGGCTGCAGAGTGGAAATGAGCGTAAAGCTAAATGAACACATATATATCTCAGTGAGCACAACTGTTGGTTTTAGATCTTGTCAATACAACAGCCAGGTCACTTGAAATAACGGCACAACCTCCCTAAGGGGAAAGTAATTCGAGCAGCAGAGCTTGTTCAGGGAAAGAGGAGGTACAAGCAAAAGTAATGCCAACTCCAGGTCTGCATTAGAGCGATGGTTATGGATAGAAAGATTTCACCTCTAAGCAGCTCAGCTCTGCCAGCTCAGTACCTTGGTGGAGACCACACATAAGGGTTGACGATGGTAGACTCAAGAGCTTGGCTGCATTTTCCTTTCTGGCACTCCAGTCGGGCTAGGGATTTATGCTACTGCAAGCTAAAACACGCCACAAAAGCACGGCCTTGGGCTTCCAGCATCTGTCCAGGCAGCCAAGCACCTGACAGCCTCCAGACTGCCCTCCTCATCCTTGCCTGTGCGCTGGGACTTGGGCTCTCACAGCACAGCATCCACCCAAACCAACGGGAGCTGGGAAGGGTCACCGGCCTTTCTGCTCCAGCGCTTGGCTGCGGCTGCTCTATCCGCTTTTGTGCCCTCTCATAGCAAATGAAGAAACCTCTGGTGTAGAAACCCTTCGAAAGTTGCAGGCTGGTGTCACTGTCTGTGTGGCAAACACACAAGACACTAACAGAGAAAACGGATGAAAAATAAGTCAATCCTCCCTACACCAAGGGAAAAGGCCCTCTGATATCTGTAGGAAACCCTCAGAGGTCTCTCTGCAAGGCAGCCAAGTAATGACGTTAAAAATCCCTTTTATGCCCACCACTGTGCTGACATTATTTCCTTAAGTGCCCTCTTCTCCTTTGTTCTTTTCAAGCTGTTTCCCCAGAACCACCTCTTCAATATTTACAGCTCTTTGGAAAAGAAACACAAGACTTCTGTCTTTGAGTAGCAACAACTCAACTGTGGCTTAATAATATTAAGCCCACGCTAAGGACCAGTCTTGGGGTGAGAATCCGTCTTGTTTCTACTAAGATATATTAAAATCTAGTGTGAAAAAACCCAATATCAACCACAAATGTATGGAGATTTAAAAACTACTGAATAAAGACTCACAAGAAGATCCTGACCCAGCCTGCAGGGCTCATGATAGCGATTCTCCCCTTGTATTCCTCCCAGAATTGAAAGCAAGGATGAGTCCTTTTCTTCAGAAGGGAGCCACATTCTCAGCTTCCCCTTTGCAAAAAAAAAGCTAAATAAAGGAGTGACTAAAAAAGCATTTCTGGGTGTATTTCAGCACCTGTGTTTTATGAGAGTTGAGTTTCATGAGCATATACAAGGTTATGTTACCACGCATGGGTACAACACAGGTCGCTGAAAACACTGGCCTCACGGGGCCTCCAGGCACGTGTTACCCACTCGCCATGTTGAGCTCCAATGCGTACGAGCCAGTGCTTGACATCCACTGACACCTGAACAAATGTTCCTTGTGATTTCCTAAAGCAAGGGTTAGGTGAACTCAGAAAATGCCAGGCAGCAGACAAGGAGGCTGTGGGTCTCCGGTTCAGCAGGAGCAGATGCAGAGGACCTGCACACCGCAGCCATCCTCCGTGCATCCTTATTCATCTGTGGTTTAACCTGGGAAGCTGTTTCTAAAGAGCAGAAAGCAGCCCACTCCTTTGCCTATGGAGCGGTCAGTAAAAGGGGCCAGCTGGCCCCAGGGAGTGATGTGTGCGTCTCCTTCCGACTGACTGTGGTACCTTCCCTACAGCCCAGTTACACCTTCTGCGCACGGATATGTAAATAGGTCAAACAGAACAAGTGAAAAACTCTGCCTACATTTCAACATGATAACTATAGTCAAATTCTCTGCAGCGTATCAGTAATCCTCCGTATCACTCTCATAACATACATGGTTCCCTTCATTTTCAAGAGCTGAAGACGATATGCCTCAGGGACGCCCCATGAAGCCCACCAAGCCCCAACGCCCCTGTATCAAATGGGTCCTTTAGCAATAACAACCTTTGAAGAGATTAAGAGAAAGTTTCCCAGCTGCTGGCTGTAGCTGCCAGGTTTAGGACTTACATAACTTGTGAAAATCCTCTCTTCGGGCCTGATGTGTCTCCGGATTTCACATTCACTCGGCTGAAGGACGGTGATCCCATCATCAGAAAAGACATAGAACATATTCCCCACACTCAGGCCTTGAAGGGGGATAAAGCACAAGGAGCAGGATTTTCTTTATGTGTGTATCCATAGCTGTCAGGAGTTTTTTTAAGAAGTCTCCCTCCTCCCCCAACACACAAAATCTGCCTAACATCAAAGTTGGTCGTTTGGATGCAGTCGGTGCATTCACAAAATCAAATCTCATGTCACAACGAGGGCTTCAAGGAGTGAAGAGGTACAGACACGTTCAAAAATGCATTGCCTTGGTGGCTGCGGTCGTATGTTCAGGTCTGGAGCATTCGGACCAAAGTGGGAACTGATTACAAGAAGTCCCTGCATTGTATTAACTCCCTCCAGTTATGACTTCATTTTTTCTATGATTGCATTAAAAACAGTTTTCTAGTAATTTGAGAAATGAGAGAGAAGCTTTAGTTAAAAATGAATCTGAAGGTTGTCCTATAACAAGTAACTTGACTTCTTGTAATTGTGATGCAAAATGGAAGTGCTTCTGTTCCATGAATGAAAAAAATATGTATTTCTCTATTTTCTTAAACTATCCGGATGAACTAACTATAGCCACCAAAACAAATACATTTTTGAAATCTTGCAAACTGTAATTCACAAATGTGGAGTAGTTCAGCATCGCAATAGCACTCATTTATCCAACTGGGGCATTCCAGGAGCTTTGGAAAACAGGCTGGCTGTCACTGCTTCGCTGTTAGGAAATCGTATTTTATCATTTCTGTCATGCAGAAATGCCTTAAAACACTGACAATTTAGTTGTTCTTCAGCTACATGCAATTGCAGTAATGAGCACCTCTGACAAACGTTCTGGATCTTTTCAACACTCTAGTTTGAAAGATCCAAGCATCGCTTCATCTTTTTCATACCACCACCAACAAGCGTTTGCAATGCCCGTTGTTACCCTCAGCAACGCTGATAGCGTTATCTTCTACGCCAACGATTTGGGGAGGCGATAATTTGTAATTTCTACGTCATTACATTTTACCCATGGAGAAATCAGGTTCTGGTTCGACATATCTGAACAACATTTGGCATTACAATCCCCTCGGCTGGTCCTGTGGTGGCAGCTCCAAACGCTGCTTAACTCTACAGAGTTTCTCACCTCTCTTGAGTGTTTGCAGGACTGAGGTCCAAATCATCATAGGAAAGCTTCCCAGTAAAAACATGTATAATTTGGATAAATGCATTTTGGGAAAATTTTGTAAAATACTTAGTATTTAGTACGGCTAGGAGGGTTTTTTTGGTGCTAAAAAACCCTCTTCTCGTGCCAAATAAGTGGCTTCAGAGTACAACTTCTCAGCACGTGGTGTTTGCTGTACAGGCAATGTTTGAGCTGAGTCTCTCTAAGCCATAGCACAGAAATACCCCAGTTAGGGCATCAGGCAGGTACAGGAGCCATGATCTGTAAATGTGATGCCACCGTGAGGGATCATGCACGTAGCAAAAATACTACTGAACTTCCATCGAGAGCTAGGTTCCCTTTAGGGATTAAGGGATAATGTTTTTTCTGAATACATTGTTAAAACATCTCATTCGGGCACTCCGGACCAAAATCCGCGCTCACAGCATGCACACAACTGCCACCTGCTTCAGTGGGATTTGAGTGAATACAGAGGGCAGAATCTGACCCTGGCTGGAAAGAGTGCACATGTTTTCAAGAGCAAAGGATTTTAATCCTACGAAGTGGAAACAGGCAGGCAACAAATTACGACCATTGTGAAGATGCTTATTATTATTTTCATGCACGATAGTAGCGTGACTTGGTCTGATGATCCGATTACAATGAGGGTGTATTTCCAAACTAAGGCCTTAACTAGTCACAAGAATACTTTGATAATAATTTTATGCCAGCAGGTTTACAGTTGGTGACTTGGCAAGACACACCACTTCTTTTAGAGTAAATGAGTGCAAGCTTTTCTACTGACTGGTTAAAACACAATACAAATTACTATCAGCATCCAGGTAGTCTCTTTTTAAAGTTTACCATTTTAAATTCAAATACTTTTTTGAGAGTAATCTTCACACTGATTTTTAGACAAAGCAGGATCTTCATAGACAAACTAGGTATTTTATTATGACTTACTAAGTATTTGCCAAGCCTTGACTGGGGTACATCTCTAAATAATCTCACAGACATCAGCAAAACCGACTCCACTCTTGATTGCACTGCTGCACCTCCTTGGTCTGGGGAGTTTTTTCAGCAGAGAGGGGGGCAATGGAGAACTTTGGTCAGCTGTGTTAGTTATACTAGTGCGGCAGGTTCTAGATTGGGAACTGAGGGATTAACGAGCAGGGTTTTTCTTTTTTCCCCTTTTTAATTGAAGACATTGAAGGTTGGATGCCACAACTAGTTCAAAAACTAAAGGCTTTATAAAAGGCAGCATATCTGGTCTGTGTAACAAAAAACTTAACATAACAAAAACCCCATTAAGAATGGGGAGGGTCTCCTAAACATAACAGTTCTTATTTGAGCCATTCCAGATGAAGTTGACTCCAACATCTTTATTTTTTAAAAAGCGTCAGGAGGACACCTGATGACAACAAGAGTTTTCTTTATTTGAGGAATAAAGTCTTCCTCTGAGTGTACATTTGTATTTCCCTTCTTTGTTATCAAAGGGCAAATTAGTCACTGTGGAATACTCTCCTCTGATCTGATACTTTTAATAATTTTCCTCAATTTAATCTAAATGCCGGGAAGTAATTTAGAACTTAAATTTGGTACCAAAAAGGCTTTCAGCTCCTAAAGTGCATACATTCATGTAACTGAGGATTGCCTGCGGGCACAGTATGCTCCCTTTATCCAGGTATAAAGCAAGCAACACTCACTGCAGAAACGAACATTGGCATGAAAACAAATCTCTGCCTCATATTTGGGCTACTCATACTTTCCTCTGTACAAAATTAAAAATTAGTTTGTACATGAAGTAGATATTGCACGTGCTTCCCGTTCCACATTTAACTGGCTGGTCATGCTATGTGCACTCATTTCTTGAGGCTTTACTGGTGCGTGGTCTCGGTAGGGTTTTGAGAACAGACTGACAGAGTGACTTTTAAAATGACCAACTACTTGCGCTAAAACTTTGACTTCCAGCTAAAGCTTGTTCTATGCAATGTTCTGTCTAGGCATCCTCCCAATAGCTTTGCTACTACAGACCTTGTGGGAATGAGGATGTGATTGTTTTAAAGGAGCTCAAGTCTACCAATCCATTTGTTAATATTGTTAGTTACAGGTAAGCCTTCATTTTAACAGACTTCAAATAATATGATAAAATGTAAAAACCAAAATACCATTCCTCTCTTCCAGCTTTCTCTGTGCCAAGATTTCACATGCTAAATTATGTTCAATGGATTCTTTGTCTAGAATGAATGTGCTGATCAAATACTACAGCACAACACAAGCAGGGGAATAAACCTGCTCTAAAGATACTGAATTGTTTAGGAACATCAATAGTAAATCTGCTTTTACTGCCCATGTTTTCCCTGTACATTGCTCATACTTCTATTTAAAACGTGTAAGGCTGATAAGCAGTAAGCCCATATTATTTAGCAGAATTATAATAAGACTTTCTGCAACCAACCTCTTAGTTGTTCTTTAAATATTACTCTACCTCTACATCTGGTAGGGTCATCCAACTACTTTATTTAAAAAGCAGCATAAGGGATGCAGTATGTAAACAGTCATGTAGCATCATGCAGATGATGCAGGACTGATTCGACGCCCTAGAGATTTCACTCGCAAGCGGAAGGGAAATAGCAACTCTTCTTGCCCATAATGCCATTTACAGGAACACCAGCAGCAGAGAGACACTCTTCACTGCTGTGAACCAGGCACTTGCAGACGGTGTATGTGGGAATAAGCTCTGGAGAGCTGTCTTAGGCGGCTGTGCCACATCTCATGACCTCCAGTGAGCTGGGTTCGCTGTGTGTGCGCGTCCGCATCCAACAGCAGGACACCAGGTATGCATCGGGCATTTGCAAACCTGGCCGAGGTACCACTGGTCACTATCCTTCTGTCCCTAAAATCCTTTGGGCCAAGCCACAGCAAACCAGCAAGCTCCAAGCAAGGGCATGAAGCACACAATGGTCACTTTGGGTACTTGGAGGCACTGCTCATGAAGGGTCTTTGCACCTCCAAAGGCTGAGCGGGCGTGCAGCCCTTCCTGGAGGAACAACCTCAGGGAGGGGGTTTGCAATGGGCAGGGGCACACGGTGGAGAGCAGTTGGGATGTGCACACAGACCTTCCCCAGAAGGTTGGAAGGACACCAAGGTCCCATCTTCCTCACATGCAACTGGAGGATGTAAGAACTGGTTTACACCTCGACTTCAATGCCAGAACCTTCCTCCAGTGTGTGGATGCCCTGCTCGCAGCCCGCAGGAGCCCGAAGCCGGAGGCTCCCCGCACCTTTGTGTGATGCATCCTGCTGCGCGTTTGGGAAATTATGACAAAATCAAAGAAGTTTTCATTAAGTGCCTCCATAATATCTTTGAGTCATTTAGCTGTTTAGGATGGGTTTTCTTCTAATTTGGCTTCCAAGATACACAGATGTTGACCTTGTGCAGGGCACGCTATAAATCTGATCAAACCAGAGATCTTCACTGTCAATTAAAACAAGGAGAAATGG
>Ga0065711_1034591_pt1 | contig 23523 bp, 14 predicted proteins | sample Hoacrofraction12_FD_59098 | JGI IMG/M metagenome (GOLD analysis project Ga0065711, IMG submission 59098) | Hoatzin crop microbial communities from Cojedes, Venezuela - Epithelial fraction 12 v2 (version 2) | ecosystem: Host-associated > Birds > Digestive system > Esophagus > Crop | place...
ATGGGGTGGGGTGGGGTGGGGCGGGGATCCTGCCGTGTGGTGGTATTTCGGGGTTCCTTGGAGGGCTGGAGGGTTGTAGGGGGGATGGGAGGCCGGGACGCTGAGGAGGGCTTGGGGTGTCTTGAGGTGAGCTGGGAGAACGCGAGGGTTTGGGATCTGTGGGATGGGAGGAAGTTTTGGGGGTGGCTGGGTGCTTGAGGTCTTCTTGCCCTCTTGGTGCCTCTTTATCTCTGTAGCTTGGTGCATCTGCCCTCCCGAGGCTGAACTGTCTGGGGTAGAATTATTTAGGAGTCCCTTTATCTTAGAGCTTTCCTGTCTTCTCGAAACAGCAAGTCAAGTTTGCCTAAGTAGTGTTATTGAAGAGCCTCTTTATCTTAAAGCTTTCCTGTCTTCTCAAAACAGCAAGGATCTAGTTTAGTTTAATTACAATCACTCTGGTAAGTGGAAGTTTTACATTTACAGGTATCAGGTGTATGGGGAGACTGGTCTCCTTCTCTGGAGATATTCAAGACCCGCCTGGACAAGGTCCTGTGCAGCCTGCTCTGGGTGACCCACAGAGGTGCCTTCCAACCCCCACTATTCTGTGATTCTGTGAAAGAGTGCCCTGATGGAAGGGGGTGGCTTGCAGGGTGTTTGGGTTTATGGAAGAGTGCAGGGAAGGGCTGTTCTTGGGACTCTTAATGTAGGGGAGAAATAGGGGTGGATGGAGGTTAGGTATGTGTAATGTGGTAAAACAGGGTGGGTATGGGAAGGATCCTTAAGTTACGTGAGCTGGTGAAGGTATGGAGATGAGCTGGTGGGCTTTAGGAGGCTTCAGGGTACAGGTTGGCGGAGTGGGTGCATATTTGGGAGTAGTTTAGGTGGCTGATGTTTCTAAGAGATGAATGTAGGGGGAGAGCTTCAGGGCCTGACAGAGTTGTTATGATGTGGTTTGGGCAAGGGTTAGGAGGACTGTGCGTTGAGGCAGCGCTGTTGATGGGGGAGCTGGATGTTGGGGTTTGAGTTTTGCATAACATGCTTTATTTCTGGTAATCGACAGGAGTATGCATAGACAGAAGATTTGTAATGGTGAGGGTTTTCTGCATGCTGCCCTTTGGGGATAGGAATAAAGCCTGTAGGGTTTATAGGAGCTCTTGATATCCACAAATCCTGTTCTAGAAGTTGAGATAGCATGATGCTTTCAAATGGTTTTTATTCAGGGTTAAATCTGGAGAGTGGCTCTTGTTGTGCTGTGAGTCTGTGATAATCAGTAGCTTGGTCAGCACTGCTGAGATGAAGATGAGAAATTTAACAACATTTCAGATTTGCCTTTATATATATGTGAAAAGAGGATAAAATCCGCCTTGTGACCCTGCAGAGAAGTAGTAATTCTCTGTCATGAACCATGTCTCAATTTCTGTTTTCTTCTTGTTGGTTGAGACTTAAACCAGCACTTGAGCTGCAGCTCTCTTAAATGTTTTGTGTTTGGTTGAGTCAAGGTGAATCTGTAACGTGTTCTGGCGTCCCAGCTGTAGCTGTCTGTGGCTCTCTGAAGCGTACCCGCCTGAGGAAAGATGCGTTAGGTGCAACAGTTACGATCGTGTGCCAAGCTATGAAGTGTCCAAAAGAACTTCACCGACTGCTTCAGGAGCCTCCTGGGCTATGGTAACACTCACTGAAGCTTTCTGCTCTTTCTTCAGCAGGAAGATCAGAACTAGACATAGTAATTGGGTGGTGCTGGGTTTGAAACTGTCCTGTGTGCCACCTCTGTAAAGAAGGGAGACATGACTGAACAGGGAGAGAAGGCGAATGCTTGAGGCATACTGGTAACAAGGCAGCCCCTGTCAGTGCGATGCCATTCTTAGAAGCTTCTGCTTTTGACAGTTAGATAAAATAATTTCTTGAAGAACAGTATTTTTAACATAATTCCCTCCATGAGCTATGCATTGGTTTGCATTTGCTTTCGTAGCCTTTTGAGTAGGTTGTTTTCTAAGTACAGACAATAAGGTGGGAGTTTGTCTAGCATTTGGAGAAGTGCAGCGCTTGTGATTTGGGTCTAATCTTCTTATATGAAAGAGCTTGCATAACAGTGTAGTAAAGTGTAAGAGGTCTCATTAAGGCTGCGTTAATGATTGCTGTGTAGTCGCTGGAGAGAGTTGGCTGCTACTTGGGAAGCGCGGATGGAGGAACTGCGCTGCAGATAACTTCTTAGGTACTCACTGTGGGAATACCCTGAAGGGTCTTGTTTGTTACAAGACTGGTAAATTTGTACTGTTTGCTTGAGTCTTACACAAAAGTTTTCTTCTGAAGTGTTGTTAGATGTACAGGCGCCTCAAATAATGAAAAAAACAATCTTTGTTTACTTCAGTCATTAATTGTAACTTGTTCTTCTGAAAAAATCGCTTAAAATATTTCTCAGGGTTCTGCCTGCTTTGTGCCAGTAAAATAGCTGGGCTGACTTGATGTTATTAATTCTGAATACCACAAGATTTGATAGCTGCTTAATCAAAAGACACGAGTACGTTGTCAGCGTTCGTGACCTGAGTTCAAAGGCTGGCCACGTCAAGTCGGTTGCAGATAGTTTGGGCTGCTAATCATACGCAAATAGAAAGAGACCGGAGAAGGAAAGGACAGGTTGATCTGAACTAGTAAGGTCATGGATTTACCTGGTTATGTGCCTGCCTTGATCAGTCCAGTAAGCAGTGATAGCATGTGTTCACTTACAGGGGCCGTGGCGAAATTGGCTTGCAAAGAAATGAAACTTTCAGGGGAAGTGAGATTAGTAACTGTTACTTGCCACGGGCACAAAGCACCTTCTGATGCGCAGGTAACAAGAGGCTTGTGAAAAAGGAAGAAGAAAACCCAGCGCCTCTCTGAGGTGCGGTGCCCGAGTAGGTGGGCTGGGGGGGAGTGGAAGAGGAGAGGAGAGGCCGAGATGAGTTTGGGTGGTAGGTGGGTGGTGGTAGGAGTTACACAGAAGGCAAGGGAACCAGTTGCATGGATTTATTTTTAGGCATTGCCCTTTTCTGCAGGGTGATGTTGGCTCTCGCCTCGTTTAACTAAGCCTGTGCTACATTTGAAACAAATCCCTGAATTACAAAAAACTTGTAATTTTTTTTTTTTTAACTCCTCAGGGGTCTTTACAGGTATTGTTCTCAAATCTCACACCTTTTTGCTCTTGTAGGGAGTAGGGCGTTAGGTATGCAAACGTTCCTTCAGAGTGTAAATGTGAGCTGTGTGAGAAGCAGAACCGGTGAATGCATTTCCAGTGTTTTTTTTCTGAGATTGTGCTGACCTGCTCCCTGCGGAGACTGGAGTCACTGCGCCAGCCTTTCGCTCTGTTGGGGACATACCTTTCTTTTATACACATTTGCCTGTTTTCTCAAAGCCAAAAGGCACCTAAGGTGTCTGTCCCACTTGCACTTAACAGCTTGGTTGTGTAAGCTTCATTTCCTTAGGCAGCAAAACTACAAATTCACAGGTGGGTGGGTTTGAAAAAAAAATAAAAATCAACCCTTTGGGATGAAAACAGCAGTGATAGTCTGATAGTACCTTACAGCAGGTGCATTCTCCAGGGAAGGAGCGTTGACTCGTTTCTCCAGTGAAGTCTGGCATTTAGTTTGGAAGTCTGCCTGGTGGTGACTGATACCAGATCTTTCACAGGAGAACAGAGAATCCCTCTGATGGGCAGCCGATGTTTAGCGCAGGCCTCGTGCCCTGAAGCGTGAAGGTTTGGATGTCCTGGAAAGTTGTATACTTTTATATGTGCGGTTGGTTAGCTATAGGTGATGTTATCCCTAGTGATGAATGTATATATTAATATTTTTTTAATCTTAAACTCTTGCTGTTGGTGGTTTAGTCAGTTAAATAATTTCCTAGGCTAGATACATTTTAGAAAATGTCTTTGGTTTCTTAGTTTGGTGCCTTTCCATTTTCCTGGTCGTCTTCTGGCTGTTTCTGGGAGGTAAATGAAAGTGTTCAGTGTGTTGCCCCGGCGGTGTTTGTCGGGTGGGATGTTCTGGAGTTCCACTTCATCAGCATTGCCAACCAGTGACCATGAAACTGTGCTGCTCTGAGCAACAGCGCTTAAAGGTTGACTGTGTTAAAGTCAGTATTTCTGAGCTGGCAATTTTCATTTTTGTTTTCATTCCGCTTTTATGTTAAAGTTTAAGCAGCTTTCTGCACTGTTTGTTTCATGGCTACTAGCACAACACATGGAAGACTGATGTGATATTTCGAGTTGACATGTAATAATGTCAACCTGAAGTTCTTTTTGATGCATGCTGAAATGAAGTTAGTGAGATTAGACTGATTTTACAGCTCAAAGGAGTACTGGAGAACTGTGAGAGGGATAGTGAAAAAAATTAGCATCTAATTCTCTAATCTCTGTTTTAAAAGTTCAAAAGAACACTTTTCAAGCGATGTGTAATCTTCTGTAGTTTTAATTTCCTTTTCTAAGGAAACAAGTTATGTGCAATTATACTTTCTGTCAATTCCTCTGACAAGCGTTAGTTGCTTTAACATGCTGGCTAATTGCAGCCACCTTTGGCAGAGGGATAGTTCCGACAAGGTGTGTGGAAATGATTCCTGTGGAGCAGAAATGAGACGCTCTCAGTGCCACTCGTGGTACGAACTCAACCGTTATTAAACAGAGCAGCTCTACGGGCAAGAGAGTTTATGAATGCCTGAGCTTTGCTCTCTTACCTTCTTAGGTGGGAAAAACACTTGATGATGAGACACGTGTTTCAAAGAAACTTTGAGCATCACAGTGGATTGTTTGATACAAGGCTGTTTAAAGCAGTCGTTCCCTCTATCAAAAGTCTGAGTTCACAGTGTGATTTTTTTCTTTTTTTTCTTAATGCTTCGTTAATGTAGTTTGCCTGAAGCAGTGTAAATGCCTTTTTTTTTTTTTTCTTTTTTTGTCTTGACTTGTTTGTGATAATCACCAAAAGTCTGCTGATTTAGAGCTGCTCTTTTACAGGAAGCTATGATAACTTAAAAACAGTACTTGGGGTGTTAGAAATATTTTGCATATCGCTTCGTAGTGTCTTTGCATCTAGGAATTTAATTACTGGATAAAAAAAACAAGTTGTTTGTTTTCCTTTAAGCGAAGTACTTCCTAGGTTATGTTTACTTACTGCATGGGAGATCTAACATTCTGAATATGTATATATGTACTGGTCATTCGTTTTCTAAAATGCTCATTATGGTTATTTTTCAGAGATTATGTGAGCTGCTGCGTTAGTCTTCTAACACCTTGCACTGAATACTCATGGTATGTCTGAAGGACAGATCTCTTGTGTGTTCTGAATGTACCAGGTAAATCCTAATAATAACTTAGCAGAGGAGATTGTGACCTGTTAAGGAGTAAGAAGTCGAGAGAGGGCAACTTTTATTCTGTATTCAGTCCTAGCTGATTCTGTAAAAAAAGCCCGACAGGCTGTAGCCTAGAATTTATTTTTGTGTTTGTGTGTTTATAGTAGAGAATCAGATAACTGCAACACTAATGCAAATATTTGCAACTCTAGTGAAGATGCAGCGTGTCAGACGGAGTTAGCCAATTTCCATCAATACCTTTAAGAACTTTTCTCAGCATTTCTGACGCATGAGGTAAAGCAGAAGGAGGGAAAATAATGATGTTTTTCAGTTGATAATTCCCCTGTCAAATCCCCTGCCTTCTACCTTTTTGTCTGAGAGGCGCAAAAAATGGACACAGCCGTGACCTTTGAGCACAGTTTGATTGCCAGTGGTGTCACAAGAGGTACTGCCAGTAGCAGTGGTGAATAAACTCTTACCTTGACATATGTCTGGCTGGCATATTGGATTGTAAGTAACTAATACCACATCCATTAACCTATAATTGGACATTTCATTTTCAGGTTGTCCTCATGAGTACTCCAGTGGAGAATGTCCATGATCTTCTTTGCCTGTGTGGTGCGGGTGAGGGATGGACTTCCCCTCTCAGCCTCCACAGATTTTCATTTCAACCCAGACTTTCTGGAATGCAGAAAGAGATTAAAGACATTATCCTCAATTCTGGCGCAGTATCCGAGTCGAGGCACGGCAAAAGGACATGACCTCAGCATACAGTAAGTCCCTGCTGTTGGTTGGTTGGATTTTTGACTTCAATTTTTGAAATGATTGTCCTGAGGATTAGTTGAGCTTTAGGTATATTCTGTAGTGCCTAACTCCAATCTGAAATCCCACCATGCATGTCTAGATAGTAACATCTAGGCAGTGTTTTAAAACCTTATTTCTCAACACCACAGCCCCACAGCTCTTACTCAGTTTGGTAAGCATAGGTTAAGAATTGCTTATTTTAATTTTTGGGTTTTTGTAGCAAACGCTTTCTGCTTTTGGTGGGCAATACTTATTACTGTAAGCAATTGGAGTATCTTGGACTTCCATGAATACCTTGTAAGGTGGCATCCTGGTGCCTAGGTATTTTTTAGCCTAAACCTCAACCCCTTTCCTTCAGGAGTGCTCAAGTCTCGCTGATGCCTGCTCTCAGGCCCCTGCAGTTCTGATTCTGGCTTGCACAGGGCTGCCCTGACTCCCTTCTACGTGCTGCCCGCTCCATTTTCTGAATACCAGCAGGGTCCAAGTCTCTAGAAACTCTGGCTGATGGCTGTGTCTTGAGGAGGCCTGAGGCGTGCTAACAGTATGGAGAAGTTATCAGTCTTTGCTTTTATTTTTTGGAGAAGGATCTACTAGTCTCTATTTTAAAAAATTGAGGTTTCCTTCAGAGATGAGAATTTTCATTTACTATTGATTTTCGTTTAGTTCTGAAAATGAGTTTTAGCTTGTGATTGCATTTCTGAATAGCGAATGCAAGAAAACTTGAAGTGACCCTGAGCTAAAACGAAGTATCGCTTTCTGGGGGAGTGACTGGAGAAAGAAAATACATGGACTTACACTGAATCTATTGGAAAAGCAGAGATTAGCATTTTAATTCCTTTTCCCTCGAAGCGATCTTATGCCCTTTAGTGCTAATATGTTCTTCTGCTTTTAATCTTCTGTAGTCTCTGCAGAAGTAGCTATGCATGTGGCTCTGAAATGAGAAGAGTGCAAACGGATACGCAGCAAGAAGGCTATAAATTATTGACAACTGGGGAAAGGTAGTTTTATGCAGGCATGGTGTTGATCCTCAGCTGCGAGCTGAGGACGAAAGGAATTTAGGGAATGTACCCAGTTGGGCTGTAACGGAGCTAATCAAAACCAGAAATCCCAAGTACATAGTACAATGAATAAATAAAAATGTGATAAAATAGAAGCCACAAGTATTTCTGTATGAGAGGGATGAAATATGTGAACAGTAGAAAAGAGAGAAAATACAGAGAGAGAGTAATTCTTCAGCTTCAAAACTCTGGTTTTATCCTGAAATATTGCTAACAAATAGCTAGCCTATAAGGGAAATTTCCTCAGTCGTCTTTTGGAGATAATTACAAATCTGTGGTCATGGAGGGGATTGTGAAAGTCTAGCTATCTACATTATGAATGTTGATGTCTGAACTAGGTGCCCTGACTCCCATCTTACTTAATGAAGCCTAGACGAGAGCGTTTTATTTCATCCTTAAGACCACGCGTACGTTTTGGTCAGATGAATCCCCCATTAAGTTTCCTAGAAAGTTTTTGGGCTATCTGTGAGTGGAAACTTCTGCATAAATGTGGCTTCAGTGTTAGAGGAACCCCTCTTGAAGTAGAACTTTAGTTGTGCTGTTTTTGGTACAAACTCATCTTTATTTATTACAGATGACTTGGGAGTAACAGTATTTAAATATCTTGGTTTGTGCAAGTTAACAAATATCTCTTGCTGTTAATATGAAGTTGTCATATTCAGGGGGGGCAAGGAATACATCTGCTTGCTTCCTGTTGAACAAGCTGGCTTGTTTTTACTTTTGTTTGTGGAAAGCCACTGTGTTTTCTTTCAAAATCTTCTTGCCTGTGATGTTTTCTGGCCAGCTCTTTTCTTAGGTGATTTAAAGCCAGCCTGAGAAAATAACGTCCTCAGTTTTTACTGATGCAGCAATTTAATCAAATCCGTATTGTGATCTTTAGTATGCTAAGGCATGCTGAAGGAGTTAAGAAGAAATAAGCGTTAGATCTACAGGGGCTGCAGGACTATTACAGCAGTGCGAACAGTTTGGTGTTTGCAGTCTGCTCTTTCAGTGCACTCTGTATGTCTTGCCACAAAGCACAGTTTACTTCTCATGTTCAGCGTGACTCTTTTACCTTTTTATGTTGATGTTACATTTTTTCTTTTTCAGTTTCCTTTCTTCCGGGGATATTGCCTGCATGGCAATCTGCTCCAGCAATTACTCGACCGTCATGGCGTTTTGCTTCCTGGAAGAGCTTCAGTGGGAATTTGCTGCTTCCTATGATACCACAAGCATCAGTTTAGCTTCCAGGCCATATGCTTTTCTTGAGTTTGGTTCGTAACTTTGTCCTCTAATAGTAAGAATTCTTTGTCTGATAGTTTTATGATGTTAAACAATGTCTTCCGGCCACAGCCTGATCGTAAGAATCTAACTCTCTGTGTGTGCCTTTGCATGCCTGTCTAGGAGGAGGGGCAGAGCTTGTAACTACATTAAACTATTAGATTATTGGTTTTGCAGTTCCTGAGAGCCCCTGTAATAGATGAACAAAATGCTGTGGTGATTAATAAACAAGTGCAGAAGAAACAGAAATCCACATCTCGAACACTTTCTAACTTAATCTGACAAGTAGAGACAGATGAGTACAGGAAAAAAGGGAGACAGGATAGATTATTATGGGTAGCTTCACTTCTGGCATGACTTAGATTTGTGTAATATGTAATAATCATGATTAGTGTTTCTTTTTTAACCTGATATAAATGATTTTCTTACCCAGTAGACCTACTCTACTGAACTTTGCACCTCTGAAAAACAATTCCCTTGCAGAGAGAAACTCTTTTCTGGGAAAAGATAAGGTATTGCAGTGGGTTAGCATGCTTCTGTCCAGGTTCTGATACTAGTGTTAAGCTCATGCTTAAAAGATTGAGAAATCCACAAGGAAAGCATATTATACAGCCATCTTGTATTTTGGGTGGATTCCCTGCAGGGCACATTCCAGGCACATTGTAATTTTATGGTCAGATCCAAATTACCCCTTTTTTAACTGGAGTAGGAATTTGGGAATTTCTAGCCGCTTTTAATTGCATAAGGCTCTTATTAAAGAAAGAAATGCAAGGGTTGTTTTTTTCATTTTTACTGTTATACTGTATTTTGTTACTGAATCCACCTACTCTTACTGTGTGCCATGGGTTTTGTTTGTTTGTTTGTTTGCTTTCTCCTTTCCTGTGTATGGATCTAGGATGCACTTGATGTATAAGGTCTTAGCCTTTTGCCTGGTAGTTACAGATAATTGTAGCAGGCTGACTTAAGGTAAAATACAGGATTTTTCACTAAGGAATGCTTGTGGCACTGTGTGTTCTAGCACAACATAAAGTCCTCCTCTGTGATCTCAAAACTCACGCCTGAGCTATTACATATGTATCATATCCAGTAGCAGCTGTGGTCAACCTATGCAAGTCTTCTAGTGTAACAGTATGTTAAGGATATGGATTTTACTTACAGGATTTCTGTGTTTTATTTCCCTAAGCGTTTGAAATAGCTTGAATTTGCCAATATCTTTGCACAATTAAATAGGAAGTAGCAGTATCCATGGTGAGGTACTTCAGCTCCGGAGGTATAATCAGTTCATACTCGGACAAATTCTCTACGTAGTCTCAGTGCAACTCCTGTCAAACCAGCAGCTACATTTGTGGGAAGGGATTTGCTTGCACATGGTATTAAAGTGTGAGAGATGAATCAGGGTGATCTGTATGTAGATCTGTGGCTTGGACGTTGGTTGAATCACTGTGGAATTGCCTCTGCTGGTCAGAGTTGCTTCATGACTCAAATATAGGTTGAATTAATTTATCTCTGTGCTGGAAAAAAACGAATCCTTGACATTTTTAAAACAAGATGTGAAATTGCTTCTCATGATAGTTCATGGGTAGTTTAAGATAGGTGTTACATCTACCCTGGAATGTGAAAGCTTGTTTTCAGCCCAGTGGCAGGCAGGATGTTGAGATTTGAAGTATCCAGAAGGGAGTGGCTGTGATATAAAATACCTAGGGAAGGTGTCTTTGTTCCCTAACCAGCAGTGGCATTTTATACCTGAAACTAATAGGAAATGAAGGAAGAAAGGAAAAACAGTCAAATAAGAATGCCATGATTTGATAAATAATTACCTAAAGGACTTAACTTATGCAGAGCTAATTGAACTATGTTCTTATATTGTTTCAGATAATGTCATTCAGAAAGTGAAATGCCATTTTAACTGTGCAAGTGGCTCCCAAACGAAGGCCAACTGGGAGAAGATTGAGGAGGAGCTGAAGTTCCGGCCGCCGGTTCAGCTGAAACTGGAGGATACGGAGCTGATGAATGGGATGGCGAATGGTGGGCACACAGGCGTTCATGTGGAGGTTGGTAAGTTACTACTACACGCAGGTGACAGTAGATTTCCTGAACCTAACTTTGCAAATGGCAGAAAAACAAGTAACAGCAGTGGTTCCTTTTGGACTGAGAAATACATATAATGTGTATGAAACCCAAGAAAAAACGACTGCCTTTCTATCACAGTAGACAACATATGGTCTTTAGAATATATCAGGGATGCATCAGAGCCTTTAAGGACTCTGGGTAGTGTCTTTTTTTCCAGCCTTAGATCAGCTTCTCTGTATGGACAATTGGTTGTAACTGGACTTGGCGTTTTCCATGTTAAATTCTCCTGCTTTTAAATTAGTTGTTTGTTAAATTTTCTATGGCAAAAGAAGCTCTACTATTTCATTGCCTGTTACAAACTCTAGCAGAAGATACGTAGTTAGAGTCTGATTGAGTTGCTTCAGTGTTGAGGAAAGAAAAAATGAGAAGAATATGAGTTGAGGGTAAAACTCATTCCCAGAATCTGTCTTGGGTTGTTCTCCCCTCTTTGCTTTCTCCTTTTACCTTACTCTTCAACATTTAAAACTCTGAAAGAGGATATGTGTATCTGTATAAACAACACGTAGAGGCTTGACAAGGGAACTTTTTGTAATGAATAGAAGTACTAACCTCTACTTATTTATTGTAAAATTCGTATCATCTTATTTGTGTTTCAGTTGCGTAATTGAAGTCCTGTCTACTTTCTCTACGAATTGAAATGCTTTTAGTCCTGTTAGCATGGTGGCGTAAATGCCGCTGGAGTGCCATGAGCTTGTATTTCCTCGTTTTTGCTGTTCTTGGCTTACGAAACACTAATAAAATCAAGTTCCACTTGCTTAGTCGTCTTATTTCTGATGGATGCACTGGAATCTAATTTGACATAGGTATTTTAAGTTTAAAATATAGAGGAGCAGCGGCCAGGAGGAAGGAAAAATAGAATTGAAAGTGCTGTATTTGCCAGTCAGATTTGTGAGTGCTCCTCAGAACTGTGCTTGAAGATTACATATTTTCATGATGTGACAGGGTTTAGAAATTCTTTGCACTGGTGCGAACAGTTTCAGTGCTAGTAAACACTTGCAAGTTAGTCTGTGTCCACAGATCAGAAACACAGCTTCACTTCCCCCATAGTCTTAATTGCTTTCTTTTACTTTCCATCTGGCTGTGTATTTCTGGCTATTCTCTCTGGTCTAACCCAAATACTCTTACAGATTGTTCTGCCTTTATTTTAAGGATCATGTTTGTGATCATCTGTTTCCTTCAGCTGGAGTCAGCTTTCCTGGCTTATGTCTCTCTCCTCTCTTCATTACCTACCAGCTGAATCTCACTTTGCTGCTCTAAGTTTAGCTGTGTAGATAGCGTTTGTTCCCGTATTAATGTTATTTATGTTATGGCTCTGCTATACAGGAGACTTCTTGAGCATACGTTGAGGTGTTATGGTCGCAGGAGAGCAGGATTTAATGGTGTCTGCATTCTATGGTGAAGATAGATCAATCAGTGGAGTAATCAAAGCATCAGTCTCCTTACATGGTTGTAGCTGATTCCTGTCGTCTTTTGAGCTGTGTGATCACATCCCCTGGCTCTTCATTTTAGTGTGAAAGGAATCTAAAAAGTCAGGGCAGTTTTGTTCTTGTTAATATATATGGGAACAAGACCTTTTTAAAATTTTTTTCTTTTCATTTTTTTTTTTCATTCTTTCTTTTGTTTTTTTCCTTCCTTTGTTAACTAAACTCAGCCCAATTCTTGCTAGAAAGTCACTAGCATTGTATCCTTGATCCGCACCTACACAACCTCAGCTGCTGATGGCAAAATCCTCACCTTGTGCCTCGGTGTGGGCACAGCTGATAAAGCTCTGGAGGACAGTGGGGTGTGTATACAGAAGAAATGCGAAGTGTAAGTAGCGCTGTGGGAAGAGGGAGGATTTTCACATCAGAACTGGCTCTATGAAGTAGAAGAACAACTTGTGCTATTTGTCTAGTAAGCATGCTGTTAAATTATGCAACATCCCCTTGATGAATGTTCTTAGTCTTTCGTAGGCACACAGCGAGTCCTTCACAGAGTCCTTTTTAAGGTGTTTTTTGAAGGTGTCTTGCATCTCTGTCATTTGTGTGCTTGTATTTGATTTTAAAATGTTTGAGTCCGATTTCGTTTTTCACTCCTGGTGCTGGCTTTATCTGGAGCTTTGAGTATGTGACTCATTGTCAAACCCTCGTTGTGCTGTGCCTTGAAGAGACAGAATGGAGCGTGGTGCAGGCATTCGTGTCAGTCTCCGGTTAAATAGCCAGAGGCCTCTCCTAAGAAAATCTTTTATAAGCAGAAGTTTCAATTTCTTCATTGTGTAAAGGTGTTTTCACAGAGTTGTTCTGTACATGTTCAAACCTGCAGATTCATTGTTCCTGGGTGCTAGATAATCCATGGTCCCCAGAACATCTGCTATATGGTTCTTGTACTCTGAAGCATACAGCTCTTCTACTTGAAGGAGCAAGTCAGTTTGAATCCCAATTAGCATTTAATCGTGCTTGTACAAAATTGTGCTGTCTTGAACTAAGAGTGTTTGTACTCTCTTTTTCGCTTATTTAATGTAATAAGCAATTCTAGTATGAAATTCTGTTTGTAAAAATATGATTGAATTCACTCAAGGAACTGTAATAGTTTTTCCCTAGCAGTACCCATCTCACTTGTTCTGTGCAATTTCAGTTTGTGCACTAAACCTCAGAATGATAGAGCAGAAATAAAGCTCCACAGCAAACAATTTAAAGATCAGTTTTCACAGAGTCTGAACCCTGAGCAACCGGATGTTCTGGTCACCCCTGCATCTGTGACAGCGATTTGTTTTATCCTACTGGACAAAAAAAAACTGTTACTTTTGCTTAAGATTCCATGCTGTGGTCTTCAGCCTGCAGGAGCAGTATATTGCGACTCGCGTTGTTCTTCCCTGGGGACTGGAAGCTCGTGACATGTATCGTTTGCAAGATCCTGTTCAATGAATGACGCTTGTGCACGGTAATTTTTCTTGGTCTGAGAGGCACTGTGTGCCTCCGAAGAAAACCTGAGAAACTGAGGAAGAAAAAACAGTAGTCTGTATTAGGAAATTTCTGAAAGAGGTAGATACATAGCTGCAGCATTATTTAGTTTATCAAAAATAATAGGAAAGGGAATACGCAGGCCAGCGGATGAACAAACAAGCTGGTACAGCTTTTTTTCAGTGTACTGTTTAGACCCTGAATTTTTCTGTATAGCAAAAAAGCAAAATTGCCTTTGAATGGTAGGGTTGCTTGCACCATTTATTTACATGAACACGTGTATGACAGTAATATACAGTAATACTACATAATGTGACGTATATCAAATGGAATTGATACAGCTCCTTTTGCAGCTGGTTTGGAGATGAAATTACGGAGGTATGAGTGCATACCGGACAAATTAATTACATAGACACTTACAGAAGGTACTTTATATCCCTATATTAATTTGGCATCAAACTTTTCTCCATCTATCTTTCAAAGCCTCTCTTGAAGGGGAAGACACAAGTGTTTTCCTCTCTTAAATATTGCAGAACTGCATGGTTTGAGCTGTTACGGTGTTTCATCTGTCACTGAAACGCAGCCAGAGGTGATCTCTGCTGTGTTGCTTGGTTTCTGTGCAGTAGTCAGGTGCTGGCTGCATCTGGACAGGAGACAGAAGATCCTGAGAGCTGGGGAGGCTTCTTGAGACCTCATTCCTTCTCTCCTGTGTCTAATGTATAATGGTGCAGGAAAAGATCTGGATTTGGTATCTGAGGGGCAAATGCCCCTGCTTAGTGTTATGCTGACAATGTTGTTCTTGTGGTGATGCAAGGGCAGGGACGGTATGGCAAAAAACATAGGTGAGTGTCTAGGTGTGGTGTCTATTGTAGAGCTAGCTAGCATAGCTAGGGGAAAAAAATCAGGTGAGCTTTTGGACAACCAAGACCCTGAACTGGAAGCAGCAGATTTCAAAGTTAAATTTAATCTGTAATAGTGGCTTTGACCATAATTGGGTGTGTATCAATTAGATCGTCCTGAAGAAATGGTGTCTGGGGATGTGGGTGTCAAGTAGTAGTAATGGAGAAGGTGAGAAAGGAAGGAGACAGATAATTCACTACTTGTGAAACGTGGGCAGGTTGGGAGAAATGGATTTTTAATGCAATGTAAAATGTGGCTTGAAGGCCAAAACCTACAGCATCCAGTTTAATTCCTAGGCCCCGGTTTTGACCATATCTTGTCAGGGGTAAGAGCAGAAGTTCTATGAGAGACATTTCTCCCCTGGGAACTGGGTAGTACCATCCTGACAACTCCTATAACTGTTCTACCAGCAGAGCATCAAAGTCCTTGGCTCCTACAGTTGTGTTCTGGCAACTGCTTGATTAGGGCACCAAACGCTGTATGGAAACAAAGGAGGTGAAAATAAAGGGCTGTGTACAAGACTGAGCCCTCAAACTGCCAGGGGAGAAGAAATGCACAATTGCCAGTGGAGGAAGAGATGAATCGCTGCCTTGCTTGTGTGGGTGTCGGAAATCTAAGCTCTTTCCCAGACCTTTGGGTGCTTAAAGCCTCTAGCTTTTCTACTGACCTGTTAGGAGTGTTAAATATGCTAATCTGCTGTAATAAACAGTTGAAAAATATCTACGTGCACCATAGAAGAAGACATTAATCCCAAATAGCTCAAGGCCAAATTCTATTGCTTAATCTGGTTAAAAAATACTCCAGAGCTCTTGCTGATTTGTAGGTGTCTGAAGAACTGAACAGTGTAATGCACCAAAAAAAAGGTTTTTTTGTGTTCATAATTGGTCTTCTCTGGAGCAAGCACAAAAGGTTTGAAAATGTTTGAAACCCACAGAAGCTAATTTGAGTCATTTTATGTTAAAAGATTACAAGTAACAAGTGCAAACTTTCACTAACGTCTTTCTGTTTTTTTTAAGTCCCTACTTACAGAATGCAGCGTGTGACTCCCCTGGGAATTCTGTCGCTTGTTCTGAACATCATGTGTGGAGCTCTGAACCTCATTCGAGGAGTTCACCTAGCAGAGTATTCATTTCAGGTAACCCTCATTAAAATGAGACCTGTAAATGAGTCAAAGGGAGAAGGTTATTAAGGGTGGCTGTTCTGCTTCCTAGTAGAGCGTACGTCTTTCCACCAGAAGTGTTCTGTTTGTCCAGGGAATGTACAAGTGATGGCTCACTTGCTAGACCTCACGTTTTGTTGTATATCGCAGCACCTTTACATTTTATTCTTTTCTAGGGAGATTAAAATTTGGAGAAATATCTTAGTCTTGCCAGGCTGGCTGGATTTCCCTCCCGCGCCCTTGTATTTAGTTCTAGATGCTTTTGTGTAAATTTTTTTTTAAATAAATGTGAAACTCTAAACAACCTTTAAAAAAGAAAAAACAAAAGTGCCCAGATTGTATGGTGGCACAGTTTTATTTAGCAGGGATTGTCACATAAGCCTCAGTTATTAATGTCTTGTTGAATGGTACTGATCTTGCTGTTGCTTAACACTGTTACAGTCAATCACCGTAAACTAGGATGAGAGGTGCTTGATGAAATACAGCGCTCTAAAATAAGCAGTGCTTTCTAAAAACTGTAACTGACGTAGTTCCTTGTTTGTCACTTTTTGTTTATCCAAACAGGAGGACCATGAAGGAATTGGAAACGTGATAGCTTTTTTTCTACCTTTTCTAGCCTGTGTTTTTCAGGTATGTGAACTGTAAACAAAATGCTTTCTGATTTTTGATATTATAATATACAATACAAAATCATTTTCAGCTAAGCAGAGGAACAGTTTGGTTTTTAGTGTCCTACGTAGGTGATTCCACAGAGGTATTCCATGAAGTGGCACAAATACAGCTGAAGGCACAGTTTGACCCTTGGCAAATTGCAGTTGCAAGCTTTTTCAGTGCTTTCATGTTTTGAAATGCCAAATTGGGCTGAGTATGATAAAAAAGTGCTAGCCCAAAGACGGTTTGTTTCCCAAAGGGTAGACATGTTATCTTTCTGACGGACTTAGTGATAGGCGTTTGTACCATAACCACCTTCAAAGACTAAGCAAATATAGGATAGTAATGTTATTTAAAATGTTCTAATTTACATTAAAAATTACTTTTAATTCTTGAGACAAATGTGGTTCCTGGTATTTAAAACTTGCAGAGAGGCTGTTCATTGTACCATCATGGATACAATTTGGTGTCTTTCAGCCTCCTTACACCTCTGCTCATGGCAGAGCTTTGAGATGGAGATGTAATTTGGATGTAAATACTTGATGCAAGTCATTATTCACAAAGAAAGGCTCTGTCCTGCTTTTTTCCAGTTAGTACCTGAAGCTGGAGAAGCTAAATAGAGTTCTCTCTTATCCTTTTGATCTATAACAGTCATCTTCACAAAATGCCTGTGCATAAATTGAGCTCAAATGTGAAGTGCTTTCTATGTGATGATCTCTACTTGTGTCATCAGCACAGTTGGAAACTGTGACCTCAAGTGAGAAAGCATGATCTGTTACTGCCTGAGTTAGAAAAGTAACTCTTCTGCCAGCACTTTGAGTTTTTAGTTTTCTCCTGTAAGGGTGGTTGCTCTTCACACATGCCTGGCAAGTGGGTTCCACGTGTTCTTGAATTTAAAAAGAAAAACAGCCCAAACGCCCAGCTAAACCTGTTAACAGAAATGATGATCTTTCTACCAAGTTAAGTCTAGAGAATGAATCATAGAATCACAGAATGCTTTGGGTTGGAAGGGACCTTTAGAGGCCAGCTAGCCCAACCCCCCTGCAGCGAGCAGGGACATCTTCAACTGGATCAGGTTGCTCAGAGCCCCGTCCAACCTGACCTTGAATGTTTTCAGGGATGGGGCATCTCCCACCTCTCTGGGAAACTCATTCCAGTGTTTCACCACCCTCAGCGTAAAAAATTTCTTCCTTATATCTAGTCTAAATCTACGCTCCCTTAGTTTAAAGCTATTACTCCTGGAAGTCCATCCCAAGAACAAATAAGACAGAAGCAGATTTGGATTTACTGTTTTCCTGCTTCTGAGCCTTTGTCTTGCAAAAATAATATGTGGTTTTTGAAAGCTGGCTCAGCTTTTGGGCTCCTTTAGTCTGGGACAGGCAGGAGGGACTCCGGTTGCTCTGGGAGACTTCTCTTGATGTCTGTGCTTACCCGATAGCATCTGGGTTGAGGCCACCACTACGGCTATTCTTGGAGGACATTTCAACATAGGAGTTGAAGGGAGGGTTTTTACTTCTTAGTGATGGCATGGATGTGCCAGCAGTTCCTAGCTATGTCTCTCCTCTGTATGTACAACTTTAATGCTAACACTGTCTCTCTGGTCCTTTTGTAGTGTTACTTGTACCTCTTCTACAGCTCGGCAAGGAAGGTGAAGACATTTGTACTCTTTTTCTCCATTTGTTTATGCAACATTTACTTGTACGGGTTACGGAACCTCTGGCAAATAGCCTTTCACATAGGAGTGGCATCTCTTTCTTCTTATCAGATACTGACAAGGCAACTCATGGAGAAACAGCCTGACTGCGGAGTATGAAAAAGACTTGGGGTTTGCTACTATTTTTACAACGTTTTTTGTATTAAACTGGCCAAAAATAGCTTGGAGTATTTTTAAAGATTTGTGACAACGGTTATTGCAAGGAGGGTATTTCAAAGCAACTTGCGATAAAGTAGGATACAGTAATTATTTCAAAGATACAGTGAGGAATGTGGCTGTATTTAACATGGCATGTGGTGGTTCTGCATGGTAGATCTTGTCAGGTGTCATCAACAAAGGGAGGTTCTCCTTACCAGAAACAGGCTTTTACTCCTGGATCGATACCATCGAGACAGCATTTTGCCGTGCGTTTCTGGCTTTGTGACAGTTTGGCAGGGCAATGTCTTGCTCTGCCAATGCTTCCAAAACTATTAAAATTATGTAGTAAAATGAAGATAAAAGTGGTGGGTAACATTCTTGTCCATAGAATTTGTTAAGCATTCTTGGTAAATCTAAGTAAAGGAGTTGTTTGCCATAATTACAAGAGTTCCATATCAGTGGGAAAAATGATGTTAGGAGGAGCTTCAGGAGAATTTTTCTATGTTTTGAAGGAAAGGAAAAGGCTGTGGCTCTTTTAAAAATCATAAAGGCTATAAATATCTCCTGGCTAAACAGCGCATCGTAGTTAAGTATGTGCTCATTGGTTAATTGCAAATATGCTTGGGGCAGCATAAAATAAACCAAGTGAATAGAAGCAATCTTTCAGCTCAGGTGGCCTTTATTTCCTTGGTTAAGGTCACTCTTTGTAAAAGGGCAATACCATGTTTGCTTGGTCTGTACAGATAATAAATCTTCCGAGCCTGCTTATGACAGGCCACTGACTCCTTCACCTTTTTTTAAAAAATGTGTATAGCTGGTGAGTAGAAAGCTGTTTCCAGTAATGGAAAGCAAGAGCAGGTTCTCTTTATTATATAAAACGCCTTTAGTTAATGGTGTTGAGTTCTTACACGAAGACGAATTGATGAGCGTGCACTTTTGAATATAGCAATGCAAAGCTGAAATTCTTCACCTCTGCTGCACTGTGTGTTCTTCTGTGTAGTGTACTGAGGTGCTTATGGGCATATTAGAACATGTATGAATAATGTGTCTTTTTAAAAAATGCATAGCATTTTGATGCAGCTGTCCTTGAAGGGTTGTAGAAACTCAACTGAGAAGATGTAGAGAACTGTAGGGGTGTTATTGTGGAAGTGTGGTCCTAGATTTCCTCTATTTCTCCCTTAGGAAACTGTTTTCTGGTTGCCCCATTTCTTCCAGCAAATGTCTCTCACCAAAGATTTATTTTACTCTCGCATAGTCTCTACCTCTGGTGGTTGCAAAGAGATTAACGTGAGGCAGAGTTGTCTTCCTCAGTTTGCAGAAAAGCTTAACAAAATTACTTCCTAGCATCTCAGTGAATTTTCCTGAAATCTCGTGATGTAAACACGAGTGTCAGTGGACTGCTAGACCAGAAACCTGGGTGCCTTGGAAGTACTTCTGTGATGCAGCAGACAACGACAGCGGCATTGACAGGCAGCCCGTTAGAACCTGAACAGATTCTAGGACATCAAGAGACTCGGTGCTGGAGCTTTTTCCAGTAGTAGAATGTAGTTATTTATTTTCCATCCCATATTAGCCCATTTACTGTAACGGCAGCGTAATGAAATCCTTTAAACTGCGAGGAGTAATCTGGTAGGAATGATGGAGGAATGTTTTACCCAGCCAGTTAGGAAAACAGCTAGAGCTGTGTGCCGTAAGGGAATACTCTTCTGTTATAAGAGAGTGGATTAAAATTGTTTGTCTGTCCTTACCCCAGTCTTCTACCTGAGTGCAAGTGGAGAAATGAAGCCAGAATTCAACCGTTGTCCTTAAGACACCCAGCTGACCCCACAGACGTGGGGGGTTTTAGTACTGACAAGCTTTAAGGTTCCGTGCTGTTCAGTCCCGGTTTTATTTGGTGATACGACCCACCTCCCAGCTCCTACCCTGTTAGCCTCCACCAGGCTGAAGAGTCCAGAAGAGCTTTACTGTTTCTTTGTAGGCTTGGCTAAAGCTTAGCCTGCTATAGCTCAAGGCACGCAGAGTGTTTACAACGGGGGCATGGGGCTGGTGCGCCATTATCTGCTTTTAATTCCTCAAGCTTGTGTTGAGCTGATGGGAGGAAACTGCAGTGTTCCCGATGCTTCCCAAGCACCTGTTCCCTTTATTATAAAACAAATCCATCCCGGTGCCAGGCGGTGTTAGCAACAGCTCTGCAATGAGGGTGGTGGAACAAGGTGTTTAGATAGCTTGTGTAATTAACGTAATTACAGTGGGTAAAGATTAAATTCATCTTCCGTGTAGTATTTGCTTTTTCTTGGAAGTGTTTCAGTAAAATCAAACAAAACCAGTTGGTTCAGTTCTGCCTTCATGTAATTTTTTTTTTTTTCTTTTTTTGCTTTGTGGATGAGATGGAGGATGCGAGTAGATCTTTCTGCTAAATGAACAAAGCTCTGGTTCGCTGTTGGTCTTAATCCCTTTGCAACCTTTTTTTTTTTCCCCTGGAATATCTGTAAACCATATTAAGGAATCTACAGGGATGAGTAGATGTATGGTTTTTATACTGTTAAATTTTTCTGCTGGTGAAACAGCAAGAGGACTAGAACAGTTTACATTTGATCTCAGTGCTTTAAGATTTAATAGGAAAGAATGACTTGCAGTTTGAGTACGTGAAATCTGACTCAGAACGTGGGATTATGCCTGTATTGAATCAAATCCCCAAAGAGGAGTCCATCCGTTTTTCTTCGACTTGAAACTGTTTAATGTGGTTTGGATTGCGTCTCCTTAATTCTGTCAGGTTTCAAGATAAGTCTTTTGGAAACTTTTCCTCACCCAGCAGCGCAGCACACGAAAATTGGCAAAGAATAAACTTCATTAAAGATTTGCAGTGCTTAGGCACTTTATGAAGCTGATCGTTTTCTGTATTTTTTTTTTCTTTTTTTTTTTCTCCTTTCTCCCAGAGACCTGTTAAGTTTGTAAAAGGTGGGCTGGTACCTTTTTAGACATTTTTGCACTGTATTAATAATTGAACTTGTGTAAATGTGTATAAAATCATTTTGCATGTTTATATATATATGTACATATATCTAATAAATGGCTTTTTTGTAGTGGTTCTCTTCATTTATAGTTTTGAAATAGCCGAGTATATTAGAAACAAGGTTGATCAGCCATTTCATTTTCGTATGCATCTTTAGCGTTTCGTGTGGCAGTGTTGAAAATATGTTAGAAATAAGGTCAGCTCTTCTCTTTCAAAAATAGCTTCAAAATTAGAGTGATTTCCAGTGCTGGCATAGTGCAGCCTGGACTGTACGTGGTCGTGTACAGAAAGAAATATTTGTGTGAACTCGAGGTGGCTTTCTCTGGGGTAGCGTGCTCTCCTACCTCATCTACCTGGGTGCACACTGCCTCTCTTTGCTCAGGGGGATGTAGGTAGGATTTTTCTTCAGTCATCTGCACGCTGAAAAGGGACTGATTCATCAGTTGAACTATATAAATGTATTTATAAATATGTAAATAGAACCTTGCTTATCCGAACAACAGATTGCAGTAGGCCGTGATATGATCATAGAATCGTTAACGTTGGAAAAGACCTCTGAGATCATCAAGTCCAACTGTCAACCCAACACCACCGTGCCTGCTAAGCCATGTCTCAAAGGGCCATATCTACATGGTTTTTGAACACCTTCAGGGATGGGAACTTCACCACTGCCAATGCCTAACCACTTTCAATAAAGAATTTTTTCCTAATATCCAATCTAAACCTCCCTGATGCAACTTGAGGCCATTGCCTCTCATCCTATCGCTGGTTACTTGGGAGAAGAGACCAACACCTGCCTCGCTACAACCTCCTTTCAGGTAGTTGTAGAGAGCAATACGGGCCCTGGCTTGTCTCAGGAATGGTGTGGCCAGCAGGAGCAGGGCAGGGATCGTGCCCCTGGAGTCAGCACTGGTGAGGCTGCACCTCGAGTACTGTGGCCAGTGTTGGGCCCCTCACTACAAGAAGGACACTGAGGGGCTGGAGCGTGTCCAGAGAAGGGCAATGAGGCTGGGGAGGGGTCTGAAGAACAAGTCTTACGAGGAGCTGCTGAGGGAGCTGGGGTTGTTCAGCCTGGAGAAGAGGAGGCTGAGGGGAGACCTTAGAGCAGCCTTCCAGTGCCTGAAGGGGCCTATAGGAAAGATGGGGAAAATATTTTCAGCAGGGCTTGTTGCGATAGGACAAGGAGCTTTTTTTTTTGTTGTTGCAATAGGACAATGGCTTTAAACTAAAGGAAGGTAGATTTAGACTGGATATAAACGGGTTGATGGTTGGACTTGATGATCTTAGAGGTCTTTTCCAACCTTAATGATTCCATAAGGAAGAAATCTTTTGCCATGAGGATGGTGAAAAGCTAGAACAGATTGCCCAGAGAGGTAGTGGAAGCCCCATCCCTGGAAGCATTCAAAGCCAGGCTGGACGGGGCTCTGAGCAACCCGGTCTAGTTGAAGATGTCCCTGCTCATTGCAGGGGAGTAGGGCTGGATGACCTCTGAAGGTCCCTTCCAACCCAAAGCATTCTATGATTCTATGACCTGGCTCTTGGCCTTGTTGAACCTCATTTAGCTGGCGTTGGCCCATCAATCCAGTCCGTCCAGATCCCTCTGCAGAACCTTCCTACCCTGGAGCAGATCGACACTCCCACCCAACTTGGTGTCATCTGCAAACTTACTGAGGGAGCACTCAATCCCCTCATTCAGATTATTGATAAAGATATTAAACAAGACTCTATAGCTTGAACAGTCTTGCTCTTTACTTTCAGAGACCATGTTATAGGGGCTTTTCCTGCAAAACTTGCATTTCGAAGTGTTGAAGTATGCGAAGGAAGATGTAACACAGTCCCCATAGGTCGTTTTCCAGTTGCCTGGCAGTGAGGAACAGGGGTTTGGTACATTGCTGTTAGATTTTCAGGCTAGTCTCTTAGTGAAACTAGGCCTACTAGTTAGTCCTACCAGTCAGTCCCTACTAAGAGCTTGTGGATTTTTTGGCCAATTTCAGCCAATTTGCTAAAGGCTCTGAAGATGCTGATTCATCAGGCTTTATAGAAATGAATGGCTTGATGTGACAGAAAATTCCTACTGTCTGAGTGCGATGGGGTAGGGTATCAGCAAATGTTCTTTGGGAGAGTGATGCTCCGAATGGCAGAGAGGACACTGCCAAACCAGGAACCAAAGAATTGGCTAAAAATCAAAAAGCTGGAAGAAAACAGGCTTGTGGAACTAGCATCTGTCCTATGCGGAAAGGCTGAGGGAGCTGGGCTTGTTCAGCCTGAAGAAGAGAAGGCTGAGAGGGGACCTGATAAATGTTTATAAATGTCTTAACTGTGAGGATCAGGAGGATGGGGCCAGGCTCTTTTCAGTGGTGCCCAGCGACAGGACAAGGGGCAATGGGCACAAACTGAAGCACAGGAAGTTCCAGCTGAACATGAGGAAGAACTTCTTCCCTCTGAGGGTGACGGAGCACTGG
>Ga0065711_1012072_pt1 | contig 23521 bp, 9 predicted proteins | sample Hoacrofraction12_FD_59098 | JGI IMG/M metagenome (GOLD analysis project Ga0065711, IMG submission 59098) | Hoatzin crop microbial communities from Cojedes, Venezuela - Epithelial fraction 12 v2 (version 2) | ecosystem: Host-associated > Birds > Digestive system > Esophagus > Crop | place...
CAGGTCCATTCCAGAGTAAAAGTGTGAACTAGAACAAGGTTCTGATGTGTTTCAGCTTTTGGAGAAACAGATCAGCTGTAGTCTCCTGTGTTTATGTGACAATACACTTCCTATAGGTTGTGTTGCATATTTTCCTGTTGTATTTTGGTGTAAAATTCAATTTATTTATGTATTTTTACAGGCTAAATTCCATTGATGTTAAGTATCAGATGTGGAAATTAGGAGTTGTTTTCACTGATAATGTAAGTTTATCAGTATATGTATATATAGATACATATATATGTGTATATATTCACCTTCTAAAAAGCAATATACTCTTGTTAACCCAAAGTGCTTCAAAGGGAAATAGGAGATACTCTGGTTTATATTTAATTTACTACATAGATGAAGAAAATCTTGGAAGCTTAAAAAGACATTGCCAAAATCTTTTTCCAATTACAGAAGTATTAGTCTATAGAACCTCAGGCAATTCCCAACCCACTTCTGATATGCTTTATTCAGGACCAATAAGCAAGCACTGCGCTGTAGAATTAGAAAACTGACTACATAAATTCGAATTGCCATTTTTCGTTTTGTTCATTAACTCTATGAACACTTGAATATACCTGGAGGACACTCAGATTGGTGTAGTTAATGTATGTGGAATTGCTAAAATTTGTATCACTGAAACTGGTAGTAGGATGTGACACAGAACGAGGGTAATAATGAGTCTTCAAAAACAAAAATAAAATGTTTGATAAACAAGACTGAATACCTTGCAGTTTAAGAAGTCACTCATCATATGATTATTGAGAGGCTTATAATTATCACTTGCCTAGCTCAGCTTATTTTACTGGTGGAAGAAATGGTTGCGGGATAAATGATTTTGGAACTAGGACTGCCAGAGAGTGAAAGTGTAATCTGACTTTAGTCAGAAGAGTGGATCGATAAGTCTCCATGTCTACAGACAGCATGATGTATAAACAGTTAGAGTTTGTTCAGCATTAGGTTTTTTGTTAAAGGAGGGACTGTAATTTCTCTTATAAATATGTACTTGTCTTTAAGTCCAATAAAAATTCAATGATAGAAGAAAAGATGAAATAAACATTTGTAATAATAGTTCGTATACTACATAGTAGTTCAATGTTTAAGTAGTACTTTAGTAGTTTGAATTAATTATAAACTCCTTTTATTGCTTGCAGAGTCCTTTCATTTGTCATTAACCACCTTAGGGCTTTAATATTTTAATGTAATTATTTAGAATTCATAAACAAAAAACATTTATATCAGAAAAACTTTTTACATTAGAAACATTTACAAATAAGGGTTCAGCAATTTCAGAATTAGTTTTTACGAATTAAAATTTAGAACATGTCAATGTTGACTCTGTCTGGTGAACTCTGTATTTGCTGATTTACTATTTTTGCACAAATTTTCAAAGATCTCTAGCAAATTCTATTAAACCCCCCCCCCTGTTTTCTATTAAAGAAAATCACATTCAAGCAATTTCTATCTTTCCTTAGTGTTTTGAATTAAGTTAAGGATAATAGCCATGAGTTTTATTTTGTGATGTGCTTGTTTTTTCTGTTAGTCTTTCCTTTACCTAGCATGGTACATGACCATGTCAGTCCTCGGCCATTACAACAATTTTTTCTTTGCTGCTCATCTCCTTGACATTGCAATGGGATTCAAGACATTACGAACTATCCTGTCATCAGTGACCCACAATGGCAAACAGGTATCAACTCTCATATCTTCTCAGCTTTTTTGTTTAAGTACTATGCAGGAAAGATCACTTCTTGACTTAATTCAGCTGCTCTGCAAGTTGACAAGAGAATTGTTCTTTCATCATGAGGTTTAGAACTTGGGTCAGTGGGAAAACTAGCCAATGGGATTTATAAACATGAGAAAATGGCACTAGGATATATGACACTATCTAGCTGGTATGAGGAACTGTGTCATAAAGTTGCTGTTCAAAATTTTTTCAAGATTAATTTATAGAAGGATCCAGTTGAGATCCGGTTAGTATTTCTGTTAGAGGACTGTTTGAGAAACTCAGCTCTTTGATAATAAGAAATCTTTTCTTAAAGAAGCTTCAAAATCTGAAATTACATTTCTGATTTAGGAAAGAACAGAAATGTTAGAAAAAAGAAAATAACTAAGGCTTTTCATCTACTGATATCTGTTGTAGGAATGGCATTTAATGTAGCCTGAGACTTGGTGTTCCTCAAGTCTGATGGCCTTAGTTCAAAGGATCTTTGTAAACATTTTTTTAATGGTAAAAAAGCCATCCTTGGTCTGCTTAGAAGATTTCCAGCGAGGCAGCTAATATATTTCTTATTCAAGTGGGCTGGTAATGTAAAGGTCTTCTCTATTGTGTATCTTTAGGTGATGTTGTAGTAAGGTGGCACTTCAGTTCTGATTTTATACAACATAGGTACTTTAGAAGTGTGGTGGCAAGTGCTATTTCAAAATTTATCAGGAGCAAGTTGTTTTTCAGGGTTTCTGGTTTTATTATCTTTTGTTTTAAGCAGGTTTGATTCTAGAGAAACATAAAATCATTAGCAATGATTTTTTTATAAGTACAAGGAGTGATTTAATTGATTTGTGCCATCAAATGCACTGTCCTTGCCAACTTTTTTTAAGAAATAGTACACATTTAAATGGACACAGTTTATATTTCAAAATAGTTGGTGAAGCACGTGCTGTACAGAAGACTCTGAAGTGTGAACTCACCTTGACAAACTGTTATTTGTTTTAATTTATGTGGCAAACAAGTTTCATTTGTGCAACAAAAATTGTCTTGAAAAGTTAGATATCAACATACTGCAGTCTTTGCCCTTTACAGAACAGAATTTCTTAAACTCTTAATTCTGATTTCTTAAAAGAACAAAAAGAAAAAAATCAGTCTACATCTGAAAACAAGTGAACTGTTCTACCTTTTAAAATAGTCCTGAAGTTTTAGTAAATTGTCTATGGAGTAAGGGGGCATTATTTATGATAAGGAACTTTTTATGTCTGGCAGTATTGCAAGTGAAATAAATTTGCAGGATATTGCAGTTCACTTCCAGCTGCTTTCCATAAAGCTCAAGGCAAAATTTTAATGATGCTGCAGTTGAACAGTGTGGTATTTGTTGCTGCTTCTCTAAGGTAGATACTAAAATAATAGGAACAATTTCTTTTTTATGTGATTTCATAGATGTAAACAAAATAGTTTCAGTTTTAAATTAGTAGAAATACTATTTTGCAATTATATAGTAGGTGATATTAAATAGTAGTGCTCTTTCTACCGGGTAGTAAACTTTCAGATATTTTTGTCTGACTGTGTGAGTTTTATATGATTCTAATGGATTGTTTGATTGTGTATGCATCTGCTAGATTTTGCAAGATTTGTCCTTGTAATTGTGTTTATGAAGCACAGTTTTCCTTCAGAAGAAAACAGGTGAAATGCACAATCTTTGCACGATAATATGCAGACGTATTACCAAATATTATGAAGACACGCAAAGAGACAGAGAAAAAGTAAAGGAAGTTTTCCTTCTGCTAGTACATATAGATTATTGTTACTTTCCTTCTCTTTTTGCAAAGAAAATTGTATAGCATCATTCCATGGTGGTGTTATATCCACTCTGTAATTTTGTCTTCCAGCTTGTTCTAACAGTGGGATTGCTGGCAGTAGTAGTGTACTTGTATACAGTAGTGGCATTCAATTTTTTCCGCAAGTTCTACAACAAGAGTGAAGATGGTGATATGCCAGACATGAAGTGTGATGATATGCTGACAGTAAGTTTTATTATGCTTTCTGTGTTTTTTCTTAAAATGATATGTTTTTGTCCTGAGCTTCTTGTAGTTCCTGTTCATATAGTTGTATCATTAGCCAGCAACAGGAAAGACTATAATCGAAGGCAAAGAAACATAATGAACTTCTCTAACAGTTAGATGTACCCTGTGTATGTTAAACAAACACATCTATAAATGAATGGGAGAAATAACCCATCAGTGTGCGCTCACAGCCCAACAGGCCAACCGTGCCCTGGGCTGTGTCCCCAGCAGCGTGGGCACAGGGCGAGGGAGGGGATTCTGCCCCTCTGCTCCGCTCTGCTGAGACCCCCTGGGAGTCCTGCATCCTGCTCTGGAGCCCTCAGCACAGGACAGACCTGGAGTTGTGGGAGCGGGGCCAGAGGAGGCCCCAGAAATGACCAGAGGGCTGGAACCCCTCTGCTGGGAGGAAGGGCTGGGAGAGCTGGGGCTGTTCAGCCTGGAGAAGAGGAGGCTGTGGGGAGACCTCATCACAGCCTTCCAGTACCTGAAGGGGTCTGTAAGAAAGCTGGAGAGGGACATTTTACAAGGGCCTGTAGGGGCAGGACAAGGGCTAATGGCTTTAAACTGAAAGAGGGGAGAATTAGATCAGATATGAGGAAGAAATTCTTTACTCTGAGGGTGGTGAGGCCCTGGCCCAGGTTGCCCNGAGAAGCTGTAGCTGTCTCCCCTCCCCCCCGGCCAGGGTGGACGGGGNTCTGAGCAACCTGGTCTAGTGGAAGGTGTCCNTGCTCATGGCAGGGGGANTGGAGTGAGATGGTCTTTNNGGTCCCTTCCAGCCACCACCATTCTGTGATTCTGTGAATTGTGATGGTATTCTTTGATATAGTTTCTTAAAAAATGAAAAACAGCTACAAACTGTGAAGCTGAGCCATGTCAAAGGGCAGTAATTCTGAATCTTGAGGTTCTACAGGCCATTCGGGAGGAGGGGCAGTTACGGACTTTCATAAGTAATTAAGGAACTGAAATGATTGTTTAAGCTTGGAAATTCATCAGTTTCCCGTTAGCAGGAGTTGCCATGATTATCTTCAATTGGCAATGCCATTACTGAAATCTTTCCTGTGCACAGAACCACTGAAAATTATTTTGTACTTACTGAGGCAGTGCCAGGCTTTGCAGTTCTGGATGGTAGGCAGAGCTTAAATCATGAAGAATTTCTAAGATGCATTGCTGTTAATATCCTTCTAAAAGCAATCAAGTACAACAAAGTTAAATGTATTTCAGTATGTTGTGCAATATAAATAGCTTCCATGGAAATGTCACCATTTAAAAGCCCAATAATGAGATAAACCGTGGAAGCAGACTAGTATGTCTGTATTTTTGTCCAGTTTGGGACATTCAGTACAAGAAAGACATAGATAACCTGGAGATAAATCAGTGGAGGGCTGTGAAGTTGTCAGGTGCTGGAGCACTTGCCCTGGGAGGAGAGGCTGAGGGAATTGGGCTTGTTTGGCCTGGAGAAGAGAAAGCTTTGGGGTGGAGGGGAGTGTCAGAGCATCTCCCCAGTGCCTATGGAGAGGTTATGAGGAAGACAAATCCAGGCTTTTTACAGCCATGCATGGCAGGAGATTATGGACATAAAGTGGAAAAAGGTGGTCTGACTGAGGGAGCCAAGCAGTGGATCCGGTTACTCAGAGAGATTGTGCAGTCTCCATCCTGAGGAGGTCTTAACGACCTGACTGGAGAAAGCCCAGAGCAACTTTGTCTGACCTTATGGTGGACCCTGTTTGGAGCAGGATTTGGGCCAGAGACCTCCTGAAGTCCCTTCTGACCTGACCTGCTCTGTAATTCTCTGAAAATACACATAGAGAAAGGCTACTATGTTGTACAGGAATAAGTTAGAATAACATGTGGTATGCTATGAAATCAGACTTGTCTTCTGTAAAAGTGGTAAGACTTGCAATGTGGTGTTAAAAAAAAAAAGAAACATAAAAGTCCAGAGAATATATTTTTGTTTGTAGAAATAGAAAAATAACTTTTAAAATTTTTTAGGTAACTAACACTGTATGCACTTAGTAAGTTAATGATGAACCTTCAATAGTGAAATAAAAACTGTCTCTAATAATTGTAAAGTTTTTCAGCCATTGGTCACTCAGCATTGTATGTTACTAATCAATTTCTTATGTAAGGTATCTTGGGTGTAATTGTGGCATAGAAATAAAAGAGTGTTTTTTTTGTATTGTTAGGTTTTAGGAGTTCATTATTGTTATTGTCATCACTACTTTTTGATAGGGAGTGATAACTCTGGACTTGTAGTTTGCAAAGGTACTTAGAGAAAAAGAACCAATCCCCTGCTCCTGACCTCTGAGAGTGATACTGTAATTTTCTATTAAATTATAGCATGATAAACTGGAAATTTTGCATTGTCAACATCCAAGAGTACCAAGAAATATTATACTTCTTTTCAGGTCATAGTCTCATAGGATTAGTCTCAGACTTTTTCCATCATTAGTTTCTCCTCTCTACAAACATTCTTGAAGTTTTTTTGTTTGTTTTGTTTTTCTAATTTTTGTTTGAAGCACCAAAGATGGGGAAAGTCTTTGAGCTAAGAAAATGGAAAAGATGGCGGCTGTCGTGGTAGTGGTATTTCCTATTTGCATGTTATTGAAACGTTTGTGACTCATGGTGTGCTGCAGGGCTCAAGGCAGTTGAGCTTTTGATCTTTCTGAACTGCTACATAATAACAGAACATGAAATACTGTAGCTTCAGCTGCACAGCAGCATTTCACCTCCCTCAGAATATACATAACCTCAAAGGGGAGAAAAAGATATCTCGACATCGTTGCTAGACTGTAGGCCAGTTCTGCCAGTTACTGAATTTGGAGCAATGGGTTTTTTACTTTTAGCTGCAGACAAACTTTGTATCCCTTTGTTTTGTGTTTTCTAGTGCTATATGTTTCACATGTATGTTGGAGTACGTGCAGGGGGAGGCATTGGTGATGAAATAGAGGATCCAGCAGGAGATGAATATGAAATCTATCGGATTATCTTTGACATCACGTTCTTCTTCTTTGTGATTGTCATCCTGCTTGCAATTATTCAAGGTATATGTTTGTAACCCATGGTGAGACTGGAAGTGTTATTTAGCAGTACAAAGATCTTGGTGCTCCGGTAATCATACACCTAAGATTCAACCAGGACACCAGGGCAGATCACGAAGCACAGACTGACGCAGTAAATCACACCCAGCTGTCTTTTATCCATACGCTGTTCTTCCTGGTCTCTGTAAAATCAGCAGGCTCTAACTGGATCAGTGGAAACAAAAAAAGCTCTTTGCTGTGAGAATACTGGTGTCACTACAGTTTCTAAATTCTCATTGCCCTTACTAAAAGCCTTCTGTAAATAATCAGTAACAGAAGTGGTTAGAAAGTGATTAGAAACCTTGTGGCATACCTTAAAATTGTCTTTCAGCATAAGCTACCCGTTGTGAGCTTATGCAGATGAAATCATTAGCGGGTACTGCCAGCATTCCCCTGCCGACATCTAGTGTTCTTGACCGTCTGCCAAATCTTCAGATTGGTGGTAGTGGTGTTAAAATTGGAACATAGCTTTAAGAGGTTTAATCTTTTCTTACATAAAAACCTCTGTTTCTTGTGATGCTGGCTTACTTGAACTATGTCAAAGAGTAAAGAAAGGTGCTTGATATGGAACAGCTGTGGTGCATCCTGGGTAATGACAATGGAAAGTCAGCTGTCATCAAATTAGCTCCTGAATTTGAGTGAAACTATTTGACTGGTGGTGTGGCTTGCTATTGTAGTCTGCATAAGTGGATACTGAATTTTGGGATGTCTGGAGTTTTTCTGTTATGTTTGTATAAATGATTTTTAATGTTATTACCTAAAGTAATTAAAAGCCCCATCTGTTTACATATTATACCTTCAAAAGATTGTCAAGAATGCCCAGAAGATTGTCTTTTATTAAATTAACAGAAGTATATTGCCTGATGTAGGTGACTCTGCTTCAGCAGGGATGTTGGACTAGATGACCCACAGAGGTCCCTTCCAATCCCGAACATTCTGTGATTCTGTGATATTCTTGATTTTGGAAAAAAGTGTAATGATTTTTGCTAGGTCCAGTTGTGGTTATAAATAGTGGTACCTTATTGCTTTCTGTCAGCTAATTTAGGGTGATTTTGTCAGCAGTAAGGATGCTTTCTGACTTCCTGCAAGGAAGTTTAGAAGGTGACTCTGAGTTTGTGGTAAATCATTTATAACTCTTACCCAAACAACAATTTTTTAAAAGGAGTTCGACGGGGTGCAAATTTTTTGTAGTCTGAAGTGGCATATCTCATTCTGGTTTTTTTCTTCATTTTGTGAGTGGCTGAAGAGTAGAGGCCTTAGCTGTCAAGCTTTGAGTATAATTCTCTTCTGGATTCATCAATTTTACAGCACAGTAGTGTAAATAATGATTGTGGAGTTAGTCCTTATTTGTCCAATTTGTATATTGCCAGTGATGTTACTGGTAGCCATTTTCTTTGACTTGCTCATTTTTCTTGAAGTATTGAGTATCTAGTATTTCTGCACAAGATTCTTGTTTAAAATTCTTCCAAATATTCTTTGTCACAGTTCTGTTCTTGAACATTAATTATAATTTTGACTTAAACCCTAGGTTTAATTATTGATGCTTTTGGTGAGTTAAGAGATCAGCAAGAGCAAGTTAAGGAAGACATGGAGGTAAGAACATCGAATTGCTGAATCATGCCCTATTTTCAGGTTTCATGAGTATCTGTTTTCCATCAAAATGTGATCTAGCTGGTAGATAGTTTTTGAAACTAAGAGGAAAATAGAGTTTTGTGCACAGTCCAGTATCGCACAATGTCCTGGATGAGCTTCTACTCTCACATCTCAGTTCTTTAGATGGAAATAATAATTGAAGGGGTTTTTCTTCTGATTGACTTTTTTTGGTATCTATTAAATTATAACAACTTACACAAGTAGTTCTATTAGTTCCCAGTACAAGTCTTTTTAGACGATTTTGTGAAGAGAAAAGTCTGCCAGCATCCAGGTTCTGAATAGCATTTACCAGTCTTTGCTGCCTCCTGTGAAAGAGGTTATGCTATGCTTTGACAGGTGCTAGCTGCACCTTGCATGTCTCTGCATGGGACACAAACCCGGGCTGTCTAAACTGGTATTCTGCTCTAAGCATATTTTGTATTTGTTTGCCATTTCCTAGTATGGATTTTTTTAATACTTCCAGATCAAGTGTGGACAGATATTGCTGTCAGTGATAGGTTAACAAAAATTCAGGCGAAAAGCCTAGCAGCTTATTTTCTCATGACTTTTTAAAGTTGAGACTAATCCCTGTATCGTCATTTTTGTAAACAAGAAAAATCTTTGCACACTGCTGTATATTATAATGAATTACATGTCTGTGGCTATTTAAGTCTATTGGATCTTCAGACTAGNNGTTTTTANCACAGGGCGTTAACGCTGTCATGTTACAGTTCATCTNGGATGTAATTTTTTTTGGTTAATCTGTGTGTGAAAGTATCCTGTACTTGNTGGGTTTTTGTTCTGTCATTNAAGCATGACTATAAGAACTCAGAAAAGTGTTGCAGACCCACTGGGTTTTGTAATCTAAACTTTGAGCATATTCAGATTCAGCTGAACAAGCACAATAGGCATTGAGGTAAATACTGCCATATGTTACAGTGAGTACTACTTTTACAGTGTTAAAGGGGGAAGAAAAATCAGCTTTGACCGTTGTATGCCATTCTTTCTCCTGATACCTCTTCACTTACAGCTGGCAAAGAATTATTTTTTTTTTTTTAACAGTAAGAAGCTATTCTGATGACAGTTAAAATTCTGCTCAAGTGTTTTGGCTGAAGTATTCAGTCCCAATCATTAAAAGAAAAACCTTCTTGTTCAGCACATATTATACATGATACATTGCCATTTTCAAGAAAATTGTTACACTTTTATTGGCCTTTTCTCAAAGGGGGGCAGGGTTATATATAGTGTTGAAGTGCTCTGTATTCTTTCTTTTAGACGAAGTGCTTTATCTGTGGAATAGGAAATGACTACTTTGATACTGTGCCCCATGGCTTTGAAACACACACGCTACAGGAGCACAACTTGGCCAATTATTTGTGAGTACAGTAAAAATGAACTCCTCGCTAACTCATGACCCTGGCAGCCTCTGCAAGTACCTGATTAGCTCTTTTGCATAAGTGAAAGTCAGTACTGTTCGGCTTTGATGTGCAGTCATGCTGTCTGAATATAGAATTCTGTGGCAGTGGGAGCAAGGAATGAACGAACTTCATTACCTTTGTTTCCAGCTTGGTTGTGACACACCAAGTTTGTGTGAGCTAAGGGATGGAAACAGGTAAGTTAGGATGTGGCTGTGGAGGTGTAAAATTGAGCGTGTTGTGTAAGGTACACAGGAGCACTATTACCTGCCGTGGAGGCTGATAGAGAGATTGCACAAGCAAAGAAGACCACAAAAGAGGGAAACCGTAATTGAACAAACTATTTTGGATGGAGTGCTGAGACTGACTAAGAGAACCCAACAAAGGGAGGTGGAGGAACTGGAACGAGGAGCTAGAGAGGGGAGGGATCAGACCAAGGGCATCAGGTCCACATTGGCCACCTTTGGCAAATCCAAGCAGAGCAGCAGTGACCGCTAAACTCCATCTTTTTAAATCTGGAAATAAAACCGTTTATCAAATCCACAATCACTGTATTGTACTATCTCTCTTCTGTCAAATACATATGAAAATCCAGTGCCGAAGTGTATGTTATACTAATGCTGTCAGTATGAAGCAATGGATGGATTGTGACTTTGTGTCTGTAAGCTGGCACAAATGTGCACAAATATATTCCAACTGTGTGTATATATAATCTGTATGTGCACAAAATATTGCAACTGTAAAGTCAAATATCCCTACAAAGAACTTCCACCTGAAAAAATGGTTGTGCAAGCAAAATACATTAAAAGCAATGTTCTGTGGGATTTTTTTCCTGCTTACAAAGTACTACACAAATAACATACTACAGCATACTTACCCTAAGTGCATCATCCTAAGGAAATGTTTTTTTCATATTTTTGTGGAGGATCATAATTTATATTTTTACATATGTTTGGAGAGAACGTCTGTTATGAGTGAAATTTTGAAATCATCACTTAGTGTCTGTCAGATATCTCAAAACTCCAAGACTAATGTATTTTTAAAATTATGAGTTCTCTTCTGCTCCTATTGGTCTTGAGTTACATACGCTAATAAAATATCTCAAACTTAAAATAAGAGAAATCTCTTAATCATCTTCAGCATTTCTTATTCATTGTGGGGAGAAGGAATAAAAAAAGTTCCAATGGCTGTTCTTTGTTTACTTCCAAGTTGGTGTTCATGGGCAAGAAAATGTCTATTATAATTTTCAGATTAGTGTTCACGAGCAAGAAAATATCTATTATAATTTTCAGATTAGAAAGCTTAGAAAATCTTCATTGAAACTGAGTTGCTATTTACTGTGAGTCAAACTGAATCACTTGCATTTTAGCACACTATTCATTGAACAATGAGTGAATGTCAGCAGTGTCAGGAAAATATATTTAATGTGTCTAGGAATATTATCATAAATATAACTCTGGAACTGGTACATCCACAAACAGCATTATCACTGTAAACAACATGCTGAACAATATTCATCGCTTTGTGGATTGCCTAATGTTTCCAAATACTCTATTCATAATAGCTGTTTCTTTACTTGTAGGTTTTTTCTGATGTATCTTATTAACAAAGATGAAACAGAGCATACAGGACAGGTAGGTTGAAAACTCTATGAATGACAACAGTTATTAAGTAAGACTGGTTCTAAAATAAAAATCATTCAGACTGACAAAACTAGGAGTATTCTAATGATTAGCTCCCTATATAGTATGTAACTTAATTCTCATGCTTCTTTGGTTGCTTAATGTTAGATTGAGTATCAGTTCTGTAGTACTTTCTATTCTTATTTTGTTATTTGACCTGTTATTCTTAAATTGTTACTTTCACAAAATAGAAATGCAGACTGTAAACAAAAATAATGAGAAACAGAACATTTAAGCATCCTGTGAAAGCAGCACTCTTCATTTCTCCATCTTGATTCTTTTTTAATAGTTTTTGTCCTTTATTGTTATCTATATGTCGTCTTCTATGTCTATATTCATGGATAAGTCCATATGAAAGAGCTTGTGCATATATTTAAAATGAAACTTGTGAGATAAGTTTTCCCTGGAGGTTTTATCTTTGCTGTGGTTCTTTCAAACTTCTGGTGCTTCCTTGAACTTCTTTTAAGTACACTTAAAGTCAGTAAGCAAATACGTCAAATTTACAGAGTACTTTTTTTTTTTCTAGTGATAGTCTTGCAGCTGACTAAGCGAATGTTCCCATGTTGCAGATCAGAAAAAACCTGAAGAGCATTGTATACATAGCCCTGTAGACGTGGGTTGAAGGGGTGATTTGCTATAAATCTATGTAGTTTACTCTTTCTGAACTCTGATGTATGTACTGGGCAATTATAATAATCTGCTTTGCATAAATCTTCTCAGCCTTGTCCAGTATCAGATATTATGTATTTACTTTGCTATTTTTTAACATCCATTTGTCATTTGAGAATTTCATATTAAATGAGACTTTTTAAAAAGCCTTTTTTATTGGCATTTTCTATTTTCTTGGCATACAGCGTGTCCTACTATATTCACTGAAGCCAAATTTCTGCTAACTATTAAATTTTGATACTATTAGCTGATAATTTGAAGATTTACTGCATAACTTGTGTAACACGTCCTTTCAAGCATGGAATTAGTGTAATAGAAAGTGCATTTAAGTGGTGTGATTAGAATGGAAATAAACTGAAATATCCTTTACTATTCTCCAGACTGTCTAGAGACAGAGCCTTTCCTGACCAAATAATTGGAAAAAAAATGCCACCACTGATTCAGAAAGTGTTGCTCTGCTAAGAAATACCTTTTAAAGACCGTTTTTGGTATTGTGTGTAGGCATGTTTTGAAATGACTGATGCACAAATTTAGTCAAATTTCTATGACAGAAAATATTCTGCTTGCCCTGATTTTTGTCTCATGGCCAGCTTTAATTGATGTTTACAGTGCTTCTGGATGTGCAGTGATAACTAAACTACATGGTCCTCTTCTATGTGTTTCCTTAGTGCTTTCTGAGTAGGTGACAAAAATCTAAAAGCTATTCTAAACAGATCAAAATCATTAATAAGATTTTGTAGATTAATATACATCAACTTGATATGCACAGAGTCAAAGAAGTGAAACAGTAAATAAAAAATTAAAAAAAAAAAGTCATGGTTAGTGCTTTCTCATGTTAAATTATTTAAATTGTGTTTCTTTCAGGAATCCTATGTTTGGAAAATGTATCAAGAACGGTGCTGGGAGTTTTTCCCTGCTGGTGATTGCTTCCGAAAACAGTATGAAGACCAGCTCAACTAAGCAGACATGAGGATTTCAAGACAAAAATACGTCCATGTGTTTCCCAACTCTTTTGGGAATGTCTAAGAGATTTCTTGAATCCCCAAATCTGTGTGCTTTTTGGAGCACCAAAGCTCTGTTTTTAATGACCCAACTGCGCTTTTATTTTCTTGTGAATTTGTTTTGAGAACACTGGAGTAAAGAACAATGAAAAATAACAGTGACTCTGGAAAACAAACCAACCACTTGCACACACACAAGATATCCCTATACATATACATAACATGCACACATAAGAAGAGACTAGAGACAGCTTATTTCTGAAACTGCCAGATGATACCCTTGTCTGTAAGATCACACATGGGGTGACATGGTAGCAACGCTCATTCAATCTGTTTATTTCATCATCCTGGAAGGAACTATATGTAGTTCGCAGAGCCCTGTAAAGGATTGTTGTGGACACTAAGTTGTGGGGAAATAGTGCCTTACTGTATGTGGGTTGAGCTATGCAGAAGATGAGTGCATGATGACATCATATTTTTTTTTTCCTTTATGTCTTCCCTTTCTTCCAAGTTAATATTTATTTTGTGGTTTTGGTGGGTTTGGGAGGAAGGGGTTTGATTGTGCACATCTTTTTAATATGACTGGAGTGTCTCAGGACAAGATTAGGTTATTCTCATCAAGTTCATTTCACATGTACCTTCCTCTTTAGCTTTTGCTCTTATTTTGGTAATGCTCTGATACAACACTGCAACTTTATGAAATCTTTATATGAAAACAAGATGACTGCAAAAAACACTTTAACAAGAAATGTTTCATTGCATGTTTATTATGCAAGTTTAAAACAATCAGAAAAAACAATCTTCAGAAGCAAGTTGATGAACATGAAAAAACATTCACAAGAATTATATCCATAGTAATAAAGTGTTGTGGGCTTTATTGTACATCTGGAACAAGTGTCATCAGCCAACAATGTATATGTTATGAATTTGACAGTAGTTTTGTTTTCTTTTCTTTTTCTTTCTTTCATTTCTGCCACCTGTGATCAATAGTGGAGTTGAAGATTTTCTTGTCAAATCATTTTTTAAAAGCAAAGCTGAAGCAATATCCATTCAGGGACTCCATCAGTTGCATCACGAAACACCAATGATGTGTACGTCACTCCATTTTGAGTCCTTTTCAATTGTAATGCCAGTCTTTACAAATAAAAAGAGAGATTCAGAATGGAAACAAGCTGGTTTTGGTAGCATTTGAGGTCTTTGTTATGGAGTCTTTTATTAATCCCTGAATTAATTACATCTCCTTCAAAACAGGATTAAGCTGCTGTTTCCTTAATGAAAGGTTTTGGTTTTGGTTTTTCTCCTGGACTTCTTGCTGTTCTGTTGCTCCACCTCACTTCTTTACAGGCTGCAGTTTTTTCATAAAATAAATTGGCTGTATCAATATTCAGTTATAACTAAGAAAAATTGTAACTAAAGAAAGAATCCTTTAAAAATACTAATTTTGTATCTTTAAAAGCCTGGCTTTCGGTTCAGCAGATTGTGAATATTGCTACTCTGAAATTGGGATCCTGATGAGGACTCTGGTAAAATTCTCTCAAATTCTACAGTATTTGAGGCCAGAGGCTGGGCAGGCTGGTGATGGTGGAAGGGGCAGGTACAGCAGCTACGGTTTGTATTCGGGCTTGAAACCACCTCCACCCATTGTGGAGTATTCATTCCAGCTTTGTTTCCTCCCTGTTTGGCACAGGTCCATAAAACACTTTTAATGGGCCTTTGTGGGATTTGCATGGAAGATTTAGAAATGGGGGACTGCAATGGTGTTCCTTTTGGGGTGTACCACATGGGAATAGTTGTGGTTTGACACACAGGTACACGCACTATTTTGGTTTGGCCTGTTTTGTTGAGAAATCCGTAGCTAATGATTCTGACTGGTATTTCAAGACCCTTTTGTCTCGAAAGTGTTCGAGATCAGTGTTCACTGCTGAAAAAGGATGGGAGCTGGCTTGGGCAGAGCTTCAGAGTCTGGTTCATGCTGACCGCTCTGCAACGGCTGTAGGCTTTCTGTGAGTCGCTGAAATGAAGCGTTTCTGCTTCCATTCAGTGCACAAAACTTACCACTGAGAGCATTTTTTGTAACACTTAACACATCTAATTCAAGAAAAGAAACTCACTTTGAAATTATGAGTATATGTCATGGGAGACTGGTTTACTTTAAAAGTATGTGATTCCTGTGACACTTACTGTATCTGACACTAATGCGCACCTTTAACAGGATGGTATTACTCAGGCAGGCCGCATACGACGTGATACAGACCGTGGTGTCCAAGGTAATACTGTTTGTTTTAGACAAAGCTGAAGAAAATTCTTAGGTTTTATTAAAAATTACTGAACTTCCTGTGACAAACACAACTTCTTTGAATGTTTGTGTTGTGAAAGTGTCGGTAAAATCAGCAAGGTGATCATATGAATCCAGCCAACCAATGCAGAGGCTTCACTGCTTTAATAGTGGTATCAAAAGAAATTGACATATGTGTCCTATATACTACTGCAAAGTACAAAAGAAGGTAATAATGTGTTACTTAAAAACTGCAGTTTTAAATCCAAGGAGTTCAATTTTAGTGCTTATGTATGTGATATTCAAGGTTATAGTTACACACATATTTGTGTATGCTAATTTTTTTTTTTCAGCTGTTAGCTGAATTTACTGACTCTGCCAGTGAAACTCTAATTTTCAGGATGAACTCTTGCCCTTAATTGAAGATAGCAGAGAGACAACTGTTGCTGTTTAGCTCTGAATGCCGAAAGAATGGAGAAGAGCTCTAAAACTAATGATCATAGTGCATACCTGTTGTTTTCGGCAAAGAAAGAAAGGAATGAATGGCAATGAAAAAATGAAGTAAGATGGAAGAATGGTTGAGATGTGATTCGTTTGTGGATGTTGCTACCTGTTTATATATTGTTCCACTTAGAACTGAGCTACCTGACATTTCTTACACCTTCTACCAAAATTCTGTTCTTATGCCTTTCCTTTCCCTAAAACTTCGAAGCTTAAGTCTGTGTTTTTTACTGAGATAATCACAGAAAACAGAAGATAAGAAAAGGACGCTGTAAGATCTTTGGCCTGTGCATTACTACAAGGCTAATCCCTTCATCTTGGTCACTAATGTGCTGTTTAAGTTGTCGAATGTTTTCATTTGGGGTATCTTCCTACTGTTATAGGACCCTTACTAATGAATAATGGCATTTTGCTTATGAATTGCATTAACATTTCTTTCTACAACTCGTTTGATAACATTCCTACGATCTTCAGAGACACTGAATAATTCCCCTTACTTGCACAATCACCTGTAAGGTAGTCATAGGATTTAATATTTCCCAGGATTTTTTATTTTCTAAAGTAGAGTGAGTATTGATTTTTTTTGTTCGTCGGCCAAAACAAATCTAACTGTGGTGTCCAGAACAGTCTCTGTCAAAGGATAAGACATCTGTCACAGAGAGCATGGGTCAGTGTGTTCTTTCATTAAATCTGTCTAATATTTATGCTCCTTCAAACTCTCTTCTTGTCATAGCCACTTTTATTTGTATATTTATTTGCTGCTTTTTCAGTTTTCTTCAGCTTTTCTAAAGCCATGCTAAACCATAGAGGCTTGGTTGCAAATAGAATTTCAAATTATATCATCTTACAGTCATTTCTTACTCAAGATTTGAAGATATTTAAGCACAGATATCCATCTATATGTGAGCCTTTTTTTGCAGTTGCCTCTTTTTGTTTTTTGAAGACCCTTTTTCTGTGTTTTCTGGATGAGGGTTTTCTTTGTTGTCTGCAGAGTGATTTAACTGTGTCTATGCAATTTCTTCCATCTAGTTTTCTTTGCAATTATCTTTTCGTTAGTTTGGATATTTGTTTAGACAAAAGGGTGTGTCACTCTTAGGTGGTAAAGAAGGCCCTTCTCAGCAGTTGTTGAAGATCTCTGGCAGCCAAACAGCATCATTCTGCCGTGCCAATGGAGGTCAAGAGTTGAGCCAATTGTTAATATGAACAACTTGCTTTTGTAATAACATAGCCATGGGCTGATCTGCAGTTACAAAGGTTTGACCTATACATTTTGGTGCTGGATGGGAAGATCTGAGCTAAAGTTCTCCTGAAAAAAGTTTTTAAGTTTCTGAAACGTAAGGGGGAAAAGCTCAAAAATCCACGACTGCAACAAGCTGAAGGACTTGGCTATCAATCCATTGTGTAAATGCTCCAAATTTGCGCGCAAGATGTAGTTGCTGTGTTGCTCAGTAGAAATATAGACTAAACACCTCTCTCTTAGTTATATGTTAAATAAGGACCTTTGGAACACTGAAAGATGGGTAAATAATGGTCGATCATGCAATTTGAGGTTTGAAATAAATCAGAAGGGTTCAATTAATTGTTCTTTACATAGTGCTGGTAGGATAGAAGGAAACTGCATGAGTTGCACTGAAAAAAAATAGGACCACCCAGGGAGAGCATGGCAATTCCTAAAGTAAAAGAAAAAATGACTAGATGAAAAAAATAGCATGAGAAATAACAAATATGAAAGAAAGGTATTTCTTTCGTCTGTTGAGAAGTGGGATTTCATCATGAAACCTTCGATGAGCTCTGCTTCTGCACTAACTCCTGTGATGGAACTTCTGTATTTCCTGTTAAACTCTGGAGAACTGTGCGTATTTTTCTGCGATACTAGATGATGTCTAGAAAATACACAGATAACAAGCTTTTCTAAGAATAGCTTTATAAATGAAAAAGGTTGAAACCCAGAATTTTTATGAAGTGTGGGTTTTTTGGTTTTAGATATATATGGATTCATTTTTCAGGTTTTGGGGTTATTTTGTTTTTTGTTTTTTGTTTTTTCTAATGCTAAAAGCTGACTAGCGCTAGCATCTTTTCTCGTTCCTGCTCAGTGACTATGTTAGAACAATGCTGTGGTTTGCTTTAAAATTAGGTATTGGGCATTAACCCAGGCTGGTCACACTCCCTTCTCTCTCAACAGTTACTATGCTAAAGTCTTGTGATTCCTGCAGCTTCACCTTCTGTAACACCTGGAGACAGAAGGTAGAATTCAGCAAAGTATGAGGGTTTTTTTACTTCAGTGTCTGATAATTGCATCAGCAGGCCTGAAGGTTTTGTAAAGAAAAGGCAGCAATGTGAAAGTGGTTTGAACTGACTGGGAAAAGCTGCTGAGAACTGACTTCACTGTTACAGTTAAGTATGCATTGTAATAAAAGGTGGATAATTTGATTTTTCTGTGTTTATAAAATGTTACTATGATAAAGTAGGTAGTGAAGTTAGGGAGTACCCAGGAATATCGTAGTAAGTAGACACCCTGTATCCTATGAAGACATCACAGTTGATTTGCTTCCTGCAGTTTAAGGAATGGAAAAATAAAATGAAAGGGCTTGAGATTATTTTAAATCTTGCAAAAACTAATAGTGAATAGAACATGATGTGAGCGAAATGGAAGAAGTAAAGGTTCATGAACTGTTGTTGTATTTCTTTGGAGATTAACAAATTGCAGTAATTGTGAAGAAAGTGTCATTCGTGGCTTTGAGCCAGCCTGTGCCCATCGTGCAGATCAGCGGGAAGGCGGCAGGACGGGTGACATCTGCAGTGGCGTCCGCTGAGGCTGCTGGTCCATCCTGTGGTAGCGTGCCCAGGCTAGGCTAGGTGCACCCGGCTCTGGAGGAGTCCTTTCCCCACCCAGCTCAGTGCCAGAGAAGGGACGACAGCTGCCCGTCTGTGTCTTCTCCGTTGATCACTGGCACTGTCCTCTGGCAGCAGGCTGCATGCCGCTGGAGCTGCCCGTACACAGGCACTTGTAGGCACTTCCTCTTCAGAAGAAATTAAATTAATTAGGCAGGTGCTCAGTGCTGACAACAAGGCGTATCCTTTAATCGGGTGGTCCATCCTAATGGAAGGAAAGGATTATATCCACTGAATAGGAGATAAACGAGTGGTGTGACTGGGCCATATAGCAGGCAGTTGGTTTTTGGCTCTGTCCAAAGAAGATAAAATTTCAGGCTCCAGGTAAAATACTGTGGGCATTTGAGGTATCTGCAATCTCTATTAGAATAAGTGGCCTTGTAGATTTTATGTAACGACTGAGCTGTTTTTAAGTGCTTCACAATGTTGCCCTAAGGTGCTAGTTAGCCAAGTTTTTGCGGTTGAATATTAATATAATGTTAAAACCCAGAACTCAGTATGGTTCCTAGCTATTTAAAAAGATTATTTTCCTTGATGCTCAGCTATGTGCCTTACTTTAAGCTGATTCACGTGGTAGGTAAAATGATTATTTATCTTTCTCTGGAGCTTTTAGGTTTTAGAAAATAGCAGTTTATAGTGTTCTGCGCACATGTGGGAAATCGCTCAGTGTTTAAATAGATATGGCAGAATGGAATGAGCTTGGGACGGGAAAACAGACATTGAATTTCTTTTCTGCAGTGGGTCTTTATGTTTGGGCAAGTGCAGAATTAATAATAATTTAAATATAAGAATGTCAGGATAGACCCATCATCTCAGAACTTGCCTGTCCCTGGCTCAGCCTTCGTTGTTCTTAACTGTGATGAGGCAGGTTTATTTTCTATTTGGTCAGACTTCTGCCCCATATCGAGAAGGGAATATCACCTTGTTTGCAGTACTTGAAAGTGACTATATAAAAAAGCCAAAGTAATCCTAGATGATTTCAGACAAAAGTGTAATATAATTTTCTTAACTGTTAGTCTTTTGCAATTAAAGAAGCCTATTTCTTGTTTAAATTTTGCTTCTACAAATGATTTCAGGTTTCCTCTAGAAAACAGACCGTTATGGTGAATATCCAGATGGAAACAAGTCTTTTTAGCTTTTTCCAAATCTTTACTTGTCTGGATGACCCTTAACATCTAAATAGTATGCAAATATGGGATAGTTGGAGGCTTTCCAATATTGGGTGCTCATGGCAATCCTCAAAGTGTATAATTTATGGTCTATAAAAACGTTGCTTGTATGTGCTTCATGGAACTGATGTAAAGTTAATTACTCTTTTTTCATAAATATAAGGGTTTTGTAAGAAATCCTTATATGGTCTGCAGCTGCAGTAGCCTCTTGTCTGGAGTTATTTATTTTCAAAAAAAAATCAAGGTAATAATACGCTTGCCAGACTAATACGCACATTTCACCCAGATCGTTTTTGATGATAGACGCTATGAATTTCTTGCCGTAGGAGAGTTAAAAAGGGCTGGTTCATATAAGCTTCTGAGGGGCTAAACTGAATGGTACTGCTCAAAATGTGCTTCTGCCTGGGGGAACTGCTAGAAAATAATTCACTGTAAGTTTTTGTCCTGTTGTTTGCTGTTTAATTTGTCAACGGGGGCAATGTAAGCTACAAAACCTAGAGCTGTGAGAGGAACTTGCTGTATAAGGCTGTTTTGTAGTGAATATTTTGCATATATGATCAACTCTGGATCAATGGTGGTCCAATTATCCCGCTTGCCAATTAACCATGATTAGTGTGTAGAAACATCTATGCTAGCAGTGTTTTGACCAGAAACAGTAGACAGATTTATTTGGTGGGCTTGTGGTCTTACCGCTGTAGACTGGTGAAACTCGGATTTCCCTGAGCCCTTGTCACTCTAGCTGACAACTCTTTTTTCCTTTGCATGCTTCATTGTATCTTTCTGTGCCTTAATTTGCATTACCGGGATCTGGATTATTTTTGTTACCCGAGATCCCTGTTTCTTTGCTATACGTCAATCGTCACATGGTCCAGAATCGCACATGAATATAGCCAGTGGGGCCGAAGTGATGCACCAGAACTAATCTGATGTGGAGAACCTGGGGCAAGCTGAGTTCTGGCTCAGGCAGCTGGATCTAGGCTGCCATATTTCCAGGTTACATGTTCCCTCCTTCTCCTCTGTGGACATGGCATGCCAGAGAGATGATACGTATCTGTCCAGTTGAGTGGGAGCAATGAAGGTTCCCAACAAATATAGCAGGCAGGAGATGGCAATCGTGAACAAATAAATGAACCAGCCTACAAAATTTTTACACAGTCCTGAATGGCCCTCAGGGGAGTAAATGGCCTGTGTGGCCTGTCCAGCTAGAACCGGGAAATTCTGGCACAAATGCTAGTTAGAGAAGAATTAACTCTTTTTGTAATGGAAAAATAGCCAGTTTTATGCATACATTTGCCATTAGAACCTTTATTAATGCTAATGGTGAAGTTATATAGTACCCTCTTAAATGAATAATAGAGTGAAATTAATTTACTCAAAATTTGACCTGAAAAGGTTGATGTTTCTGTATTGCTTTTGCAATTCACCTGTATTCTTAATATGGTACGAATTAATCAAGGTGGTCTACTTTGGAGGCATAAAATAAGCTTAAGAATGAAGTTAGGAAGAAAGGTTTTATTTTGAGTCTTGTAAAACCCATACCTGTTTACATTTTAAGTGAAATAGAGAATGTCCCGGATTTTCTTGTGAGTAATGGTTACACTAATGTGTTACAGCCCCCAAAGTTAATAAATTTCTAATGAAAAACAGTGTCTTCATTTCTAAATATTCATGGGGGCAGTTTTGGTCTGATAAATATTTTTGCATTTCTTGAAAGAGAACGGCCTTTGAAAAATATCAATATTGTGTTTTTAAAGATGTTTTTTTCAGGGTGGGAATCAAAGGTACAAAATACACAGCTTAATTGCATTAGAGAATAATACAATTGTAAATAATCTTTTTTCATACTTATTTTTTGTAAAAGGTTTGAATAACCATCTTTTAATGTGAAAATTCTTTTGCTATTTTAAGTTTTGGATTTGTTGTAACTGCTCATCATTTATTGTCTTTCCTGTATAAGGTGGGTTTATTTGTTGTTTTGCTTCAGCAGATTAGCATTTGAAGCATTTAGAAGAAAGTGTGTCCATGACTGGCATTCTTATTCTGAAAATGCATTTTCTGAAGGAATGATTGTTTAATTTCTCCTAATGAAGTTCAGATTCTGTATCTAGTTGAACCTCTGTGGAAGCTTATTTTGCAGTCATAATTTGTGTGATAGAAACATCTTAACAGTTCTCCATGTCGATATGCAGATTACTGTCACTGGCTCCCATTCTGTGGGAGGTATTCAGTGGAGTTTCTCTGAAAATACACCTCTCTTTTGGAAGGCGTCAGTGGTGTTTAAATGTTCTTTTTTTAGTGATTACTTTTCCTGGTAATAATTTGAAGTTCCACTAAAACCAAATGAATTTCTTCTTTATCCTACGAAAGTGGAAATAAAATAGAGAACGCAGCAGAGACGATTGTTATGCCACTGTATAAGTCCATATTTGTCTACATCTTGAATTCTGTGTGCGGTTCTGGTCCTCTCATGTTGAAGAGAATGTAGTAGAATTGGAAAAGGTTCACAAAAGAGCAACAAGGATGACCGAAGATATGAAATGTCTTCTGAACAATATACAATAGCTTTGTACAAAGGACAGTTGCATTGGATAGGATTCTTCAGTCTATAAAAGAGATTACTGGGGAAGAGTATGATACCGATACAACAGAAGTCTAGAAAATGATGAGTGTGCTCGTGAGAGCGGATGGGAATTGGTTGTGCTAGACTACGTAACAAGGGACAAAAGGACTAAGCAGTGGGTTCTGAGGTTTACTCTGGACATTAGGAAAAACCTTTTCGCTAGCAGGGGGTGCAGCACCAGAACAGGTTATCCAGGAACCCCCACCCTTGGAGGTCTTCATATCTGAGTGGGAAGCTAGACTTAAGTGACATCCAGAAGTCCTATCCAAGCAAAATTTCTTTGATTCTGTAAAAGGGAGTTACCAAATGGGTGGTTGTTCTTCGCTAATCATCTGGTTATGGAGACGGTTCATGCTGGATACAGGTTGCTGGTCTTCGTGTCCATTTACTCAGATGCAGTACAGCTACACCACTGTTGTATGTTAATATCTGTCCTAAAAGTCTGTATTGGGCTCTTTTTTTTTCCAGAAGTATGCCGCGATTGAGAAAGGTAACAGAAATGGAAAAGGCTTTAAACACCGGAGTAATATTTTAATTTCTTTTACCTGGAATCAATTTCTAAGTTCTCAAAAATTTGGAAAATAATTCTAAGACTTAAATTTTATTACTTTCATCCCTGAAAAGGAATAGGACAACTCCCCCTGGAAGTTAATAATCTGGAACATCTCCCCTACGAAGAGAGGCTGAGGGAGCTGGGCTTGTTCAGCCTGAAGAAGAGAAGGCTGGGAGGGGACCTAATAAATGCTTATAAATATCTGAAGGGTGGGTGTCAGGAGGATGGGGCCAA
>Ga0065711_1034592_pt1 | contig 23521 bp, 11 predicted proteins | sample Hoacrofraction12_FD_59098 | JGI IMG/M metagenome (GOLD analysis project Ga0065711, IMG submission 59098) | Hoatzin crop microbial communities from Cojedes, Venezuela - Epithelial fraction 12 v2 (version 2) | ecosystem: Host-associated > Birds > Digestive system > Esophagus > Crop | place...
CCGCCTGGACAAGGTCCTGTGCAGCCTGCTGTAGGTGACCCTGCTTCGGCAGGGGGGTTGGACTAGATGACCCACAGAGGTCCCTTCCAACCCCTACTATTCTGTGATTCTGTGATCTACATCTGTATGGTCACTTATGATCAAGGTACCAGTGTAATATTTTTTTGTGTTGTGAAAAATATACAGCAGTAGCTGGACTGAGTTCTGTGTTTGTTTGTAATACCTAATTCTGTCATATGAGAAGTTTACAAAAAGCAGATGAAGAAGAAAAAAAGAAAGAGAAAACCCATTTAGCATGCTCCAATGACTGTAGAAAGGATTTCAAAGATAGACTATTCACTCTTCAGTGTCAGAAATTCGTTTGTTTCTAAATTTCATCCTTCAGAGACCTTTGATCTGATTCTCATTTCCTATCTTGCAACTTCAATATGTATAATGTTGCTTCATTATTTTCTGACATCTTGCCTCATGGTGAGCAGGTGTAACTTGAAAATAGTGTATAAAAGCAATCTCTAATGCTGTTTCAGACCCCTGAAAAGTAATCTATGTCTGAGCCACTCATTTGAAAGAAATAGCATGTCTCGAGTCCTTGAAGTTTGGAACAACTTTGTCTCCTGCTTTGGGATTTTGTGTGTGAAGCTGTTTGGCTGACAGGAACCTTAAATCTGGTGTACCTACCCGGTTTTGATGCAAATGGCTACATAATGTTCTTGGGGCAACTCCTATGTTGGATTAAGGCCAGTACAGTGAGAGAAAAGTTGCTGAGGAAGGAAACTTACTCTGCTTTCACTGCTGGTCAGGTTACTTGTCACAGAATACAGCTGTACACCATGTGTATGCAACAGACTATTTTTACCCTGTCTGTGTAACCTGTGGCTCAGGTTACTCTGGCAACACCAGTAAAGAAAAGTAAAATAGGGGAGGGGAGGGGAGGGGAGAGGAGCGGAGAGGAGGGGAGGGGAGGGGAGGGGAGATCTATTTGAAACTAGGTCATGGATCATTATGACAATAAGAGTTGTTTCTCTGAAGTCACAGCTTCTGAAATTGAAAACATTTTGACAACTTTAATGTAGCAGATCTAAGGTATTGAAACACTCCAAGATTATTAACCTCCAAATAAACTGCATCTTCTCTTCAAGAGGAGTCTTTGATCAAAGCACTCCTTTGTTTATTAGGTTTTTTCCAAGTCATATCAGCAATATGTGAAATATTTTGACTGTCATTTTGCAGATGATAATTAAGAACTGATGATAGAGATTTGGGAAGTGGGGGGAGGATAGGTTTGTTTCATTTACTGTACTTTGAGCCCAGAGATACAAAGGAAGATAAAGCTAGAGTCTTTAGGAATACTAGCAGAATACTTATAACTTCTTATTTTTTTTTCTTTTTTTAATTTGGAAACAGAACTGATTTCCCCAAATTGTAAATAAAACGATTCATTCTGAGCTGGAGTCCTGCCTAAGGTGCTTTTTGACCCTGGTAAAATGACTGCTTTCTCTGAGCCAGAATATGTGAAAGAAAAAGTGATGCTTAACATTATGTGGATAATGTTAGCATACACAAAATGTCTTCATCCATTGCATTATAATGTGTAAGATACCAACATTACAGAGATGTTTTTAATTCAGATATATCTATTCTTTAGTCAAATTGTGAACAGAAAAGACTGAAGAACAAACTGTAATATTTTACTAATATTCTTTTTTAAAAAGTCTTCCTTTTAAGTGTTTATGCTTTTGAAGCAGAGTGAATTCTCTGCAAGTGTAAGGCAGACATTCACTCATATTTACAAACACATTTTCAGTGTTTATGTTGATAGCCTTCCATGTGTTTATTCTGCACCAGCGTTTTCTCATGCTGGAAATATTTGCCAAATCTTAAAATAACCTTGCATAATAAGCATGGAAAAGTTAGTCAAAAAGAATTTCAAAGTTAATGATCAACTTGCCTGTAGCAATCACACAGCTTTATGTATCATACTCTATGCAAAACGGTTTCTCTGTTTTTTCCCGTTCAAACAAAAGTAAGAAGAAGTGGGGTTTGAAAATGAGAAAGAGTCTTAATGCAACAAAACAAAGAGTCTTAAACCACCAGATGCAATAAAGTGTTTTCAGCAATAGGACAGTTGCTTATTTACAAGAGTTTGGGCTTTTAAAATACTACTAGCCATAGTACATGGAGAAGCAGCAGGTCATGAAACTAGGAGAAAGCATGGTTGCAGTAAAAGCTGTTAAAATACCTCTCAAATACTTCATTTACTGGATGTTAATGTGTTTTCTTCTTTAAGATAATTTACAGTAGCCTGGTAGTTACTGGAAGAGTTTAAATTGAAATTAAAGGTAATTTAGTCTGCATCATAAGGTAATTAACCAGTATTCAGTGAACAAATTATTTTGTGATTTTTATGATTCCACAGTTACATTCCAAGGATGTTATTTGACTAAAAGGAAATATTATATTAGAACTTCCATTGGAGTTTGATAAGCACAGACAGAAGGTCAGTTCTCAGAACTCACTATGAGTATTTCAAAATAAACACAAATATTTTCTGCAGAATTAACATTTTAATAATTCCTATTAAAAATGTTTGAATTGAGAATTTCAAAGAACATTTTAATATTTCAGAAGTAAAGTAAATAATTTCAGATTGGGGTAACATAGCCTTCTTACCAGAGATATGTGGTTAAAGTTAATTTGGTTTAAAGAAAAACCTTTGACAAAATCAAAGCTTTTGCATGAAAGGATCCGATATTGATAAAAATAACCCTCATAAATAAATAAATAAATAAATGTCATGGTCTTAGTAATCCAATTTGTTACATAACTTAAAAGGGATCTTGTTGTTAATTACTTTTGCTACATAGAGATGTAGACTTCCTATGTAAAATGTGATCTTTCTGCTGTCCTCTATGCAACGCTGATAGTCTAAGTAACTGGGGCAGGCTAAAGATGGGATGGGAAAGAGGCATAGCACAGGTTAGTGGCCATGTCTGAACTGCAGCAGGCTGGCACCTGTAAAGAAAAGCATGTCCCAGTGCTGGTCTACTTAATGCCATGTTTGAACACAGCCTTTTGCCAAGAATAAAACAAGAAAAGAGCTAGATTAGACAAGAACAACCCATTCTAGAAGTGATATACAAGCTTGCATTGCATCCATTCGAGGACTATTAAAATGAAACTTACAGTGAATGACAATGATTTGTACTTGTCTAGGAGGCAATCTTTCGCATTTTCCCTTGAATCGTTTGGTACAAGCCACTGTCAAAGACAGGGCAGAATTCTAAACGGGTAACCGGCCTAATCAAATATGAAAATTCCTGTATGGTTATAACCACTACTGCTAAGTACTTCTCCAGAAAAATGGAGAATTTAATAAATGCTGCCCAAACAGCTGGAAACTCGTCTAAATCAGCGGGTATTATAACCACCTGCAAAGTAAGTTTGAGAATCTGATTTTCTACAGATAGGGTAGCTATTTGGAAGGCCTAATTACACTAATTATAATAAGAGTTTCATAATGTTTCATCAAAAACACTGACCCACTCTGCATAGCAGGTGCTCATTAAATGTGGAAGATCTGCTATTAATAATCCTTTACCCCTTGTGGAAACTGTGTACTGTACGTAATAAAGACAAAATTTAACTTCCCCAGAAACCTAACTAAGAGAATAACATTTCAACGAAACCAAGTTGAAACTCCTTGTTATTTCTTCACATTCAATGAACTGAACAAATAGAGTGACCCTGCACTCTGTTGATCCCTCAGAAACAAAAGACTATTTCTCAGTAGAACATGTAAGTACTAATCGATGTACCACAAACACAAAAGCTGATGGATACTCTGCTGTAATCTACAAGTGCTTTCAGTACTGTTGTGTGTATACACTGTGTCTATTTGTTAGTAAATATTACAGAGCATGTTAAAGACAGAATGTACACACCAGTTTAGGAAACCTGGGTAATCCTCTGGTAATGTCACTAGGACAATCTGGGTCCTACTGCAAGGCATCATGCGGTATGAGGGGGGGGCTGTAAACTTGTCATAAATTTCAGACCACAGAGAACTTCTCCAGGCTATAGTAGTAGTCTTCCTGACTCAAAAATGATGAAATGACATCATGTGTGAGATGGAACTGGACTTATTTCAGTATTTTTGAGTTAATATTTCTAGTCAGCAATAACCAAGGAATATTGTTAAGGCCTAAATTTACACAGGACTCTGGTATACATAGGTTTTTCTCTGGCTTGCTTCCTCCCTTCTCTTTCCTGCATGCCTTCATGCCTGTGTCTTTTCACTGTCAAATGCGGCTCTTTTTACATTGCCAAGTTTTTACCCTAGTGTAGAATTCATGTCAAACCTCTCCTTCTTTGCTTTACAAAGTAGTCTTTTTCTGCAGCTGTAGGAAATAAAATTAAATCAACTTTCTGTGTAAGAACATTTTTATTTCTTACACTTTACCTCTCAATAGTTTTTACATTTTGGTATTTTGGAAACAAATATAAATCTTGCAGAATAAACAGACACAATGGTGAGTACTGGTGAGCACAGGGCAGTCATATAGAATGACGCAGATCTCTCAGGACCATTCAATCAAAATGAGTTTATTTTAATACATACACTTAGGAACAAAGAATAAAATTCATGCTTACTGACATGTATGCTGTACCCTGGAAAGGAATGTCACTGAAAGAGAGGTAAGAGATTAATGAGATTCAGTAGCGGTAACTTCCAGTCAGTAAAAGACTTTTTTTTAATTGGTAACAGTGACGAACCGTTTGGAACAAATTAACAAAGAAAGTGGCAAATTCTTCACTCTTTTTTGTCTTAAAATCAAGACAGAATATTTTACTAAAATATATACTGAAATGCACTCCATTGTACTTGATTAGTGGCTTATGGACTGTATGGACTTCTAGACCTATATACAGGTCAGAGTGGGTGATCTGATGATCTTCTCTGTCTTTAAAAATCTGTGAATGTACAAGAAAGGTACAATAGTTAATTGATTTCAACCCCTTCTACTTGCTGTAGGTATGATTAAAGTTAGAAGAAGTGTAAAGTATTCTAGCAGACTTACTCTGTCTTAACGTTTGCTTCTTAGCTTGTCAGGCCTTCTTTTCACCACCATTTCATTTTTTCTTGATAGTCTATAAATATTTGAACTAACCTTCTCAATTCTTGCAAATGGAAGAATTTTTAATTCTAAATATGGGACAAAGCTTTAGTTTGGGATAAATTAACTTACACCCAAAGCCTTGTTTTCTGCTTTCCCAGTAGAAGAGACATTTCTCTTCTCAGCTATTTTTAACCATAAACAAGGACAGACCCAGAGCCCCATTTCTCAGAAAGTAAATATGGCTGTAGTGTGCTTTGCCGCAGCTAAAAGGAAAAAGGCAACACCTTCCATCATGCTTCCATCATGAATAAGCACTACTCTTCAACTGTAAGCAGTACTAAACTTCAAGGTCATTACAAGGACTGACTAATATACTGCAGTGTAAGCATTTTTATTTTTATTTCTTCGCCTATGTAGTTGGTAATCTTTCCTGTGTATCAGAAGAGATAGTACCACGGCAGGAGAGACAGGTACTGTCTAGACCCATTTCCTGCAGCTTATAAATATCTGTGCTCATGATTCCCAGGAATCATCCTATTGCTTGAGATCACCTGAAGGTGAGTAAACCAAGTTGTAAATCTTACAGACTCGCACTTGGAGAATGGATTTTTCTGATAGATAATTTAAAAAAATGCATGAACTTTCTTGAAACGCATTTAATATATTTTAAAAATACTTTGGAAATATTCTTACAAACCCAGGTGGCTAATGCAGCTAACAGATGTGCAAATTTTGTCTGGGGATTACAAAAAATACAGTTTATTAAATTGTGTCATATGGCAGATGGGTAGGAGCTCAGTGGAGTATTCGATTGATTACTCCATAGTTTCTGCAGTCAGGGGAACAGCCTCAGCCTGAATTTTTGCATACTGACAGTTCCTGGGGATGACAGTTTGCATTTGTTAAAGCACGGGAATTGAAACTAAACACCTCAGGGCTTCTCCAAGGGTATCTTCTCTGTTTTGGTTAATTCCAAAAGTTGTTTTCTTGCGTCCGGAAAAGAAATGAAATAAGGAGACAACCCCTTTGGGCTAAACAGCTACTTCCTCCTATAAATGTGGTTTTTATATCTTAGTATTTCACATGCTCTACCAAAATAGCCCTTTAAACTTTCTCTGTTAGCTCTAATTACATTACAATAGTTACATGAAGGCTTGGACGACGCTTCTGGTTTTAGAACAGCTTCCACCATTAAGTGGAAAAGCTCCCACAAATCTAATTCCTCATTCTTAGTTTACAAAGGTCCCTGTGCTGCTTGGTGACTCATAATCTTCCTACAAGCTGCTGCAGTCAAGAGACGGAGAAAGCAGTTTTATGTTGAACCAGCAAAAGAGGTATCTTAAGAATAGCCAGCTTTATCCCACTAACATAAATTTTCTGCATTGGTGCTTACGCATTATGTATGAAATCAGAGGATAAAAAAATAGCAAAAGCCTAGATCTTAAATACCAGAATCAGCAAATAATCATCATAAATTAAAATGTTATCAATCATGACTGTGGATACGATTGATTTCAGTCCAAAATAATTTTGTACATGTTGTCACTAAGAGATAAATAGGAATATCCAGAAATCACCAATGTATTTTATGTGACGTTTGCTACAATTAATAATGTACTTATTTATTACTGCAAGAAAATGACAAAAAGTTGAGTAATGTTTTTCTCATCCGTTACAAATGTAGTTATACAGCAAATGGCATATTACAAATGGAGCTAGTAGGATTACAAGGGTAAAAATGACTGCCATCCGACATTTTCTCTATAAGATCCTGCATTCAATTATCTATCAATTTATCAAATTTCAGCTGTTGCAGCTAGAATTTTCCATGTCAGCAATTTCATTTCAGACAGAATTAATTTTGCAAAGTTTCTAAAAAAAAATTTTTTTGCCCAAAATTGCTCTGCCTGTTCTATCAATCGCGGTGAAAACTAATAATTGGTTTGTTTATGTTACACTGAGCCCAAGAGACTGTGGAACAAGACTTTCAATTTATTGCTGCTTTTGGCTCAGGAAAGTAGCTGTTTCACTGAATGCCTATCACAACATGGTCACTTACTAACCTGCAAAAAATACTTGGCCATCTTTCACATGTTTTCAGTGTTCCTCCTTCTGAAGAGTCTGTGCAAATTGCCTCTGAAATAGATGAGCAGTATTTTCCTTGAAATTATTACTCATGACTACTATGAGCAACGGGTCTCTGAGAATGCACTCTCCACTGCTCTAAGTATGGCTATTGCTGGAGCCCAAGAGAAAGCACAGCATCCTGCAAAAAGGGGAAATGCAACCTTACAAGGCAGAAGGTGTAGACTGGGTCAAGGAGTGTGCTGAGAGAGCAGAATATACAGTGAAACTAGGGCAGTGAGGCTGAAAATAGGAGACAAGTTGCAAAGAGACGAGCAAAGGATTTAAAGAGTTAAAGATCTGCAGAAGAGACTATGGCATTCAGTGTTGTAGACAGAGATCCTCTAGGGAGATCACGAGGGGACTGGGCAGGGACAAGCCAAAGGGACAAGGAAGTGTGGGCCCAGATGAGGGAGAAGCGTCTCCTCAAGCGCAGAAAAGGACCCACATGTGTCAGAGACACATCAGTCATCAGAGCTTGGAAATCCTCTGCTAAGATGTGGGGCCTACCCTCCACTGGTACTGGTTCGTACAGAGAGTGGAAACACTGTAATTCTTATCAGCTAAGATTCCACAGCAGTTCTGCTCTGAACATTCAAGCCCTGCTCATGTGTGGCTCAATATGTTTATAGCATTCTTCCCTTGCATGACTGTAATCTCACTGCTCTTCATGTCCTGATTAGTGAAAGGAGGACAATCCTACTCTCTCATCTTGCAGGCAGATTGGAAAATGATGTGTTTTCTGCCCTCAGAGCAAGGTCTGAGCAGTTGGCAGTAAATAAACCAGAAGACCACAGGTTGACAATGAGGCTGACAGGGAAAATAAATAAGTACTGACACAGCCTATTCTTCCTTTCAGTGCACCCAACAAGGCATGAATCTGTGAAACAGAAAGTAGGTGGTTATTCAGTAAAAAGCTGTCGGAGGGGAGAGGGGTGTCCAAAAAGGCTAGCTTTAGCACTGGAGATTTTAACCTCCTGTCCTGTTGTCAGCTGTCAGAGAGTTCTTTCAGAACAGGATTTAGATGTCTTAAAACCAGCTCTTCTTCTAGATTCGCTCTCCAGACAAGTTTGCCTCTCTCCCTCAACTGAGGGACCCAGGGCAGCTAGCTTCTCTGGAGCTGAGCTATGCTTTGTGAATTTTCCTCCGTGCCATACTGCAAGTGTGTAAAGTCATTCTGAAGGGGAAAAAAAAAAAAATCAACTATTAAAATTGAGAAAAAAACACCTCAGTAGGACTGAAATAAATCTTTTAATGGTTCTTCTGCCATCAATGCTCTGTGAATTTTAATGACACAGGAAGTCTGAAGTGCTCTTTCTATGTTTCTGAACTCAGCTGGGACAAGATCATGATTTGAAACAGCATATTTCCAACTCACAAACTAATTAATTTATTTGCAAAAGAAATCCAGTACTTGCTGAAACTTTGGGTAAAACAATAGCATTCTTTTTATATGAGTGTTTGAATTTTTCTTCAGACTCAAAACCATCTTGAAATATGAAACAATCTTGATTTAGTATTTTGAGAGCTAACAGTGGAAGCTTTCTGAATGTGTTAGAACAGCTTCATGGAGAGAGCTGAAAGCATCAATCTGATGTTTTTTATCTGAAAATTAATTTCCACATGTAGCTCAGCAGAGAAGCTGGAGAGATGCTTGAGACAAAAAGAGACAAACAGTGAGTCAAAGGTTGGCATGACTGACCAAACAGGGGCTAATCCTGCTACAAAGCAGGTGGCAAAAGGCAAAGCTGCAGCTCTGTAGTTCATGGCAAAGTGTTTGCACTAGGTATGGTGTTAGGAAAATAGTGGAGGGGTTTTGAAGAGACTGACATAGTCAGTTTGACAAATCCACTTGGTTTGCAACATGCAAGTATGAAATACCCACTTCTCAGGTTTTTAACGGTATAGGGTAAAAACTCTATAGACAATTAAAATCAGTGGATTTATTGTTGTACTGCTAACTGCAGCTTCCTTGCTTACACATTCAGCACTGGGAAGAGAAATTCTGAGTGAAGATCCTCAGGCTTGGTGTGAATACATCATGCACTATGACAAGGCCACTTCATTGGGCTCCCTAACTCCTTGCCACATTACTGGTGACCATAATCTGTGGCGAAGGTTTTCAGCTGAGATGGTGTGAAGGGGAGCTCATTCAGGCATTGCTTCTTTTCTGAGCACTTATAGGGAGGGATGTCTCATAGACTGAACTACAGAAATAACTGAGCCGTTTTAAGAAGAGGATTTTTGGGGCTTAACTCCATCACTCCATAAACAGCTCAGCCTGTATCGTGTGCAGCCCCTGGAGAATTGCAAGCCGCAAATGCGTGAAGCTCCCTGTTAACTCCTTTTTCACCCCTCGTCGTTGCAGGTTTGGCATTGACTGAACGAGCTCTGCAGGCTTTAACATTTTCCACCAACAGAATCAGAAAGTAACTATAGCAAGCTCAGCTACGGATATCAAGCCAAGGACTCACCATATGGTGTTTTTGTTTCACACAAGGGGAAAGATTGCTTTAAAGACCAAGGGCCGAATTCATCCCTGGTGTAAAACTATTGAATTCAGTGGTGTTAGATCAAGCATGAAGTCAACAATAAACTAATTCTATGTGATGGGAGACTGGAGTCAAGGATGTTGTGGGTTTTTTTTAATAGCCTGAGGATATCTGTAAGGTAAATTCAGTTCAGCCAAGTTTATTTTTTTAATGTCTAACTGACATCTGTTCTCTGAAAGCCTGCAGCACACTGGAACCATTTCCCAACCTTTCCCCCTGTTATAACCACTGTGTACTTCTGTGACAGCCAGAGATGGTGAAAAGGCTCGTTTCATATGAAAATGGGCACCACAAATGACCTAGCACATATTCTGCTAAATTCTTTTAGCACATATTCTGCTAAAATACCCTGACACTGCTTTAGTGATTTTACTTTCAAGAAAGAAACATGACAAGAAAACTTTTGAACAAGGAGCTGTGAATTTTTGTTACAGTTTTGTTAGAGATTTATTGACATTGACAGCAGATGAGTTTTAGCTATTGTTATCACCATGCACGTTAAAGAAATGAGACTGGGGACAGTAGACTGTAAGCTAGCCAAGTTACTGACAGTCTAAGCCCCTCTCTTACATTTTCAGAGCATTTGATGTGCAGATCAATTAGAGAGCTTATTTCGAGTCATCTTCTATAGCACAGCAGCTATGACATGCAGAACCCCCATAATGCAGACATTCAGCAAAGTGCACGTTGGTACACTTTTATCTTTACAGCATGTTATCCGATTTTTACAGGGAGACGTTACTGGAATGAATTGGTTGAAATACAAAAAGTCAACGAGGAACCTGGCTTTTAAACTTGATGAGCTATTAAGTAAATGGGGAAAAAAAATTGGTTGTTAACATGAGTCAGGTTGTCTAACTTGACTACTGCTGTGGGTTAACTTAGTGATAATACCTGAGAGAGATTTTAGAGGAGATTCTTGAAATCTGGGATAATGGCTGGTGAAGCTGTACTCAAGGTAAAGTAAATCAACAGTAATTCAATAGAAGCCATGAAGTTGAACAGCTATAAATCCAACAGAAATGCAACTGGAATCAAGTCCAGTATATATTTTGTTTCATATAACAAGAGATGTTACATAGGTATTTTAGAAATGAGTTCAGGGGGGACAGGGAGAAGTAAAATAAAGTGGCAACACCCCCTACAATATCACTGAAGGATAAGATCTGCCTGCAGAATCAAGTTTTGACTGACAGAGCATAGACAGCTGAGATACAGGTTTAAAGAAAAACAGTTGTCCTGTTACTCTGACTGATGTTAAGTGGCCAAGTAGCTACACAAAGCTGAGAGCTGAGTTTACAAAACAGTCACCTGCATTAACTCCTATGAGAGACCAAAAACAGTCCTGGTGGATATAAGCTATTCATGCCTCAATGATATTATTGATTCTGGCCATAAAGTCAGTGTAACCAGAAAAGGTAGGACTGACTCAGAAGAGAAAGGAGACCCCCTGAAGGTGCAGTCTGGTAGAGCAGGACATGCTACTAGTGTAAAGAGTGAGGCCAAAGGATACAAGAAGGAAGCAGGTTTCTTATAAACCCTATAATGCCTTGGTATTCTGATAGGAAAATTAAGAGAAGCTCAAAGCATTTTAGCTGTCAGTAGTAACTTTGCAACTGCCAGGGATGTCTTTCATTCAGCTTCCAGCTGACCACCCATGGCAAGAAGCAACCAGCAGTACTGCGTGTCTCTGAAGCTAGCAGTCTTTAACAACCGTCTTTCTTGCCAAGTGAAAAATTAGTGTCAATAGTGGTATTATATGTTGCTTCACTCTCTGGAGCTCCGTCTCTCCCATCTGCCACCACCACTGCAGAAGCTTTCAGCTGGGAAACCCCAAGTCACACAGCCTCTTCCCCTTTTCCTGACCCTGAGGGGTTGTGATGCCTTCCTCACCAGCACCCGTCAATGCTGGGTGAGCTCTTGTTGTACCCCTGTGGTGTGGAGCTGATTTTTTCTCCCGGGGTCCCCTCCAGGAGATGGCCGTGGCTCCTAGTACTGGCTGGTTTTCTGTACCACCCAATTTTTACTGCACTACGACCGTGGAACTGTTTGGCTGGCATCCACAGTCTGCTTTACCACCTTTCCCAACACCACTGCTCACTCAAAGACTATATAAAGCATCACCTTCATCCTACATTTTTTGTGTCTTTAGCGGGCGATGTTACACTTCAGGAAATACTAGTGAGATGCAGAACCCAGGGAGCCCATGCCATGTTGCTAATTGAGACAGAGAATAACCTGTCGCAGTAGGCTTATGCTGACAGCATCAGTGTCTGTTTGCAGGCTTTTTTCCTGAGCAGTGGTTGTGGTAATATGTCCATATTTTGTCTGACTCAAGGACAAGTGTTTTTTATCAGACTGACACTTCGCTCACTTTGCTCAAGTTCTCTTTTGCCAAATACCCTTACAAGTATGTCTGCAACCAGCAACTCTGTGCCTGGCATTCAGTTTGCAGACTGTACATTCACAGCTGAAATATTATCTCTGTATTATTGGGGGGTAGTGAATACATTTGGCAGGCACCTAAAGGCACTATAAATAAAGACATTAGATTTCTTTCACACTCAAGGACTTGGGCAACCCTCTTGTTCTGCCTGAGCTTATTACCACTGTGCTTCTGTTGAACCTGCAACACATAAGATTGCAGGAAACAAGGTCAGACATGCCTATCAGAGATGGCTCTCTCTGCTGGGATCCGTCTTCCTTTCTGTATTATTTTTTTCTCCTAGATGTGTTATTTTCCTCTAAGAAATTTATACTTTTTTCTGTCTAGTTTTACTTTTGAATCTTTTCTAAAGCCTCTGGGTATTCTGGTTGTGTCCTTCTCCTCTTTTTCCTCCCATTAGTATGTTTTCTATGAACCTGCTATATCATAAAGGTGTTAGAGCTGCTGATAAATCATCGCGGGTATTGAACACAACCTAGATGGCACTCTTGAGGAACAGTCTCTTAAACAGGGGAGCTGAGAGCAGTGGGAAAAGAGGAAATGAAGCAGAGGGTTTGGGGATTGCTGAACAAATACAAATGTATGCTCTGCTTCCTTGATAGCATCTGCTGAGACATAAAAAGTATAGAAAACTATAGAAAAAGTCAATGCAGACACACAGACAGAAAATAATTTTAAAGGACAGATTTTCACAGTCTAGAAGGGGGAGAAACAGGAAACAATTCAAGAAATATCTTTGTATATCCTTTAATCAGTGCTGGCACACAACAACTTTTTTCCCTTCTTTTTTTCTTTTGTCTAACTATAACCCAGTAATACAATGCATAACACTAAAGACTACTGCCAGGGGTCCACTCCATCTCTCCAGTGAATGCATTGTTAATAATTTAGACCAAACTTCTTCTTTCTGAGATGCCTTGGCATATACAGACCAGAGGCTCTAGCTACTGGTGACTTTTTTTAATGACCAAGAATACAATGGAATTAATCAACAGAATTGTCGCTAGACAACACTCACAAATCTTCAAGACTGTGGTACAAGCTAGCTTATTCCCACAAAACAGTTGGAAGTTTCTTAGGTCGAGCAAGGTCTGCATCTGTATCTCATCTGCATTTCTCATAGCATCTCAGAAATGTCTTCTTGGAAGCTTTTTCCAGGAAAACCAAAATTCAGACAAGAATCCTTGCTATGGCATAAATCCAGTGACAGTTATTAAAGAAATAAAAGTACAAGGGATTTGGAAGCCATTTCTTGTTACATGGGAAGGACCAGGAATATATTGTACATTGGGAGATCATAATGGACCCTAAGCCAATGCACCTTTGATTTGATTCAGGACTGCAGAGACTGAAGAGCCCATTCAGATTTCATGTCTTTGATGATGCTCCTGAATACTTGTCAGCTAATTAATGTTATTCTTGGAGCCCTAAGGAAAGTGGCTCCTGCTGAAGGCAGAACATGATCAGGGCTGTGAGTTTACAGCAGAAGTATATTTTTAATACAGCATCTATATCATGTAAAATGGAGAAACAGATTAAGAAGCTGAACCCAAACTTGTCAGCACCCCACACACGAAGCCTGGGAGTCGGCTTTCTCATACCCTCTTTTTCCATCATGGACCCTCTGGCCCAGCTCCACCCTTCTGGGGAGTTCTGAAGAAGTGAAATTTGAGGAAAAAAATTCTCCTCAGTTTGAAGAGGGGTTAAGATATCAGATCATTACCTGCTTTTTAAGTGCTCTCAGGTATCATCAAGGGTGGAAAAGGTGGATATTTTTATGTTTTCTACCAAAAGGTAGCCGCCATATCTGCTTTTTCTACTTTCAGTGTCAGCAATAAGTGGTCATGGCTTAAGCACTCCCTTCTTGCGAATTTTTTTTATGACACTGGAATTTAAAAGCAACCCAAGTATTAAGATGCTACCCACAGTACATGTGTAGGCCCTTATGGAAGTCAATGTTTAGCTACCTAGAAACTCCTGTGTGTTTCAAAATGTGTTTAACCAATTTAGATGGTTTGTTGTTCTTTCTTCTGATTCCCATCTTAATTGTGTACACCACTTGAAAGAATTAGACTTTATATAAAACGAGTTTTTTTTACCAGGCATATATCAATTCATTGAGGAAATTGTATCCAGTAATCACAACTGGGTAAATGGTAATTTTTATTTGTCCTTATCAGTTGAAGAGATTAAGACATTGGCATTTTATCAGCCTCTGATTAAGCTATAAGCATTCTGTATAATTCAACTTGTTTCAGCTTACTGACAAAACCATCCTAGCTAAGCAACTCATTCTTGATTACTTAAAGAAAATAAATTTACTGTAATGCCATTATTTAATATCCAATCAAAATAAGAAATGCCCAGCCTACTGAAAATTTTAGACACAAGTAACTGTCTCCATTGACACTTCCTAGCTGTAATAACTATGGAACTATGCTATTTTGACTGAATGTCTCTAAAATTAATGAAAAGAGGCTGTGGAGTCAGATATCTTCATAGTTAACTGAGAAAATGAATCCTTTTCATAGGTTTGCATCTGCTGATAGTAATTGGTACTGGAGCATTTAATCATGACCTAAATCTTTTTAGCTTCTTAGCTCTGGCTGGAGAATGAATTTGTGCTACCAAAGAGAAAAGAGAAAGAAAAAATTAAAATTGCAGAAAGAAAGCAGGAGATTATAAAAAGCATAGGGTGGAATTACGAGACTATTCTCCAGTGCAAATAAGTGCAATATACACCGTCATCAACTTCTGCTTTGTCCTTTGCATTGTTGCTTTTCTTCTGATGCCCTAAATAAATGCAAAAGCCCAGTGCTAGGAGTGGAAAAATAGCAAGTGCACATCCATACATTTAATCTCTGGTCTTTGTTCCAACACTTGTTCTTTTAAAATTGACCGAAGTTCTGCTTCAGAGGATTAGACCAATTAAAATTGTGTTTCTTTAAACAGAAATTTGGAAGAAGCAACATAAATATATCTCTGTGGTGGGAGGAAAAAAAGGGATACCTTTTCTTCAGCCTTTTCTTCCTTTATTTTGAAAACAGCTGTGGCTATTCAGAGTTCTGTGCTACATGAGTAGTGAATTTTGTTTCTAGTACCTGCTCTGAGTCATATTTTGTGGCGCTGTTGAACATTTTTCTCTTTCTTTACATGCTCTTTTGTCTTCAGCCTTAATGTTGGCAAACATTATGTGTGTGTTCAGATGGGCTGTGGGCTAAAAACTTGTAATACCTTGGAAAAGAAAGAAAATAACCAACATTTATTATAGCATTATCAAACCCTGTTATGCTCATTTTCAGGTTCAGGTGAATAGTGTATCACTCCCACGTCACAGTCTACTGTAAACTGCAGCTTGTATCTCCATTACTTGGAAGTTGAATAATTTTTGTTATGATTTTCACTACCAGCTATGAATCTTCCCTCAATTAACATCCTTTTCAGCCTTCTCTGTATTTCCATTGTCTGTTTTCTTTCCACTGTGAGCAGTTTGCATGTCTTTACTACCAAGCAGTGTTTACTGCAAATATTGTCTCTTCCCTCATACTCTTGCAAGTCTCAGGTCCCCTGAAGTTTTGTCTTCTTTACAGTCTGCAGTGCTCTCCTCTGCTTTGAATCAAAGAAATCTGTGTATCTGGAAAAGAGAATTTCCTATTGCATTTCTTCCCAAAAGCACTATTTTTGTCTATGTAGAGAGAAAATGAACTGTCTGATGGAAAACATCCTTTAAAAAATATTATTTAAAGTGCTTTAGTATTCACACTTGTGTTATCCTCACTTAAAATGCTACCTCAGCTCTCATGTCCCACTAGTCCAATGAAATAAAGGTTGGAAGACACGAAATACTGCTGTAGTTACTTGTGTCTCAAGGTAATTAGATCAGAAAAATATCTCAGTATTAACAGCCTAGAAGTTTACTGAATGCATGTGTGTCTGTGTGTGTATGTATGTGATGGGCCATTTACCATTGCTATATTATCAACTGCATATTGCATTTGCCACTCACAATAGTATAGCTTTTTCTCTGCATTGATCATTATAAATGGAGACAACATAAAAGATTCACGGATACACCATTTTGTTTGCACTCAGGAGGGTTTTATATAGTGTAAAGCAAGAAGGTTAAAAGAAGGTTTAGGCATGTATACCTATTTATGTACTCAGTATACATAGTTTTCATATCTTGTATGTATTTATATGTGTAATGTAAATACTTACAGATATAAAAATTCACATTTTTCTGTAAACATTTAGACACTTAGATATGTATATGTTACATATGACAAAAATGTTCTTGTGGTTGTCTTGGACATTTCTACAATGCCTGTAGTTCAATGAACTTAGAAATTTTCTGCCATGTTGCTGCTTTTACTTGATCTTAGACCTACTTTTTCCAGTAGAAGAATAAGGCAAGGAATTAATCACCATGGTAAGTGTGTCCTGGATGATTCTTAAGTGAACTGTAAAACTTCTGGTTTTCCTGATTCTACTTTAGACCTAAAGAGAAAACAAACCATTACGAAATGAAAGTCAGCAAATTAACATTTTCTATCTGGCCTGTACAGTTTATAGAATATTTACTTTTAGATACCTGTCCTATGAGAATTAAAGTGGTGTAAAAGCCTGAGCACTTCAGAAGAAACATCCAGAAATGAAAAATGAATTTTTAACGGTGAGCTACAATGCAAAGTTACTAAGGAACACCAAAGCTAGGATCACATTGCCATATGGTATATTTCAGATAAACACTTCAAATTATGTCATGTTTATCACTAGCTCATATGCCTTTAAAACATCGCATAGAGAAAGAAACTACTGATTCCAGTAAATAATTTAAATTGCACTCAGAAGAGTGTGTTTTCTAACTCCTTGCAAAAGGTTTGTTTCATTATGTGACAATATGTTTTCTCATAGATTTGGAACCCCAAGCCAAATTATGTAATAATCTATTGTACAAATCACTTTGTATATTGTGTACAAGCCAAAAAATCCGAAGACACTTGCCAGGCTACTGTGCCAACACAGAATAAAAATGGCCCTGTGCAGGGGGTCTGTCCAGCAGCGAAGAAAATGGGTGAGTAAATTGAGAAAGAAGACAAAAACTGGCTAACACAAACTCCATTTTTTTCCAGAACACTAATCAAACCGAGAACAAGTATGGATATACATAGAATTTCTAGTAGTCAAAACTGCATGTCAAGCATAGGAAACTACAACAATCCCAGAGAACCGCTGAGCATACAGGGGCAACCTGCAGTTTGTATCTTACTTATACTTCCAGAACAGATCAGTTTGTGCTACAAACCCATCCTGATATCCCCTGAGTAAATAAGTACGCACATACAGAATCATTTATTCTTCAGCACATAACATTCTCACACCTCTTCAGCTGCACTAACAAGTGGCTGAACCAGTGGTGCAGACAGGACCATTAAGTTTGTTGTATGTAAAAATTGGTACTGTTGCTCCTCAAACATCCTCTTACCAGCAAAAGTTTGCAAGACAACTGCTAAGTGTTGGTCAGGCTTCCATATGATCCCAGTATCACAGGATGCCAAATGAGTCAGCTAACAACACGGCCAAGTGTCTTTGCTTGCTAATGCCTGTTCCTTCCAGGGTAGAACGCCTCAGCTCCTCACTACTGTGCAAAGCTAGAATTCTGTTTGCAAGTCTGTTCTCTGAGCCGCAGACACCTCAGGCATGTTGAAGTCATGTATGCTTATTTGTGACAAATTTGATTACCGTCCTTAACAAAAAATTATAGTATATATCACTTGTGTACGTATCTATAAAATGTTGATGAATTATGAAGAAAAGTCTTGTGGGGAGATAGTATAATGACTTTAATACTGCAGATCCTGTCTGTTTGCACAGTTGTGTTTTTATCAAAAAAGAAGTTAACACTACCTGAATCGGTTCTCCTCTTTTGTGTATAACACATTTGTTAATTGATTTCTTGTTGTATAATCCCCAAACTGTGGTTTTCACAAAGCCTACTGCTGGCTATCTTTAGGAATCATTTCAAAGAATACAAATTAATTAATTAATAATATTTTGGAATCCTAATGGAGCTGCAGAGTGAAACAAATTATTTTTCTGTTTTCATCTTTATTTCCCTCTGGGGTGACAAAGATCATAATGAATTTCTGTTTCAGACATCTGTGCATCTTTCCCACCTGCTTTCCTCTCACACCTCTGTGTTCTGTAGGTGCTGTTTACTACCCTCTCCCACTGTCACAGGCTGCTTTTCAAAATGGTCAAAGATACTGCATGTAATTTTCCAAATATCTGGATTTGGCTCCAGATGACATTAGAGCTCCTTTACCTGCTTCTTGTAAGGGACTTACAAGCGAAAAAGTCTCATCAGGTCCTGATTTACTTACAAATGCAGTGTAAATCACATAATCCTTGGCAAATTGCTGAGTTTGAGATTAAAGCAGACTAGCCTGCTCAGCAAGGCTCTCTGTCTGCCATGGGAATTTGAAAAGTACAAGGCATACCTCTCCAGATGTCTACAGTAAGATCTTCATCAAAATGAAAGTTACCTATCTGCTGAATAAAAATCACCATCTGCCACGTGTTGCTGTTGTCTGGAGGAATGCTGCCATTGTGGACAAGCACACAGATGAAGGGACTTTGGGGTGCAACACAGTAAGAATTAAGTGAAGTGTTACACAAAACTTTTTTTTCTTTCACCAAAGGGACTGATGGCAGAGTGTGTATAGGTTATGATCCACCTGTCCCTTAAGCCAGTCTAACCATGTGGGCATTCCAGTCTACTTATTCATGTGATGTATAAAAATATAAAATGAGAATAGAAAATAAATGGACATGGGTTCATCACACAAACTCTTGGAGTCACGCCTGGCAATATGAATTTATTAAGCAGTATCTGTCTCAGAATCACAGAATCTCAGACTAGCTGAATCTAGAAGGGACCCGTATAGATCATCTGCTCAAGGCAGGGTTGCTGAGGACCATGTCCAGTCAGGATTTGAACATATGCAAGGAAATGCCACAACTTCTCTGGGCAACCTGTTCCAGTGTTTCACCATCCTCACAGTAAAACAACTTACATGGAATTTCTTGTATTTCAGTTTGTGCCCATTGCTTCTTATCCTGGCTCTGGATACCATTAGAGAGTGAATGGCTCTGTCTTATATATTACTCCCCACTCCCATCAGGTATTTATACACAAGTATAAGATCCCTCCAAGCTTTTTCTTCTCCAGGCTAAACAGTCCCAGCTCTCAGTCTCTCCTTGGAGCATCCTAGATGCTGTAGAAGACTAAGGCACTCAGTTCCTTCTTTGCTTCTAATTGGGTGTTACTTGTAAACCTCGGTCTATACTGGTCCGTGGCACCCAATGGACAGCTTCCAGGGTGCTGAAAGAGCTGGCCAATTTCTATCATTTTGGAAAAGTAGTGGAGAACAGACGAGATCCCTGATAACTGGAGAGAGTCATCAACATAAATCATCAAAATTGTAACTTAAAAATGAAAGACTTCTATTGAAACTTTTTGACTTTTCTCTGTTGGGATGTACATATGAATTGCAGTAGAAATTACTTCTGAAGTGCTTATTGCTTTACCATTGATTTAGACATAACGTGAACGTTTGTAGCTCCTGGAGTTCAAACTTTCACCTGAAGACCTTATTATACTGTCACTGTATCATAACTTTTTAATAAATTGGCAAAAATTTTCTATGGTCGTATAGAACTCTCCAGTTCCAGCACTTGCTATTGCTCATATGCAAAAATGTGCATCATTTCAGGAAAGATCATAAACTGCTCTTGTTCAATGTAATGTTTTCCACAGATGTTGAGTCTTTATATTTTTCTACATTCTTTTATCAGCTTTGCATGCAATTGAAAATGGAGGGGGTTTTGTATAATTACACTTACTCACGATCTCTGCCCATTTACTTAAGAGAAAGGGAAATCCAGATTGAAACTTTAACGAAAAACAATTTTAATTCAGAGTCCTGAGATCTTTATACATTACAACTGGTTGGCAAATGCCTGAGGTTTATTTCTTTCCAGATCATTCCCTAAATGTAATTTTGAAAAACTCTCTGAAGAATAATCTTGCATGTCTTTAAAATTTATGAAGCTTCCTTTATTAAAAATATGTAAAAGTTAAGATATTCTAGCTTTAATCTGTTTTCCCAATATACCATTTATTTCTACATGCAAAATATTTTTATAACTTCTAATGTCTTCTTTTGTGAATGGAAGTTTCCTGTCCCCAAAAGTTAATTTCAGGATATCCACAAGTATATATTGACGTCATTGTGGCTTTTCTGTGAATTTCATGTCTAGTGCTACATCCACAAAAGAACTTTTAATTCCATGAACCTAAATACTAAACCGAACTTTTAACTCAGGGGTTAATAATCTTTGTTCACTGTGTAGTACATGAAGAGGCCTAGGAGCCTTGCAAAGGGGATAATAGCAACCACCTTGGCAGAATGGAGCAGAATTCAGATAAAATAGGCAAGTAGGAGAGAAGGAAGAGTTTATTCTAAGAACTCGAGGATGAGAGGTTTGGGCATATACAGCAGATTGGGATTCACTGACCTTCCAAACAGGAACAAGATCAGTCCTCCTATTGTTAGTGGTGCTGCCCCTTTGCAAAAGCTTATGGATTATAACAGAGAGTGTGTGGGAGATTTGGGAATAGAGGGCAGGAATCAAACCTGCTTCTTATACTCCCATGGTCAACTGTCCGATCAGGCTAATATACTTGTTTAGGCTCAACTGGGAGGGGAGCTACAGGGCAGACAAATTATTTTCATTCTTCCTGCTGACTCCATAGCAGAGTACAGTTCAGGAATAGGTTGGGTCATACTAGGAATCTCACCTTGTTAGACCAAATATCATGACATTTACCTGGAGGAGTGGAGTAGCACTGTGTAGTCTAAAACTATGTCTAAAGAACGAGCTTCTTTGGCAGACTTCATGTCAATGGTGCCCATTTTAAGACTTCTGATGTTCAATTTAGCTACAACTTAGTCCTGTTAAGGTGGCGTGGCATCTAAACAAAGTTATAGTTACCTAAGGAGTTCATCTGATAAAAACTGTAGTAATTAAGGATGGAAGTTTGTGGATTATTCTTTTGAATCGTTACCTAAATTCTGCTCGAGTTGTATCTCCAAAGCATAAGACTCTATTTACTCTAAATTTCTAATCCCTGATTAGCATTCTACCTTTATAAGTTAGTTTTATTTGAAGGAAAGCATTTGAATTCCCTTGTTTTATCTCCAAACAGTTTGTAACCGTTCTCTAGATTCCTAAAGGGAACTTTTTCCTCCAGAGTAGAAGAAAGCAAACTGCTCTGTTTTCTTGATTGGTAATTTGTGGAGAGCAACAGGAGCCATCACTTACTGACTGTTCACACATTTTGCAGGCACTTGTGGTTTGTGACACCACGTCGGTTCACTTTGCCATCTTGCCTGAAATTGATGGTGATATTCCGCAATAAATACCAGTGTTTGCTGATTGCAATTTCTGGTGACCATCCATGAGCCAATATTTAATTACAAATTCCTGCACATCATCATTATGTGTATTACGCAATGTGGCACTATAACATGGACAGCTACTGCCAAAGACATTGAAGGATGCATATACAACATTAATTTTTTGGCAGAAATGCATCCTCTTTTGGTCCTTCTTCGATGTCAGCCAAAATGGTGCTGTTTACTGACTGTGCTGAAAAGTTGCTGAAGAGACAACTTCACATCTGTTCTAAAGTAAATTGAAACTCAAAGACAAAAGAAAAAGCCAATTTTTGCTAATGTATTCTGTGAACATTTCAAAACAAAGACGTTTCTGGTCACGTACAATCATACATCTGTACAACATTTTTACTAACACTGTAGTGTTGATACATACTACATTCTATGTATATACATAGATGAGGTAAGCTAAGTGTGAATAGATTCTATAAAAGTGATAGTGCTCAGAAAATTTTGTGTTCTTTTGATATGCCTCTGAAAAATTCAATGAGCATAAGTAGAGACCAGCTTATAATTCCTTTGAAAATTAGAGCACGTTGGGGATTCAAACGAGATGAGAAACGTCTCTTGGATTTACGTAGCAGAAGCCTGCTTCCAAGACAGCTGCAGATATCAAACAGAATATAATTAGGGTAAATTAAATCATTCTAGGGCAATAATACCACATTCCCTCAATGAAGAAACAAACTATTTTAAAGCAGTTTCTCTAATGAGTTATTTTTCTGTACTGCGCCTTAAAGATGCCTATTTGGGGACCATTTATGCTGCAATATGGTATGCAGTGATTTACCCAGAAATCATTTTAAACACTTTGTATTTCTCTGGTGAACTTATTTGCAGGATCAATAGAAGATACTTTAACTTTAACAGGTAAGGAGTTTTATGGTTACTATTTTCTTTCTTTTTATATGAAGAATATTATAGAGGCTCCCTTTGGGATGCTCAGTTTAAAAATTACAAAAACATAGTAATATTTTGTGAGATGCAGTTCTATTTTTACTTTACATGTTTTGCAGATATTTAGGACAAAAAATTAAAAAGGTTTGTCAGGTTCTAAATAACTGAAGAGACATTTGCAAATCTCTGCAATGATAATGAAATAAGAGTTCCATTATAGTGGTCCAAAAAGCAGCATGGAGAAAAAACAGACAGACTGAGGAAACAGTAAAATGTCTGTCCCTCATGAACAGTGTAGTATAATTTTTATTGTGCACCATGTTGGTGTTGTTCAAGGCATAATTTATGGCTGAATTCTCTGTGGCTTGCTACACTTCTGTAAGAGGCAATGTTTGAACTGATGTACTCATAGTATAATTTGATGTGATATCCTCAGCCTTTTCATTGCTCCTCTCTCGCTCTGAAGTTGTATCTGCCCTACAAGGTGAGTGAAAGGTACCTCCAGAGCAGGTTCAAATCTGCTGAGCTCTTGTACCAACATATTTTCATTCCACATAGCTGGCTTATTATAGCTCTGATCTGAAACGTCCGCCTGGGCTTGGGGCTATACTCAGGATACACGGTGGTGAGCCCAGCTGAAAAGCAATCTGTCCCACCAGTGCTGGCTCACAGCCCACAGAGGGTCAGCCGAAAGGCAAGTCAAGCACCAAAAGATTGAGCTTTTCTCCTTCCTAATCGTGTTCCTTCCTAATGTCATTGCTGAGCCACTCTCCATCATCTTTGAAAGGTCTTGGAGGACAGGAGAGGTGCCCGAGGACTGGAGAAAGGCCAATGTCACTCCAATCTTCAAAAAGGGCAAGAAGG
>Ga0065711_1034593_pt1 | contig 23521 bp, 8 predicted proteins | sample Hoacrofraction12_FD_59098 | JGI IMG/M metagenome (GOLD analysis project Ga0065711, IMG submission 59098) | Hoatzin crop microbial communities from Cojedes, Venezuela - Epithelial fraction 12 v2 (version 2) | ecosystem: Host-associated > Birds > Digestive system > Esophagus > Crop | place...
AAGCCCACCTCCCTCAGCCTTTCCTCATAGGAGAGATGCTCCAGTCCCCTCACCATCCTCGTAGCCCTCCGCTGGACTCTCTCCAGTAGCTCCTCATCTTTCTCGAACTGGGGAGCCCAGAACTGGGGGCAGTACTCCAGGTTGGGCCTCACTAGGGCAGAGTAGAGGGGGAGAAGAACCTCCCTCGACCTGCTGGCCACGCTCTTCTTGATGCACCCCAGGATACCATTGGCCTTCATGGCAACAAGGGCACACTGCTGGCTCATGGTTAACCTGTCGTCCACCAGCACACCCAGGTCCCCCTCCGCAGAGCTGCTCTCCAGCAAGTCTGCCCCAAGCCTGTATTGATGCATGAGGTTGTTCCTCCCCAGGTGCGGGACCCTGCATTTGCCTTTGTTGAACCTCATCAGGTTCCTCTCTGCCCAACTTTCCAGCCTGTCCAGGTCACACTGAATGGCAGCACAGCCTTCCGGTGTACCCACCACTCCTCCCAGTTTTGTGTCTTCAGAAAACTTGCTGAGGGTACACTCTGTCCCATCATCCAGGTTATTGATGAATAAGTTGAATAAGACTGGGCCAAGAACTGACTTAGAACATATGAGGGGAAAAAAAAAGGCAAACTATGAAGGGCTTTTTTATCGCAAAAATATCTGTTATTAACACTAACATTAACTAGGAGGCATTAAGTTTACATTTTGCCAAAACCACTATGGCATTTAACTGAATTCAGAGACTAACTGTTAAACACCTGCTCTCCAAATTAAAGTTTTAAGATTCTTTATTCTGTACAATTATTTTCTGAAATAATAATAACAATAAAAAGAAAGATTACAGCAGCATCTACTTCTTGTTATAATCAGGGTTAAAAGTTCAGGCTTCAACTGTTCCTGACTTTTGTGTGAAGCCTTGTGAATCATTCCCACGATGACAAACTCAACAATTGAAAGAGGAGGGGTTTTTAGTGAAGATTGTTTGAAGTGTCTTTTCTCTGGTAAGCATCTTTTAAAACCAAAGCCTAAATAATGCTCAGTACAAAGGTCCTTATTCTCACTAACTCAGCACGCTCCTACCCTGTCTAGCATAACCATTCATTAAAAACCTGCCTCATCCCCGAAAAAGATACCTCAGCTGTGACGAAGACAGCAAAATTTTTCAACAGGGGGAAGTACAGATCGAAAGACCTTGAATGGCTAACACAGAAGAGATGGTAAAGAAAAGACTAGATGAACTTGAACTGTGACTAAAAAAAAGGACTGAACTTTGTGAAATCCTTTAAATTTTTGCCTTAAGCTAACATACTGAGATGCTGACTGCTCAATGCTCTTGTCTGCAGCTTCAGATTAAGTGTCCTGCTTTACAGCTTTTGTTATAATGATGGATGCAACTGCAGAGTAGACTTGTGCTATTGCGGTCTCCTGGGAGCCCTCATAAAAATGACTTGTGTATCTCAAGAGACTGTCAGAGTGAGTTAAAATTAAAATAAATAATGAAATATGATGAGGTGGGAAAGTTCCACCAGCTTTGCTGCAAATCATTACAGCAGAGTAGTTACTGCTTAGCATGGCAGCAAGTCACTGTAATGAATTCCCTAGAAACCAGTATGAGCACAGTGATGAAAACTGTGTATGCTTCACCATCAAGAGAAGATGCATCCTTAGGAGTGGAGAGTTGTCCTGTATCTCAGTGTCTCACATCTTCCATAATCAAATTGACCACATATTTGAATTCATCTGAATGATTCCGTTTTGCAGAAGCGCGTTCAGCACAGCTCTACGCATCTTTCATCCTGTCCCTCGGGGACCCTTTTCAGTCCCACGGAGATGGACTGACAAATAGTTATGGAACCTGTAATAAACTGCATTTCTCATATACTTTCTGACTTCTCCCTCTGCACTCTGCCCTCTAGACTTCATCCCTGTCAGAACAAATTCTTCCATTATGAAAATCTGACCAGCTTCAAATCAACATCATTATTTAGATATAAATAATCAGGCAGGAAACTGTTTCTTTCTTCCTGTGTCACATGTGCTTTGTCTATTGCCAGTGTTATATCTTTCAGCACTGCAGAAATGATGGTGTATTGACCTGGAGACCAAACACAGAATAGTGAGCTAGTATCAGAAAGAAAAGTTCGATGTTATTCTTTGTTTTATCTTTCTGAAGAAGAGGTTGATAGGTTGCCAAGTGAATATAGTGTACTCCTGTGGACCTCTGGTAATTGGCAGAAAAAAGTGAAATTTCTAGGTAGATGAAGGGAAATGGTTCATCTATCGTTGATGTCTATTTTTTGTCCCAAGGCTGGTAGAGCTGAGTTATGAGACTTTACATAAAAAAATGAGGCACCCATTTTTTTCTCAGCCTATGCGATACAGGCATAACATATAAACATCAGTGCTTTCTAACAGTGCCTTCTGCACATGCTTGTCAATCTGACAGAAGTAGTGTTAAAACTGTTTTGGAAAGCATTTGAAAATTGCATTACATGTTGTCATCTTGCCCCTTTGTTGTAGTTATGTTGTAGCTACGTGTAAGAGACTAAGAAATAGGAGAAAAGTAATTAAATAAAATGTTCTTAAAATAGTTTAGTAGTAACTTCAATAACCACAAATGTTTCAACACAATAGTTCTATACTGACAGATCTTCGAGAAATGGGAAACTGGACTACATTTTACTTCAATAGCACAAGGAAATTTTCTTTATTTTGTAAGATAACTGCATGAGATACTGAACTCCCAAATTATGGCTAAATTTATGTGTAAGTGTATTGCTATTCGGAAAGCTGATCTTTATTATCCTGGAAGTCAGTCAGTTTCCTAAAGAAACAGAGAGAAAACAGAAGTCGACACCTCCCTCCTTACCTCTCTGATGGATGTACATTGTCAAGGGATGTTATTCCTTGTACCTCGCTTTCACACTTACACACAGTCTTTTGGTAAAGACCACTTGTCATCACCAAAATCCAAAAACTCTCTATGCTAATCTAGAACTGACTGTTGTTTCACCCAGTAAATTATTTTACATAGATTCCCTTTTACAAAATCAAAAGAAATAACCATAAAAGAAAGCCTCTGTGAAAAATAAAGATTGTTCTTTCATATAAGGCAACAGAAATTTTATTGTGAGAAGAAAATTGTGGGGGGAAAAAGTGAGAAAATAAAGAGGGATCCAAAACCAACAAGCAATCAGAAACTATAAAAAGATATATAACAGAACACAATTTAGAATAAGATACTACAAAGACACTGACAAGTCATTGAAAAAAAATCAAGATAAAGAAGCAAATCAGAAAGTTCAAGTGGAAAGAGATGAAATTGTGAAAAATAACATGTGAAGCTATCAGGGATAATTTTTCTCTGACCTGCAAGAATGTGAAAGTAAAAAAAGCAGCAGTACAATTTCTGTGAAAGGTAAGAAATCCAGCTGATACAGTTCAAGAGGAAGACAGTTAACATAAAACACTAACTAAAAACAAAAATCATGAAACAAAATTCCACACAGAATATATCTATCTGTGAATTAGTATGCTGAAATTACCAAGGGAAGTGCCTATTATTTATTACGCTATGCTTTTTACCTTCCATACGCAAAAAGCTCTTCTTCTAACTTCCACATTCTCACATATAACTGACAGATTGTCAAGTAATGACACGTTTGATTCAGAAAAGAAAAAACATACACAATATAAAGTAATATAACAGTAGAAGGACAACTTCATAGGCTTTATGATTACATGTTTTTATGCAGTATGTGTGATAAACTGTGATATTCTTAGAATCAATTTACAACCAGAGAAATATATTACGTAAAATTAATGACTTAGATGAATACACTGATCTTGCTGACATTGTGTCCTGGTTTTGGCTGGGATAGAGTTAATTTTTTTCCCAGTAGCTGCTGTGTTTTGGATTTAGTATGAGAAGAATGTTAATAACTCTGACGTTTTTGGTTGTTGCTATGATATCAAGGACTTTTTCCAGTTTCTCATATTCAGCTGATGAGCAGGTGTGCAGGAGCTGGGAGGGAGCACAGCCAGGCAGCTAGCCCAAGCTGGCTAATGGAAATATTCCATACCATAGACATCATGCTCAGTTTATGAATGGGGGTTGGTTGGGGGGGCAGGAAGCTATCGGCTTTTTTTCCAGGATTTCAAATCTTCTCTTGTCCAGGAGTTCAAACTTTTCCAGGAGCTTGGTCTTTTTTGAGAATTTTGTGAAATTTGTGAAAATACAGGTGGTCCATGATCTCTGCTCAGGGACAGGCTGCAAATTGGTCATCGGATGGTGAGAAAATTGTGTTCTGTATAGTTTGTTTTGCATATTCATTATTGTTATTATCATTATCGTTAGTAGTAGTAGTAGCATTTACTTTGTTGTCGTGTTAAACTGTCCTATCTCGATCCACAGGTTTTCCATTTTGTCCATTTCTCCTCCCCATACTGTTGGGCAGGGAGGGGAGGAGTGAGTGAGCAGCTGGGGGGTCCTAGTTGCCAGCTGCCAGGTGAATTTGCGACACTGCCCAAATGAGATTAAAGAAAAGGAAAAGAAATGCCCTTCTCTTTTTTTGTTTCTTCTCCCCTTTCACCTCCTACCCCTCACAGAAAGGAACAGTCGTACCAAAAGCCCAAGAAGAAACCAAAGCCAGCAGCTGTATCCTGAGATATTATTAAGGAAAGGAAAATCACATGTTTAGGGGCATTCTAAAACAGCAAAATCGAAACTCCAGACACAAATCCTTCATTTGGGAAAGCAAGCTGATCCTCTGGAAACTAACTTATACTACATAACAGAAAGACAATTTGACAGCACGGATATGAGTTTTACATGTCCTAATGTTCTAATTAGATACCCAAACACAATCATTACCCAGGAACTAATAAATTACTCTCCCCACTTGATTTTTTAAAGGAAATAGTAGCATTTATCTGTAGAGTTAAGATTAAATAATTTCAAATTCATAAAATTATTTCAGGTGGTACTGCGTGATGAATTTTTCAATAGTATTCGTACTGACAGACATATGTCAAACAATCCCTACTTATAAGGTTCCATTATAGCCAGCTCCTACTGGCTTGGATCTCCACAGACACAATGTCAGAAGTCTCAGTTAGTAGTTTGTATCACTTAAGATTTCTTCCTATGTGCTCATAATCCAGGCTACTTGTTTAAATCTAAAAACGTCTCTTTTTCTCTCTCCAATTCTTCCTCCATTTAAGGCAGATATTATTTCCGAATAGTCCTTTTGCCCTCGGTGTTACACTTCATGAGGTTTATTGCTAGATTTTTATTAATTAACATTTCTTGTTTTACTGACTTGTCTGTAAAATTTCAGTAGCTTCTAAGTCATAGAATCCAATGTACTGTTATTGTTTTGTGAAGATTGCAAAAAATACATCTTAGCCATCCCTTTGGGTTAACAACTGCTGAATATGTTCTTAATTTTAAACAAATTTGGATTTCAGAGGCTTAAACGAAACTGTGGTTTTGTTCTTATTTGCCTTATAGGTTTCATTTTAGACAGTTTGCACTTAAAACTTCAACAGACCACAAGTATGGACTTTTCTTTATTTCTAGAACAACAGATTAGTCTGATCTTTTCCTCTGTAAACATATTATGTTATGGTATGTTAATAATATCTTGAGACTGAAAAAGGAAAGAAGGCCAGAGATGACTTTTCATCCAGCATTAATACACTGACATTTCTAGGGTTTTTTTTTAGTTCTATTTTGTTAAGATGGAATAAAAAATTTCAAAGCTTTCCTTTGAAATCCTGGCTGCAGCCCTCACAATTAGCCAGCATTGGTTTGATTCAAGTTCTAGATAAAAGTTGGTTTTCATCTTTTCTTGACTTTTATCTCCAGTATTAAAGCAGTTCAGAATCCAGACTCCCCATTACCTTAATAGGCCATAAAAAGTTACCTCACTGGCTAGAAGCAGTTGCATCATTTAAAATAGCTTGGGTCATAAAACAGAATAGACATGGTATAAATGAAAGCTGTTGAGTTTATTCATAGATTAAGCCCCACATTCCTTATAGAAAGAGGTATGTGAACCAGAATTCAGATTTTGCTATGAAGAAAGTTGGAAGGAAAGCCTAGCAGCACCTGCCATTAAAAGAGAGCAGAAACACTGAGCTAGTGCAAGCAGCCCTGGGCAGAACTACTTCCTGCTAACACCTAGGTTAAAGTAGATTAGTCATATGTTACATCTAGACCGGCTTCTCCAGAGGACAAAACCCCACTGGAACCCTGCCTCACAGCACCACGAGGATGAACGGAGAGTGTGAAAAGCTGAAACAGCCTTAGGAGATAAATAGTCACAAGAACCATTCAAAGGGTTTTACTGTTGCTTGTGGCAAAAGAAACTCTTGAATAGTTATTGGGCTGACACCTGCTTTGTCATTCCTGGTTTTTGAATAAACAAGACTGTCAAGACTGTCTTGTACCAAGGTCTTAAAATAGTAGCTTTAATAGGAGTTCAAGGAATTTATAAACAGCAATATGGACTAGTGACCAAGGTACTCTGTTCTGGTCCTATGTGCAGCTAATCACTAAACACAAGCTTTAATGGATTTCTTAATGGATAGCGTCAACTAAGACACCACTCACAAAGAGTAAAAATTAGTCTCATTATGGCTAGGTAACTAATACAGCACATTATATGGCAAAGGCATTTGATATCACATGGCCCAAATAAAAGATTCTAGGCACACTGACACACAACATGATACAAAAAAAAAAGATAACCTCTTTAACTATTTTTAAAAAAGTATTTTCAAAGAGGGATGGTTTGGTTTTTAACAACAACAACAACATTTTTTAAAAAATGGGGAGTGGCCAGTCCTTTATATACAAAAACATCAATTTTTACATACAAACCACCCATGCCCCATAACAAAACCCTATCAGCCCTTGAAATTCCCATCAGAAAAGAGATTTTCATAACTAAAATACAAACAGGCAGGTGAGATAAGATCCTCACTTGCACTGTTATGCTGTCAATACACCAGAACCACCATGGAGTTCAAGTCTTATTGTCATAACAGGATTTTCAAAAGCGTACCTAATTGATGCTTTGGTTAGATGATGTGCAATATAACCTGTGATCTGCTGTACTGCCTTTAACAATAAATGTCTCTAGTGAGCAGTTAACCATAGAGATGATTTAAAAGGCTCACTGATATTAGAAAATACATGCAAGAGGGTTATTAGAAGGCATTCTTACATTCATGAATTAGTACAGGAAACTGTCAAACACTACAAACCAACAAATTTGTTACCCTGTTGAACAAATACATTTTATGAGAGAGTGCAAATGAGTAAAGAAATGTGATCTTCCTTGAACAAAGGGAGATCTGGAAAATTTACAAACAAAACAGAAAAAGTACTTAATTTGCAAACAGCACTGCATGTAGGCAGGCATTTGACTACAACAAACAGTTCGTAAAAATATGACATTAAAACAAGATTAAGGGATTCAACATCTGTCCTCATATGGCATAGAAAATTATTTTGCATATGATAAGCAGGCACATAGCAACTTCAGGATAAGAGAATTCCTCAATCAGTGACTGAAGAAACATTTTTTGCAACTATACATATATGGTTTGCACAAAGAGTGACTGTCAGCCATGACACAGTAACAACACAATTAGTCAGATAAATCCAGCCACCATCGCTGGAACTATAATTGCACTCACAGTCACGCTAGCCACTACCTGCTGTGAAAGGAACAACTGTGACATATAGAGAGATGACTCATGGATCTGACTCACATCTTTCTTTTTTCCTCAACCGGAGACCAATTCATCTGCCCTTATTTCTGGAGTCCATGTAGCTAGTCAAGGATAATACAGATATGCAAGACGGCGCAAAGGTCTTTTAACATCCCTAAAGAAGCAAAGGCTTGTCTTCTGTGCTGTTTCGTTTCCCAAGGAACTTGCTAGCTGAATAAAGATTTCAATGATTTCTTGAGTCATTCCTCCCATTTATAAAGGTCACGTTACCCAATCAGGGAACAAAGCAAATACATGAGACTCTGATGAGCAATCACCCAGTTTAAAATAGAAGAACTAGCAACTTTCCACTTGTGTATAATCCACAGGTACTGTTTGTCCTAACAAATTGCTTCTCAAAAATGAATAGCAAGAGCTGCTCTGAGCGCTATGGTAACATCCTAAATGACTGGTAAAAAAATAAAGAAAGGAAAGGGAGGTCCAATGTAGATATTAGATGCTTAAGAAAAAGTTAAAGATGTTTACCTCCCATAGTTTGCTACCAGTTCAACACTATGTACTTGGAACTCTTTAAAACAATGTAAATTATTCATTATATTCTTGTTATATAAATTTTGGCAATACCTGATATATATTATCTATATGTTACTTAGATTATAAGGGTGATCAATACTTTACTGTTTACACAAACTTCAATCTCAATGTTTTAGAGAAAATTATTAAATGACCAAAACTTCTAAACAAATCTTACTGTGTATGCTTGAATGTGAAAACATTCTTCTTCCAGTATGTCAACAGTAGTAAGAAAGTGTGCCTAAAATATGATATATTTCACTACAGAAGTAGATAAAATACATTTTTATTTGCCAATTTTTCATTTCCTTTTGAATTAAACCATAAATTGTCCTCATTGTCTCAGAGATAATCTACTTTTTTACACACTTCACAAGACAGTAGGAAAAACAGATCTTTTTTTATATTTTTAAGGTAGCAACATTACTGAAATAATGAAGGAAAATACAACTGAGAAGGTAAATAAGCCACTTTAATAAAAACAAAAAATGTTGTTTAAATAGAGTGTTTTAATGGTTAAAACCAGCTAGGTTTCAAAGCAAAGATCATTTTAATTTTAAAACATTTAAACAGCCTAAGTAAATAACTTTGAGCCATTTTTCCCATTGAAAGAACCCTTCTGTGAGATTTTGCTTTTCACAAATTGAAACACTGCAGTTAAATAGCTTCCTGACTGAAAATTCACAATAAGCTCTTCATTTAATGCATGCAACTTACAGACATTTTCCTAAAAGAGCAGCTGTGTTGAACTTTTATTTATCACTATCCATCACAATTATGACTGACAGCCCACTTTCTGCATGTTGTATTCAAATGATTAAACTCCAGTTCCCACTAGGTAAATTGCAAAAGTCCAAGTTCAGCAAAGAAAAGCTTCTACTTTCAATTCAATGGCACTCATCATCAACTGCTTTCTTCAAAAAGAGAGAATCTTGTGTATCTTTTAATTTTTTAAGTTATATTAATATTTTTTGAGTTATAAATATTCTAGGAGCAAAAATCCACAATAGAAATATGAATAAATCCCTAACTACAGCAATATACAAAAAGGAGAATTTATGAAAAAATATTTCACTGTTCAGAATGCTTTTTATGGACTTCATTTTTGGAGAAACCATCATTGAGGTCAAATAGTCAACATCAAAACATTTTATGGGTAAGATCATCTCTTTGAGTCAGTTATTAGCAAAATAGTAAAAATGTGAAGTACTTTTCTCTTGTTCTTTGCAAAGAAGAAACAGTAACCTGAATTCTATTTCAAGTTTGAGTTTGTTTTGAGCACTACGTGAAACCAAATTGCTTCTGGCTTCAGCAAAATTGGCATGAAGACTTTATCTGCCTACATCCTGGCACTGCGTGTGTAACATCACACAGTCCTATAAAACAGGTTGGGAAGGACATTTGGTCTTCACTAGTTCCACCCCCTGCTTAAAGCAGGGTCAGCTTCTAGGCTGGACGTATATCTGCCTTCAATGGAGGAAGAATTGGAAGAGAACTGGAGAGAGAAAAAGAGACATACTTAGATTTTAAAAAATTTACATTTTACCCAGATGCCTGGTCATGTTGTGCAGCCCTAAAACTTCTAAATTTGAAGTCTGTATTTAAAAACATGCCTTTTCACATCACACTTTAACTGTGATATCCCTAAGTCTTTGATTTCTCCTGTGACATTACTTCTGCCAAATATACTGTAGTCACTGCCAACCACTCAGCATTGCTGCTAGTGTGTTGTTTTCTTACCATTTCTCTAAAAATGTTTTTCTTCTACACAGTACCAACTAGATTTGTCTTTGGCTGCACTCGTCCTTTCATTGTTCAGCTTTCTCTGCACTCTTGAAATGTACATACTGAGCATAACTCTTTCTGGGTTTTTTTATATCTTATCTTCCTGTCTTTTTTTCTCACTCTTCCAGCTCAGCCAGTATTAAATCATCAGGCTTCTCCATTTATCTCTTCATCAATAAATGTATTTGGTTCCATTTTAGACTGAGTTATTCATAATTCTTCAAATGGAATGTCACAGCTTCCTCATAGATATCTATAGTAAAATATGTTGTCTGCTAAATGCAAACAATATAAATTGGCGACTCATTTTGCAAAGTATTCATGAGTCAGAATCGATACACAAAACAGTCACATAACTTGCAAAAGCAGCTTTACCCAGTTCGATGAATGAAGAGGATACAGATAAATGTGCCTGTGTTTTGGGGTATGTAAACAGCAAGCGTCTGCCTATAAGTAACAAACAGAAAAGAAAATTAGTGTAATTTAGTGTTGGAATTTTCTATGGATAATTACTGGTTTAGATACAGAAATACCTGAGACACCTATAATTGTTATCTGGGCAAGAAAGAAATCTCTAATAATTAGAAAATACCAAATGTCTTACAGAGGGCTGTCTGAATAGACTAAGTAAATGCAGTTCTGCATGTTGGATTTTAAATGTTCTTTCACTTTGAAAGAAATCACAGCTTTGTTTGTAGCAATAAGTATTTTTATTGCCACTTTGTAGTAGAAATGAACACAAGCATCAAGCATTTGCTCGTACTTTTCATCCCAGGGGCAAGCTCGACTAGCAGAATGGATTTTTTCTGAATATCTTATTTTTGAAGATATTTTTTATGTTGAAGGATTCCCCTAATCCAGATAACTAGGTTTTCTATCATAGGGCATCAACATTAAGATGCAATTGTTTGTACTATATAAGAAACGGCTTCTGTATCTTCCATCAGTGCAGTCACAGAGATACTGAAAATTTCCAAAATGTCCCAAGAAAATATTTTGTAAGTTTTTAGCTTGCTATATTGCAAATTCAGAAAGGAATGATATATTAAAATCAGGTGAAACCCAAACAGAAGTGTTAAATGAAAAAGACCTCAAAGTGAGTTTTGAAAAGACTAAAATATTTTACATGAGTTCTTAGGAGAGTGTGTTTAAATGGTTATGCATGGCTACATTAGAAAAGCATTGCAGTCCTCCAATTAATATGTATTTTCAGAATTATCCTTTCTGCTATTTTAATATCGAAACATCTTTAACATCTGCTTAGATACTTTGAAGTACTCCTGCTTGTGATCACTCCTTTATTCATTTAGTAAATCCATCCTACATTTTTCAGAAATTTACACCCAAGCATAATCCAGGACAAAATAATCCATAGGTAAAAAATTCTACGAATCCAGTGAAATCAACAGGAGAACAGTGACTTTAAAGAAAAGGCCACTAATTTACTTCTTTGTCCTGTTTCTGCAGTTCTAAAATTCATTTTTTCTAATTAAACTCTAGAGGCTACAGCTACAAGATCAAATAAATATTTTATTCCATTTAAAAATACTCTGATTTTTGAAGGTTGTGTAAACACACACGCACACACTCTCCACATAGATGTATATGTACATGTCTACCTACATGAACAAAATCTCTACGAGCTCCCATTTCTGAGTAGTGCACTGGTCTGTTACAGTTTCTAACTAAAGGTTCACTGATAAATTAATTTTTACTCACTTTCCCATTTCCACTGCTCTACGCTATGAAAAAACCCCAACAAATCATTAAAACCTCTTTACAGGTACAATTAATAGCTTTCATTTCAACAACTGAACTCATTATAAGTGAGAGCTTCTTTAATATTTCATTTTTTCTAACAGAAAGTAAAAATAGTCTTAAATGCATGTTTATTTTCATTGTATATGTATATACAATTTTTTCCTTTTCTTTCTTTAGGGGACAGGAATGGGTACAAAGAATGAGTGGAATGTTTTTCTGCTGTGAGAAAATTTGTTACATAGCATGGTATTTGAAAAAAAGATAAAAATATATAAAAATAACTGTGTACTTTGGTAAATAACTATGTCCAACTACCAGTGGACATCAATACTGACGTGAAGAAGATAGCAATATGTTCTTTTGTTGTTGTGACTATCTGATACCTTGCTTTTTCCAACAACTACACATATTATCACCACTTTGTTTCTCAGAAATGCAAAACAGTAGTTTGTCACAAAGGGACACCAAAACAAAAGAAAACATCCAACTCTTTCAATCCCATTGCACGCATTGGAATCTTTGAACACGTAGTATTTTGTTAAATTCATTCACGAATGTGAGCATGTAAAAGTAATTTTTTAAAAATTATTTGTGTGCTAATACTAAAACACACAGAGTGCTCTTTATTCTCATTCACCTTTTCAGAACAGGAAGACACACTTCCACGCTTTTATTTCAGATTGTTCTTTATTGTTCTAACCAAGCTTCTTTTCTGAGGAAGAGATCCTGTACTTCCTTTAAACCAAGCCAGTCTTTTGCAACTTTTATGTTGTTCCTAGATATAAATCACTTCAATGTCCTTCCTAAAGTTCTCCATTTATCTAGAAATGTGAATGTATATGATTTTAAATTAGTACTGAAGTTAAATACATCATGAAAACCTTTCTAGTGGTCTTAAGATAAATTCAATTTTTATACAGCTAATAATCTTAATGCACTAGTTTGTATTAAGGATTAAATAGCAAAATATGTTAAATACACTAATCCCACTGAATTGTCATTGACTTTGTATATGCAACTTTGTTGAATTCTTGTGAAAATTTTAGCTTCCATTCTTCTCCAAGCAACTTGCCAGGAACACATGAGCAGGTAGATAAATTGAGATTTAGTGTTCAAGCCATAGCACCAGCAACTCCTCAGAAACAGAAGGGGAAGGAGAATCAAGGTTAATCAGTAGGATCACGTCTTAGGTTCTGATTGTACAAACAAAAAAAATATCTCATTCATATTAACAGAGTTGTCTGCTTAAAATTAAACTTAAAACTGAACTTTTTAAAGATCGGGTCATTGGTGTTTTAATGGAGGAACTGAAAGAATAGCTTCTGTAGACTTATAACATCATACACTTAAAAGCACCATGAAAATTTAAGAATGCAGCATTCAGTTTCAAAATGTGTTTGGCTTCCATTAACACATTAATAATAGTCTAATGGCAAGTGAAACAATGTAAGGCCATTTGCACATTGTTCATAAATAAGAGGCATGGTATGTGATATTAGGCTGTCTACTGTGGGTTGAAGGTCTTCAAGAAATCATTCACAGGTTACGTAATAAAAAAAAACAGCCTGGGTTTTTGCACCCAGAGGGTGACTCAGATTGTAATTTAAACTTTTTCTGGAGCTTAGCTTTGTTTCTATAAGTGAGCAGGATGAGGGTTTTGCATTTATCCAGCATTATTAAAAGAGCACCACAGTCAGGACTGAACTGCCAGAAAAATTACACTTTCACTTAAAGAGGGAAAGCATTTTCCAAGAAAGATCAGTTTCTGAGCAAAAATTCATATCTGAATCTCAATTTGAGCCTTATTTGACAATGCTTACAACTACACTGTTCCAAGATTACACTCTCCAATCAAGTCGTGAAAAGTGGTAGACTGAGGTCCCTAAATGAGACTTGTAAAATATCGGTGAACAAGATGTAATAAGTTATATCCTATTTCTGAAAGCAGTCATTCAATGGAGTTGACCATAATTTAATGACTAATAGAACAATGAAAAAGAAGTCTATATGTGTAATAGCTTCCAGATTTATTTTTTCTTATGAGGCTTGGAATATCTGCTATGAAAACAATCAAGAGCAATACTAACTCAAAGTTGTGTACCTATAATTTAATCTCTAACCAACAAATTAAAGTGAGGTTTAAGCTTTTCACTGATAGTTGTTCTCTGGCATTTCAGGGTTTCGTGTTTCTTCACTGGCTATGTTATTTTTGATGAAAGTAAATTGGTATTGCATTGATAAATTCCCACATACTGTGGCATAAATCTACCATTACTAGAAAAGGATTGGGCTGTTGATGAGGCTACTAGCAAACTGTCATCACTCTTTGAGAATTACAAGATGTACGCAGTTATCAAAACAAACTGCCACAAGCTTCACAACACAACAGCAGGATCAAGAAAATAAATTACCCACAGTGGTTAGAAAAGCTTAAAAAGCTAACAAAAGTTCATGATCCTGATCTGATGCAGATACAATAGCATTAAGGAAGCTTCCTGTCTATTCCTTCTTGATAAAGAAATTGTTTCCACAGGAGGCTAAAGCAATTTAGCAAACAGGAGACTAAGGGGCTACCCTGGCAGGGCTGTCACGAGCATCTTTAATCCCCAAGTAATGGCTGATGGAATAAGAGCTAGTACAGCAACGATGCTCCACCCCAAACCCCACCCTAGAATGAAGAAACCGCAGTGAAATGATTTGTTTGTTGGTTTGTTTATTTGTTTGTTTTCTGAGAGGACCTCTCTGTTAAAGGAGCAGAGCAAAGCTGGGTTTTTTTCTCATGATTATGAAGTCACCTCCTACACATCATCATGCAGCTTGCTGTAATTTTAAAACTTGAATACTAGCCTTCCTTCTAAAACTGAATTGTGAGGTGCTGACACTGCTGGAATTATACGTGTCTGGAGACTGAATGGAGTCTGTAAGAGACACTTCTGTCAGATTTAAGCAATGCTGACTGGTGTTTAGTGCTTGTGCATTTCCCTTGCCTGAAGATGAAGGGCTTTTATGTGCTTATTGTAATAACACAGATTTCTTATGCATGAAAAGGTAGACAGACACATAAAAAGATACATATACACACACAGATGTAAGTATCGAGTAAAGAATGTCCCATTCAGTGCCAAATCCAACGAGAATGAAAATAAAGAAGATTCTTGTAGAATTAACACAGTTCTGAATCAACACTGATGATTTAATAGAGCAATAATATTTTACACTATTTTCCCTAAATAATGGAGAAAAAAAATTATACTAATCTGTTCTACTTTTCCAAAAAGTTAAATACTCTTTTTTTCCCCTCTAGGGAGCTTTCTAATATAAGACAAGAAGTTTAGAAAATAATAAGTTCTAAGTTTTATAACATTACACTATCTTTTTGTAACAATTTACCTAACATTTTCTACATTTTATGAAAACATATATTCTTCACCTCAATTAAATCAATAGAAAGGAAATAATAAAAAGGAATTCAATATTAGATTACACTATAAACGTTACTCTTGGAAAACACTGGGGAAAAGATTTAAAGGACAATTATTCATTGAACTGCAGTGTTACTTTCTACAAGTGTTTTCATAATTAATTTTGTTGGTCAGTTGGGAATCCAAGCATTAAACTAATAAAAAGTGTGTCACTTGATAATTTTTTAAATCTTATCTTTCAGAACCTCAATTCATATTTACTTTAAAAACATACAAGAAATGGATGAATTGAGTAAAGTATACATAATAAAAGAGAAAAAAGAAAAAAAGAGAAAAAATGTAAACAGGAACCAAAAATGCTTCTAACATAGTTTCTTCCTTGATGCTTATATTTCCAGTTCATCTGGCTGTAAATGAAGAATACATATCAGAGTTATTCTGGTTTTGTAAACAATAGCTCTCCAGCTCTGACAGCAAAGGACTCAGCTTGGGCTGCACAACATGACCAGGCATCTGGGTAAAAATGTAAATGGCTGCCTACACTGTGCTCAGACACTGATACTTGTGTAAGTTGAATTTCTTAGAACTCATTTACGTGTATCTATAGTATACCAGAGACACTGTCAATCAGTGACATCTACCTCTGTAAAAAAGGGCAAGAACAGGCATTATTAAGTGACTGAGTTCAACCCTATTTATTTCAGCATGTATTTCAGCAAATGTCTGAAAAATCTGTCCTGTTATGACGACATAAGAGTTTTAATGCACGAACAAGGGCATTTTCTATGTAAATTTCCTATTTAAAAATTGATTATTAAAGGATAAATGTATACTATATATACATTATAAGATAAACTAAAGATACCTTGGATAGTAAATCATTCAAATATGCAATCTGCATATCCTACCAAAAGCAGAAATTTAGTTTAGCTAATAAATAAAAACAGATGCAAAACACTGATCCATCTCAACAATATTAAGTCCATAACAGTCTAGCTATACTTTCTTCTAGTATACATCCTATTAATTTTTGCCATGCCCTTTAGGTCTCTTGCCTTAGACACATGAGAGAAAACCAATCCACTTCTGCCAATAAGTGAATTTCGCAAAAAACAATTATACAGCTAAACAGAAAAATCTTGTGGGTTTTTTTTTTCCCCTTTCATCCTTTACCCTTCACTATTTTATTATGTGGACTGTAGCTAATCGAAATCATATCATTTTAATATGATTAAGTTATATACATACACTGTCTTATTCTAAACACAAGCATTCTAAATCTCTCTATTTCTGCATTCTGCAGATTTCTAAAATCTGCTCTCTACTGGATATCTATCTTCAGTTGAGAGCAAAGATAAAAATCACTTCTTCATAACCAAGATCAGATCCAATAATTTAGAATAAGGAAGTCACAAACAGATGGAGCTCCATCTCATCTACTACAGCTACCTTAGTAACAGTGCTATGAAAGTAACACACCAGAGACCATACTTCTTTTTTTTTTTTTTTCATTTTTTACTGCACTTTCACAAGGGAGTGAGGAAATGGGACTCCAGGGGAGATGACTACACACACTAGTAGTAAGGCACAGCCCACAAGGCATCAATCCTTTGATACGTACTAAAATAAATGACTGAAAGCAAACAATTTATGAGACAGTGGTACTTCTCTCTATTTCGACACTCAACCATAAAATCCAATGCATCAAATATGTACATGCCAGAATAAGATCAACACACAATAACAACACCTCATCTTCATTTATCAGTATTTCTTAAATAAACACAGTGACAGTTATGTACTAGTGGTGACAATATACTCCCACTCTGCACAATTACAGACTGTCAGAACAAGTGTTCATCCCTGATTTAACACTCTCAAAACCCATGAACCTTCTCGTATACATAGAGAAAAATGCATAAGGCCCTGGATAGCTAATGTCAAAGTAATCTTTCTTTATCCCTGACACAAGTTCACTCAAACATGTTGTGGTTCTGTCCTGAAAAAGAGTTTTTCTGGAAACACAGGAGAAAACATCCTACAGACTCACAACACAGATAATTCCTCCTATCTCTCCCATTAAAATCTTTAACAAGAGAATAATTCATGCCAACTGTGTAGAAGAATCATTAGGTAGCAACTCTTCAGATCCTGCTGGACTAGGCAGGATTTGTCTCAGTAACTTAAGATCGGAATATCTATTTCTGACAATCAGGTTAACAGCTATCTTACTGCCCCCAAAATTCAGGCAAAGTGTTTAGAAGTCTTATCATCTTCATTATTCTTTCCAATATTTTGCTGGAATCTTTAATTTTTACTTCTGTCATTCTTACGATTCAGTGACTTCTGTGTACCACACAGCCCTGGCATTGATTTCTAACACAGTAATTCAACTATATCCCCATGGCAACTTGTTTTCAGAGAACTTCTCAAGTCATATATCTACCAGCCACAGGAGATGGCCTACATTATTGCAGTCATTCCTAAAATGTGTAGTATCTATTAAAAAAAAATAAATCCTAATCTTCCATTATCAGCCTACAACCCCTATGGTTTCTGTAATTTATCAATGCATTCACTTTCTTAGTTCCTTCCTTGCTTTCTAGCAAACCAGTATTCATTATTCAGCAGTTGAAGTTAGCTTCCACCCAAAGCCCACCATGATGGCAGGAGGAGGTGTGCAGTCCCTCAGAGACGGAGGTATTGAATCCAAACTGCATAGATGGAGGAAGGTAGTGGCTAGGCAAGACAGATGACTTCCTCCAACACTCCACAGCTATCAAAATATACAGTCCACTTCCATTGGTTTTCTTCTCATTCTGTACCATCTCACTTCGATCTAGCCCACTTAATGGACAGAAAACCCTCCGGCTTTTTGACTGAGTCAGTCTTTCTCGGGTTATTGTGCTGAACTGGTTTCCCAAGAGAATAAATGAGCATCAGACATAGTACCACAAAGGAAAGAGCAACACAGCTGGGAGCCGTGCATCTGGTAGCAATGAGCAAGCAGATTGGTTTGACCGGGTCCAAGCTGTGTTCCGGTTACATGGGCACAAAAAAATACTCCATGCTTCTTCCAGCTAGTCATACTCCACTAAAAGATGACACTGCTCCTTTGCTTCTCAGGACTGCTGTTTGTTGCCCTAAAGAGATCAAGATTCTGTGTATTCTGTATTCGGTGTATTCAAAAAGCTGCAGACAGCAGCTTGTCCCAGAGTCAGGGAGATCTTATGGCATTCTCCTTCCCTGAGCTTGTGTATAAACAAAAGACCCTATAATATAATTAAGCAATGTTCATAATTCCTAAGCTAATAAAACTACAACCTAGTAATATGAGCTTCTGCCTCAGCTGCTTTCATAGTTTCAATTGTAAGAAAAAGAAAAATTTCATTTTTAAACTAATTTGCTGACTTAGTGAAGGTTTTAAAGATATCGTATATTAGGTGCAGAGTTTAAATATTTTTCTTGAGTAACTGTCCTCAAACAACAGCTTAAGCACTTAATACACTTGCAAATATGTCTCAACATTTCTAAGTCTGAGCTTCATACACTAGTGTTCCAGTTTAGATTCTCACACCCAAATCTATCCTGTAAGACTCCTTATTGCATACTGCTTTCTGCTGCAGAGGTATTTTCTCCTGGGAAGAAACTGAAATCAGTGAACACCTGTATTTTGAAAAAGAGATTTTAATCTGACATGATTCATGAAAAGCATTTGAATTAACAGACAAGCATGCTGCAAATAAAGCTGACAGTCATTTGCAGTGTAAAACAGAGCGGTATTTTTAGTACCATGCAAATACAGCTGACAGGCATGTCTTTATTCAATTAGTTCCTAGTTTCCAAGGGGAGAGTTGTACGCACATATCCAAACTGTGCCCTCTAATTTTAGAGACTTTATATATTCAATATTTAAAACTACTTAGTATCCAAAGCAATGTAACAGAATGTTACATAAAGTACTTCTTAGTTTCTGCTTTCAATAATTTATGTACCTCAACACTGCTCATGACCTGATCCATGATTACATCTAAGCAGACCTCTTAGCCTTTTTTTTAAAGTATTTCAGTTTCAGAACAGTAGATTTCCTTGTCTGTACCTTTTTATATGCTTCTTAGTATTATAAAAGTTTCATACCAGTCCATCTCTGCATATCCTACTTACTGCTGCAGCTATAATAGCAGGTAAAACAGGCACTTACTGTTCAGCGGTTACAGGGCAATTCTCCACTACTCCTTTTCCAAACGACTTGCCAAATCAAACCTACTGCCTCTTTAGCTGCTGGGAAACAAAAACAAAAAAACCCCACACAAGTCAGAATTCAAGAAACTGAGGGAGAGGCTATTTTACCAAAAAAAATCTTTCAGCAGAAGTAAAAAGTAATGTCACAGTGGTATCAACACTTAAACTTTTTCTCATAACAGCTCATAAGTATCTCTGAACATTAAATCCCTTCACTAGAATTAGAATTAGAATACTGTGGTGGAGCACACAGTTAACACCTCTAGGCAGCAAGAGAGGCAAAAAACACCAGAAACAATAATATTAAAAATAAATAAATAAATATTAAAAAAGCAAATCCATCGTCCTCGCATTAGCTCAATTTTCTATCTTTTTACCACACTGTGAACCATGAATATTCAACAGTGAATTAATTTTTTCTAATACCTTCTCGTTTGGTCTACTGTATTAAAGGATTGGCCAGGGTTTGTGCCTGTCACCATATTAGTATCATATACAGAATTAAGATTCTTTGAAGAAGTGTTTTTCTTTTTTTTTTAATGCAGAAGCTGCACATTTCCATTGGAGAAAATGCAATTGAAAAAAAGGCATCTGTAAGAAATGTATTTTCTGAAGTACATGATAGCTGCTGATTACTTCACATTCCCCAAAGGTATCAGTATCAGACAGCAACGCGATGTTAACACTGGCCATTCAACAGAGTTACTAATAGCTGCAATTCTAGCACAAATTAAACGTGTTGGAATTATTCCTATAAAACTAGCGTCATGAAGCATCTCTGATTTACAGTAAACCTCATTTACAAGACAACAGATAGCATCTTAGAAAATTAAAATTTAAACAGTCATTTCAGATGAAATGTATGTTAGAGATGTCACCACGTTAAACAGTTCTGTTTCACAAAGTACTTAAACCTATCACGACTAAAACATGAAATAAGAACAGTTTGCTCTATAAAAGGAAAGTCAGTGGCTTTCTCACACCTCTTGTCAACACCAGAGACAGCTTTTAAATGACCACTGCCAGTTACAAAATTTCTATCTGTTCATAGCAGTGGGTGGTGATGCTGAGAGACCACGTGAAGAGCCCTGTTGCACTATGTGCGCCCACTCCTTAGACACTGCTAGGAGACAGTCCCTGAACTGCATAGGGGAAAATGCACCAAAAGATGTATTTTTGAAGAGGCATTCTCTGAAAGAAAACAGCCATTATCTGCATCTTGCAAACAGAAAAATGAGGTATGCCAAAAGTCATGGAGTAAAACCTACTTGCAAGCACCGCTTGGATAAAATGAGGTCTAAACAATATCTGCCCGGTCTACTAGTGTAGGTTCGTGCAGGAGAGAAGCACAGATGATCTGCTACCAACTTCGCATCCTTGCAAGACCTTCAGGGCAGGAGACTAGAAGGCAGTAGCAAGCTGGCTAACAACTGCTCATTTACTTTAGATAAGGAGAAAGTCAAAGAGACTGGCTGGGGGTGAGGGGATCAGTGAGGCCCCTGCTACGCACGCAGGTGTAAAGCCACGAACAAGAGGGCAGTAGCCCCTCAGCAGGAGGACCCTGGGCCTGAGGAACTGCCACTGCCAGCACTGCACAGCCTCTCCCCGGGGCTTTCGGTGCTGACCACCACCATTAGCCGGGGCATCACGGCTTCGGCGGCTCTGACCGCCAAAAATGCAAGGGTATCACACCCCCCCAGGACACCCTGCCCCAGCTGTCCTCTTTTTTCAAATTTGTATTATTATTATCTATATTCTTGCTCTGCAGGAAACCTCCAGTTAGAGACAGACGATCTTGTATCAAGAAACAATGTTTCTTTTCTGAAGACAGAGTACTGTATCAAATGGTTAATAAATCTCCCTTCCTCACCTATTTCAAATTAAATCTTCCTCATCTCCAGAAAGACACCTGCCAGTGAAGTTGCTCTGCTAGGCTGTGTGCTCAAGTCCTGAAGAATGAAAGTGTAGTACGAGTCAGGAGACAATGGGAGGGGAGCACAAACCAGGACACCACCGTGGTACTTCCACTGCTCTGGTTCACAAGGCTAATCCACAAAAAAAAAAATATTACCACTACAAACTTTACAGAATAGACGACGGAAGAAAGGTCAAGGAATAGAAAGGGCCAAACACTTTTCTATCCTTTTTTACAACTCGTGTAGAGATAAAGGGGAAGGAGATTGCAAACCACCAACAGAAAAGCAGAAGAGACAGAGCAAGGCCATGGGGCTACCAGCTGGTTTTGCCATTAGATCACAGGGGACGGCACAAGTAAAAGCTGTTATGAGACTCCTTTTTTCCACAGAAACATCAAGCAGTACCTGCCTGAACGGCTGCCTGTCTCAAATTCTTCCCTTTCTGATTTTCCCTTGCTGGTACAATCCAGATGATTTCATGTCAACTCTTAAACACAGGTTCTATTTAAATTTTTTGTTTGAAGAGTACAGTATGAAAATATGCAAGGTGAGGCAAAAGGCTGCAGTGAGTTAATGTTGTATATTAAGCACTATGCATTGAAAAATATTTTTAAATTATGTTAATAATGCCTTTTAAAGAATATTTGAATTATTACATATGAAGCTAGAGACAATACTCAGAACTGATTACTCTGCAAAACAGGATAATAAAGAAAAAAAATCTCAGCAATAAAATTCGAAACTTATAATTTGAAGTACCATGCTGTTAGCATCCTGAGCCATATTGTCCAGGGCTTTTTCAGTATTCCAGCTGATAAGTTCAGTGACTAGAAAAGAGAAAGTCCAATGCCCTTTTCTAGACAGAAAGAATGTCAAAACTCTGTATTTTATTTACTAGACAATTCAGAGCTAACAGGTTTTTACTTTCTATATATAAAAACGTAAATTTCTCCTCCAGCTTTTATTTTCCCCTATCCTTTTGTGAAGGATTGCAATGGAATATCTTTTGAAGAGGAAAAAGTTGTTGCTTCTTATTTAGTTTTCCTTTGCATCCCACAAAAAAAATTCAGCTAGTGAATTTTCATCTAAAGATGAACAGGAAAGAGAAAGAAGTACATTTGGCAATAATAAAATTTTTATATAACTCTTAATAAATAAGAAATTTTTGTTCTCCTTTCTGGATTACAATATACTCACCAGACGAAAACCATAGACCTATATAGAAACCAGAAACTGTTTTCAAAACATTTAAAAACAGTTTATTAACACTGTTCTTGTTTTCAGTCCTGTGGTTTCCCTTTGAAATTGTAGGTGTGACTGATATTATACAGACCTATTTTCTTAGTGTTACCCCAATAAGATTCTAGAGGGACTAGAACACAACTGATGTATTGCTATGCAAATTTTGTAGTCAAGGCTTCTAAAACTCCAAAAACTAATAGGTTGAAGCAATACTATTACAGCAACTAACACAGTGAACTTGCTCATACTTACATATTTAACAAACTGAATTAGAACTGAATTGAATAAAAATCTGTCCACAGAAAAATGATGGGCTGCAAGAAGTGGTGACTGTTCAGTGTGGCAACTGTGGGAACAACTGCTTAGCCTAAGGAAACGGTTAGCTAAGGAACTGGTCAGGAAATTAAAAAAACGAGTTATCAAGGAGATCAGTAGCACCTGGAACAGTAAGATATTAGGTCAGCTCAATGGATTTAGGTGCCCAAGACGAATTGTCTGAATACTAAACTGTAGAAGGACAATCTGAAAAGGCTCCCTTCAGCATTTTGGCATATTCTTCTTGATTTTTGTCACTGAATGATGAAAACAGAGTGGAATAAACAATCTACCCCATAGTACCAGGTTCTTAATACTCAATAGGTAATGGCTGGACCTCAGCCATCTATGTGAGTGCTACCTTTTATATTCCAAATAGTGTTGTGTATCTTTTGCATCCAAACAGCCTGAATGAATATTTTTAAACACTTTTTAAACCACGTAATCCGCTCTTCCTTCAGCAGTTCAGTGCAACATACTATAAGGTGTATTTGGAAATGCATTTTTTAAAAACTGATCTAGAATTGGGGGG
>Ga0065711_1034594_pt1 | contig 23519 bp, 11 predicted proteins | sample Hoacrofraction12_FD_59098 | JGI IMG/M metagenome (GOLD analysis project Ga0065711, IMG submission 59098) | Hoatzin crop microbial communities from Cojedes, Venezuela - Epithelial fraction 12 v2 (version 2) | ecosystem: Host-associated > Birds > Digestive system > Esophagus > Crop | place...
GAGTCTTCTGTGGAGGGCTCTATGTGGGTGGTTCAGACATTGTATCTGATCAGATGCTGTTTAGCTAGGGCATCTGATTAATGAGCACATGTCTGAGTGGGATTAATACTGTAAGAAGTGTCTTGGATAGACACAAATCTCAGGAACAGATTCAGGCTGTCATCTTACTATGTAGTGCTTGGTGACTGAGCTGAGTGAAATTTTCAAATACAAACCTCAGAGTTAAAAGATCTGTCTTTAACTTGTGTCTATTCCAGTATTGTCATTTCTATACTTTCTCTACACTTTCAGAACTATAATGATTTGAAGAGAGATAATTAAACATCCTAGTGCTATTGCAGCATTCTGAGTACTTGACATGTTCCAGCAGGCAGTGCCTAAATGTGTCTGAAATTTAGCTTTGTCTATTCCTAAACATGATTCTCCTCTCTCCTGTGTAGCTTTGTTCACCTGGTAATATGTTACTTTTGCAGTATCTAAATGTTCCTTATACGCATTTTGTATTTGTTGTACTCGTCTATACTGTGTCGGGTTTTCCAATAGGCAAATCTGAAATACTTATGTAATTCAGGAATCTCACTTTACTTCGGTCTTCTAATAAATTCTACTGTATTTCCAGCTCTTAAGAGGGTCATGTTTCCTGTTTTTAGAAACTTTCCTATATTTGATGACTCTTAGAGCTGTCATCTTAGCTGTTTCTGAAAAACTCGGAAGAAAAAAAAAATGGGCAAAGAAATCTTCATAGAAATAAACTTCCCAGACAGGAGTTTGTCAGATGCTCTAAACTGAACTTCTGCTGTCAGGACAAGTTTTTGTGTCTTATTTGAATTTTGGAAGCAACTTTTACTATATTAAGGGTGCTGTCTTGCTTGGCAAGGTAGCGTGAGGATCAACGGCTTGTTGTTGTCACTGCCATAAAGCTGAATTAGATGAGCAGAGGAAAGGTGGTCTCTTGTTTAGCAACCAAATGGAGGGTGCATTAATAAAACATTTGTAACTTGCTGACTTGCAGTACCAAGTGGACCACCCATCCTGCTGTAACAATTCCAGCAACAAGTAATTCCACCTGTTCTGAGAAGTAAAAAATGATCTGTGGAACAGCTGACCAGCTGCAAGGACATAATATGGAAAAGATTATTGATCTTGATCTATTATGATTTGTAAAGCTTGAGGATATTGGTTGCTGCAAATTTAGCCACAGTTTCTCCATGCTTGCTCACCCCACTGGACTTTCATCAATAAGTACCTGAGAACTAAGGGGACAGAGAGACTGAAGGTCTGTCAGTGCAATTGTTGGTGTCCTATCTTAGCACAGTTGTGCTGGCTCAGGTGCAATGTCAATGAAGCTGGTAGGGTAAGCCAATGTATGTAGCCTGCATTGAAACCCATGCTTCATTGTCTTTAAAATGGGCATCTGAGCTTTCCAGGTGGAAGGCAAACTTTTATAGGCTGCAGTGTATTTCCAAATGTGGGAACTGGAATAGTCAAAAGAGCTTTGTGCGGGTCCATTTTATTGTTACTGTCTTTAAGAACCTTTGTTTTTAAATAGGAATTGAATTCAACATTGCTGCAAATGGAGTTATTTTAGTGCTACAACAGGAGTGTAAATTGTAGTAGGACAGTAGGATGTTGGTTATCATCTGGGGTTAAATTAGGCTTAAAAATATAACTACGGAAGAAATCTAGATAGAACCATGGAAAGGTTTCTGCTCTTAATTATTGTCTAATGGGCTCTCCTTCTAGGGTCTTGAATTGCCACAGGAGGAGCGTCTGCCGATAGGATATCTGGGAGGACAGCCTCCCCATATCAAGGCTTTCACAAAGCGTTTCTTAGCCTCTGAGGCAGCTATGGAAGATGCTTCAGGAGTGGAGCAGGAGAACAGAACTTCCTCTGGTCTGCATCAAGAACCAACGAACAGGAAACGACTTATTTTCCATATCATAGTTTGCTTAATAAAAAGCAGGCTTTTGACTTCTTGGCAGCTTTTCATTGCTAGAACACTTTTGATCAAATAATCACTAAGAAAAATCTTAAACTTTTTCTTGCTTTCCCCTGTTTGGATAATAGGAAAAAAGTACGGAGTGCAAAATATTAACCTGCATCATAAATCACTGTAAACCACTTGGTACTATTAGCTTTCTGTGTTCCCACAACTTCTCACTTTAATTCGTTTCCAGTTTAGTGATTTGCCTACAAACACACATCCAGCAGGACTGTGCAACTCTGTGGGCAGGAGAGCTGACAACCAGAATATTCTCGTAGAGAAATCCCTCTCTGTTTGTGTGGAAGAACTGATGGGACATGCTATGCTGAGGAAAGCAAAACTGGAAAACGAAAACTTGACTGCTTTTAAACAAAAATATAATTTACTTGCTCTCTACAAAAGCTCGCTAGATTCCACGAGCAGAGAGTGGCATCTCTTTGCTCCTGTTCATTGTTGTATTCTGTCATCCGACAAGCTGATGTCGTCCACACTGAATTTGGTATCACTGCAACTACCTCATAAACTCCAGCGGAAGTATATTAAAAATCTCCCAAGTGTACCTCGCAAGATACATTTTCTGCAGTGTATGTGGACCTAAACTGTGTTCCTGAAAACTTTGCTCTACAGCAGATACTATCCCAAAGAGTTTAGAAGCAGGCAATTGCTTTCTTGCCCACAGGTTAGCAAGTATGTGGCAAATGTATTTGGTTTTTGTTACAAAATTTATAATGAAATTATAGGTTTGGCTTCTCTCTCTCTCCTACATAGAATCACAGAATTATTTGCCTTGAAAAGGATAGCTGGGGGTCACCTGGTCCAACCTCCTGCCTAGAGTAGGGTGAACTCAGATCAGGCTACCAATACATAATGTAGAATGAAAAGATACTGTTTAGCTTCTCTGTGAAAGGAAGTGTATAGTCTTGCCTGTCGCACCCATAAGTCATTCTTAAGGTTATTGTGACTTTCCAGCTCTGAGCTGCTTTAATGATAGCATGCTCAATTAATCACTATGTGGCAAGCAGCTGCCATTGCAGATTTACAAAGCTGCAGCGATCATTTAAAAACAAACAAACAGAAGCCCTGAACAAATCGCTTGTCTCTGGTTCTTTGAGTACGTGCTTTCCCTGAGGTGACACAACGTACAGGTACAAGTAGCACTGTGGAAGTGTAGCAGCGTGCGGTAGCACCTAACTGTCAGAGCCTTCTTGGACAAAAGCTATGCCCTTATTGAGTCTGACAAACTATTGGCAAGCTATTTCTGAAGCCAGCGGATGGAACAAATTGCAAGTCTTATGTTGGAAATCTTTTTTCCCTTCCTGGGCATAAGATCTTCTTGTGAGTTCTGAAAGGCATGCATTTGCCACAGACTCTGCTGGTCTGAAAGAGGGGAGACCCTGCCAGTCTACGTAAAGCTGCTTTTCACAACAGTCAAGTAGCTGGCAGGGTGTGGTAAATACTAATATGCAAGGCTTTAATTAAATTAAGAGCTCCTCTGATTATGTTTGAAGTTACAGAGAGGGAACCCGACACTGGATAAGTTTTTCAAACTGTTGGAAGAGAAAAAATAAATTACAGTTCCAGTCACAAGATGAGGTCATTTATTTAAAGGGAAACACTTAATGCTATGGTGCTTCATAATTTATATGCCTGGGTATGCTTTACATAGCTGGACTTGTGATGTGATATTTACTTTTATGCATAATGTTATTATGTTCTTAAAAGGAAACCATATTCCAAAGAGGTAAAATTAAAATTCTCATGTGGGAGGTGGTGACACTCTTCACTGAAAGTGAATAGTCTGATTTCTTTTGCTGCTGTGCATCCTGGTGACATTTTGAAAGCTGTTCAGCTCAACAATATGGATATTGCATGTTAGTTGCTGTTTTGGTCCAGTAATGTGAAAGGCAGAACAAAATGTGGTTTGCCAGAAGTACCACTACTCGTGGAACACTACAGACATTGGGTCCTGGTTGCCAGCTGCTGGGTTAAACTACAACAGTAGTGTGTGAGAAGAAGGCCATAGCGCTGCCCTGCAGCTGGAAATGTGTTCCCTCGCTGTGCTGCAGTGGGTTCCTGAAAAGCCATGACCACCAGTTTTTCCCTGAGCTCCAAGCATAAACATTTGCAGTGTATGCCAAGGGCTGTATGTTCTTGAGACCATGCTGTACGTTTGTAATATTGATCCAAATTTGTTTGGTCAGCATGCTTCATGTAACAGATATTTTGTGTGTGGTTTTTTATTTTTTTTGGAGAATAGTGAAGTTTTTTTACCATGATTTATTGCCGGTTTTACACCTTCAAATGCTACAGGCAGATCTGAAAGTCTTGGCCCTACTGTTCCATCATAAAGTTTTCCATGGAAAGCTGCTCCTCTACCCCAGCTGCAGTAACTTTGGCCGTGGCAGTTAAATACTCTTAATTACAGAACTGTCATTGCTTTTGAATAACCTAATCAAAGTCTAATGTGATTACTCATGAAATGTTTGTTTCTAGGATAAAGTAGGTAATAGGAAGTTAAGGTTTTGTTAAGGAACTTCTTTATGAAACAGCGTAGAATATTTCAGTTAGAAGGGATCTAAAATGCTCATCTAGTCCAGCTGCCTGACTACTTCAACGCTGCCCAAAAGTTAAAGCACATTATTAAGGGCTTTGCCCAAATGCTTCTTAAACGCCAGCTGGCATGGGGCATTGACCACCTCTCTAGGAAGCCTGCTCCAGTGTTTGACCAGCTTGTTGGTAAAGAAATGTTTCCTCATGTCAAGTCTGAAGCTTTCCTGACACAGCTTTGAGCCATTCGCATGCATCCTGTCAATGGATGTAAGGGAGAAGAGATCAGCACCTCCCTCTCCACTTCTACTTGATTTCACCTGGGAGTATCTGCCGTTCATTTTCAAGGGAGTATGGGCAATATTTTGAAGATGCTATTTTGCTAATTCTCTTTTAATTTTATAGCAGTGATAAGTGACTATTTAGGAGTCAACAGCCTGGAAAACATTCCATCTAAATAAAATTTGAAATTATAGGAAATAAAAAAGGATGTTTTCCTGTATACTGTCTTGATTACAGAACAAACTGGGTTTGCTGTGTATGATTTCTAAGACCCCTATTGAGCTTTCATAACTTTACCAGTTTCAAAATGGGTTGAAATATTTGCCTCGGGAATAGAGGCAGATAGTTTCGCATCTTGAAGAGGGTGCTAGGGAACAACTGTTTTCTTGGGCTTTTAAGTCCATCCAAGTCCAGTGTTATCTGTTCAAGAAAGATCAAGCATTTCTCTGCTCTGAAGCATTTTTTTTTCAGGCTAGACAGAGGATAACATTCATATCGGAATATAACCTAATGGTTTCTGAGAATCTGCCTGTACCTAAGAACCATAAGCAGAAGTCTGTATGTTTATAGACTGCCACTGATTAAGTGAGGATAATTTAGGTAGGATTAACAACCTATTCCAACAGATACAAGGATACAACAGGTAAAGCATTCTCTACCTGGAGCTCCATGCCCCAGAGCCAGGGACAGAAGTCAAAGAGTGTGGACTTCTCAGATATTCTTGCTCTCTGCAGTGTCTAGCCTCTTTTGCTACGCAACTTTTAACTGCTGTGAAGGTCAAGTACATGAAACAACATGAAAATCTTTACGTAGGTCCAATTTTGTCTCCAAAGGTGGTCTGGTTGGACTGTCATAGTAAAGGGCTATGTCATAATGCATATAAACAAGGAATCAAAACTTTTTAAAAAGCCAAGAATAGGAAGGTCCTTCTGAAAATTCTGCCTTCTGAACACCTTACAGACAAAACCTTTGAGAATCGGTTTTTCATGTGGAATATGATCAAGTGGTATTGAACTATGTATTGGCTGAGAAAAATGAATAAGTCTAGAAGGAAGCTGGGAAGTCTACATAGGAAATACAGAAGTGCTGCAAGAAAGCACCAGCTGTCTTGTTGGTGACAGGTAGCAGTGTCTGTAGGAAATCCATTCTTACATTCTGTATCTAGCTCTTTTTAATACCAGGGCATGTGTATGGAACTATATGACCTGTTCTGGCAGAACTAGATTGATCCAACACAGACTGAGAATTCCAAGCACAATTACATCCCCATTACCATGAGTTCTGCTGTACAGGTATTACAGGTGTAAGGAATGCAGCTGAAAAAGTTAGTAGTAGCAGTACAGAAGTGTCTGGATTACTAAATATCTTGTATTAAGCAGCACAGCAAAATGATTGGGTTGTTTTAACCAAAAAATAAAAGGAAGGACATGGTGATGTGTGAACAGCAGTGCATGGCACTTGGCTCATTCGTTACTGTGACCTCAACTGCTGTAGCCACAGAACTGGCAGGACCCTTTGGGGATAGTCCATGGAAAGACAAGGAGAACAGGGCGGAAGCATCCTGTCCACTGTCACAGCTTCCCATCAGCAGCCAATGAGCTCACGGTTGAGAACAGGTGTTTGTGGCTTTGTATATGGCTAGTGTATACAGCTACCATAAAATCTTCACTGAAAGTGAGAAAAGAAAGAAGGATCCTGCGAAGTTGAATATCACTTATATGGTAGACATTAAATAAGCATTTAGGGGTGTGATGTGATGCTGCTATGTATTTCAGGCTTGGTTTTATGTTTCTTAACTCTTTTTCTGCAAGATGAATTTTGAAATAGGGAAGTTGCCCACAGTAATAAAATTCAATTTTTGTCTGTTGTGTCATTTTGGAGAATATATGAAGAGGTTCTGAATTCTCAGCAGCTCAAAGATCTATTTGTTTTGGCAGCAGTTTGCTCGCAGTGTTTTAGGATGGTGCAATGACAGAAACTGGTTGGTCTATCAGTACAAACCTTGTAAGAATGAGATCATAGTCCATCAACTGACTTACATGAAATTCAAATGTTAACTTACATTTTTTTTGGAAGAGCACAAGAAGCCAGAATTGCTACTTACAACATCTGGAGGGAATACTTACTGCACTTGGTTAAATCCATTCCTCTGTTGGGATAGAGCTCACTGAGGAGAAAGGAGGAGAAGGTGAAGGCCAACACAGGAGCATTTGTTTTCTTATCTGTGCTTCTTCACTCTTCTCTGTTCAAGAAGTTTGACACTTCAGTGTAGAACTAATTAAATTATTTCCAGAGTTTTAACATCACTGAATCACCTCATGTGATTGGAGTGAGGTGGCTGGACCACAAAACGACCTAATTAAACTCCACGGTGTTTGTTTCACACAATCTGTTACTGCGAGGCAGGGGAGAAAGATACAGAAAGCTGTATATTCATTATATATCTGTATTATGAATGTTGGACAACATTCTTGCATAAAGCAAGAGACAGCAATGTGAGAAACTAGTAAAAATTTGTTTACTATTTGTTCCCTTGTGCAGCTGCTGTAAAATTGTTGTGGGAAGCAAGGGGGCAGATTGAAATTCTGTTGTTTTGTTAAAGGGGGGTTCTTCAATCTTTCATTTTTTTTTAAAAATACTTATTACCATTTGTTTTCATCATAAATAGTTCAACAAATGGCTTCATTCTGCAAAATGAAACTGAGATGGGCTGTTAACAATTGTTGAAAAACATATTTTAATACAAGAAAAAAATTAGGCTAACTAAAAGAAGTGACTTGAAAAAATAAACCTTGAAGCTACCAATGCTTGGATGAATTAAAAAGTCCAACCTATCTTATTTAAACATTGCTATATAAGGAATGATTTTCCTGGGATAAAATGCAACTGTAGAAGCATAGCTGGACAGCAGGAGGTAATATATAAGGACCGTTACCCAGGTGGAATGGAAAGATTTATTTTTCACTTCATAATTTTCTCAGGTTTTGAAACTATATTTTGTTATCTACACTTGTGACAAGTCTGTGCTGATGTATCTAGGGAAGGGAAAGTCTTAATTCAAAATGGCTGTTTTGAGAGATCCTTTACTGTGGCAGGTATGAGATTCCAGGAAAATAAAGATATTTTTCCCCCCTTCATTTTTTGTGTAGTCTAGGGAATATAAAATGTTTCCTTTTGTTTAATCTCTTTAAGTATGAGAAAATAAGGAAATCTGAAAAGGGGAAATGAACAAAGCATGAGTATAAAATCTTCATAACTGGATTCACAAGTTCTGTCTTTTTTTTTAACACAAAACTGGACACACTACCCTAGATGTGGTCTTACAGATAAAAGGGAATAACCAATTCATTAGCCTGGTATCCTGCATCATGGTATGTAGTTGGTTTTCCTCTGCTGCAAAGGCACACTGCTGACTTTTTTTTTTTTTTAACTTGCTGTTCATCAGTACATACAGATTTTCACTTCAGAGCTATTTTCTAGCTTATTGGTCCCTGGCCTGTACTTCTTTTGTGGGATTATTCCATCCAATGCGCAGGGCTTGACACTTGCGTTCGCTGGATTTCTCAAGCTTCTTTGCCAACCCAGTTTTCAAGCTTGTAGAGGCTTCTCTGAGTAGTAGCCTCCTCCAGTGGTACCTTATACCTATTTGCTGAGAGTTGTGCTCTGCCTCCATCCAGGGCATTAATAATGGCTTTACCATCGTTCTTCAAGGGAAGTCACTGCTACACAGCTGCCAATTGGACTTTGTGCTGTCAATTTTCACCCTTTCAGCTGGGTGGTCCACACTGGTTTTTGAGCCACCACCCTGTTGCTAGCTGATGCAGTCCAGATCTCCCTTAACTAGCTCCAGGGTTACTGTGGCAGGCCATGCTAAAGACTGTACTGAAGTCAAGGTATAACGCATTCACTGCTTTCCGCTTGTCCACAGTGTCCATTGCTGCCGCCTGAAAGGCAAACAAGTTGGTCAGGCATGATTTACCTGCGTTAGATCCATGTTGGCTTTTCCTCACTATCTTTTTATTCCCCATGTGCTGGGAAATGGCTTCTAGGAGGGTTTGTTTGATACCCACCTCAGGGTCTGAAGTTTGACTGACTGGTCTGTGGCTCCCAACAGTCTTTTCATACTCTTTTTTTAAGATGGGTATGACATTTGACTTTTTACAGTATTGGGAACTTCTTCCAATCACCATGACTTTTCATTAAGTTGCTATAAAGTATGATTGCACAAATTCAAAAGCTTTAGTGTCCACCTCATCAGCACAAATTTATTACAGCTTCTGGCAGAATTACACTGCTGAAGGATGGCGATAGATGGAGCAACTGTTACTGGGTTGCCATTTCTATAAGGAAGAGACACCTGACAGAACTAGAAAAGGCAAACTTTGAAGGACTTTCTGGGTGAAAATATTAAAGCGGAAAAGTGTAGCTCTGGCATCGTGAGTAGTTACAAACGCTTTGTGTGTATACCTGTAAACAGAGACAAGAAGAACATTGCATGCTGATGAGGTTTTTTTGGGGCGAGGGGTTTGTTCATTTATTTTCAACTGCTCAGTAGTTGGACAGAGTATTTAAATAACTGGCCAAGCACTCAAAAGCTCTTTTGGTCCTTTGCAGTTGCAAGTGTGAAGCAGACAAAGAATGTGTAAAGCACTTCTTTGTGTTTCTCTGCATGGTATGGTTTGAGTGTCAAGGTGGAGGTGTTCTGGGTGGTTCCTGGAGAGCTGTGCATTGGGGAAAAGCCATGCACTGTCCTGTCTGGAATAAGAGCATCTGGGGAGCTTTTCAATTGCAGTAGGAGCAGCACATTGCCAAAGTGTTCAAGTATGGTTTTGCTCGACTTGACTTAGAAGGGTGGCTGATGCAACTTGATATTCCATACAATTTCACTAGAAAATACGGGTTGTATTTATCTCTGCTTTTGGATTCAGAACAGAGACTTAACTCTGTAGTTGTTGTAATGTGAAGTTTTAAAGCTGTTATTTTGGAAATGATGCTTGGAGCATGTGATAGAGAGATCATGAGACCTGAACAAGTCGTTGTTGATGACTAATTGCATTTTACTCTAGTTGGCTTTAGCAGAGGCTGCCTTATCATGTTTGCATTAAAGTTTGAGAACTGGAAAGGCTTCCAGACAGATTTGATTCTGCAAGATGCTGGAAAAATGTGAGGGATCCAACACTTTGAGGAAAAACATGGGTGACTTACTATTGTAGGCTACGTTACAGTGACTTAAAGTCCTTCCTTGGAAAGGAAGTGGCTGAACTACAGTAGCTCATGATTATGCTGGCATTTGGCAGTGTCTTGACTATGTCAAGAAGATGCACTGATTTAGGACAAACAGCAAGTTTATAGGCACTTTGCCGATCAGCTTAAAATGTACTGGTTTTTTTTTTCTTGAAAGAACAACCAATATAACCTGTTCTTAAATATGTGAATGTGGGGAATAATTCTGTGCTGAACTGTACCAAGTAATCCAGCCCATCTCTTACATTTCTAACTTCTGTGAAAAAGATAAGCTAAGAGTGTGTTGTGGAGGGGGGTGAATCAATGTACCATGACGTTGTAATAAATTGAAAAATGGGAAGTCAGTCTGCTGGTAAATGCGGGCCAGCAGGAGCTGCACATGGTTCGCTGATAAATAGTAAGATAATTTAACCAAGGTGTATATCATGTTAACAGCATGGGATTTGCGTATTCTGCACCAAAAGTAGAATTTAGAAGAAAGCAGATCTACAAAAGTACTGCTGCCAAAGCACATGCCGGGAAGGCTCTCTGTGAGCATGAAGTATGTGATGATGTGCTTATACTCTTCAAAGTTAGGTCAAAAAAGCAGGAGATATGCTTACCTTGAATGGAGCTGACTGGCTGGGCATTTGTAGGGGGATCTGGGGTGGTACTTGTCACTGCCATTAGAAAAACTACCTGTGCCTTTGTTACTCTTTAATGCAGGCAACAGCAACACATACAAACTTCTGCCTCTGTTGTTCTTCTGGTGTTGTTTCCTTGGCTTATCTAATTGCAGAGGTTGTGGGTCAGGCAGTCAATACAAGTAACACACTATATTAAGTAGTTACTCCAAGACAAGAGGTGCTGGTATAGGGCTCTAATAGTCAGAAGCGATTTGTCTAGCCATTAGGTATAGTACAGATTTCCAATGTTTTTATTTGCCTTGCTAGGGAAGGTTTAAGGTATTGTATTTTGCTTTCAGATGTGTTGGGAATACTTCAGTTACTGTGCTGCTGTACTCCTGCGACATATGCGTTCTGTGCTCTGTACGAAACTGCTCAGTCTTCTTGGCTGAGCTCCCACACTCATGTTGAAGAAAGCATGACTTCTGTTGTGAGTCCTCTTGACTTTCATTGATATCATTAAATAAGATGGATGACTCTGTTAGTCATATGGTTTAGCTTCAGGTAGTCCCGAGACGAGCAGGGAGTTGGACTCCATGATCCTTATGGGTCTCTTCCAACTCCAGATATTTTATGATTCTACAATTCTACTGAATTCACCAAGGATACTTAGTTATGCTGTCATCAGTGTTTTTATGATTGCATCTTATGCAGACATATACATAACTTTGTTTTCTGGGTCAAAAAATTAGATAAATCCTTAAATGCACTGTGCTCTATATAGCAATTGTATGTGAAAAAATATTGCCAACCTTCTTGTAACAGTTTTTTTTTAACGTATTTCTTTTTTGGGTGTCTGTCTTTAAATTTGGGTAGGGCATGGGGGAAGAGTGTGAAGCTGAAATTCTGAAAGTGTTAAAAAACAGAAAAAATAGTATTTGCTTGTTTGTTCAGCTTTTTCAAGCATTTGTTTCAGAAACCTTCTATGAAGCTGACAGGTGGGAGCTGCCAAGGGAGGCTGTCCCTGCGATAAAGACATAGCTCACAACCCCTACATTCTGTGGGCATTCCTGTTGCCATCATTAAATCCAGAAGGTTTTGTTCACTGGGTGTGCCCTAGCCTGGAGTTTGGCAGGAATTTTTCCCTGTGTTTGACTCCTGATATAGCCCAATAACACTTGGCCTGTTGATGTTTAATTCTGAACTTGGTACTGCTTTCATATGGTCAGGCTTTCTTTTATTATAATTGACTCTTGGTTGCTGAAGATTGTGTGGTGCTGAAAAATCCACCAGTGAAGGAAAGCCCAGGTAACACAGGTGTTACGGTACAAAAGTGTATGTCTTTGCAGGGGGCTGGTGGGCTTGGCTGTGTCCATTCTGAGTTCTGCAGAAGAAGTTGGAGGTGATGGCTTCTCGTCCTGTGAATGCTGGGTTGTCCACAGATTGAATGCAGTGTTAGCTAGAAGGCTGGTGTGGGTACCAATATTATAACTGCACCCAATACAAAGAGTGCTCATGGAGCACCAGAATGGGATAAAGTCACCTGCCTGTTTTTGCAAGGGCTGGGCCACCTGGGATCATCAGCTTTAGCCAAGGCCCAGCTCCGCTTGGATTATCCTTGTGTTGCGCTCCTTCGTGCTCCTGTGACAGGGAAGTTAATCTTCTAATCCTAGAAAAACACCTGAAGTCTAGTGGGACCTCAGCTACCAAAATAAGCTGTATTGTTTTAGCTATAGAAATTAGTTATGAGCTGACCTTTGGAGATGGGTAGCTGCTCGCACATAGTGCTGTTTTTCAGCTGATGAGTCTGCAGGCACTCGGCTTTGCAGAGCGACGTTTTTGACTGGGTTGCTTACACAGAGAGTTAACGAGGAATGTGTGATCATTGAACTTCTCTGTTTCCATAGAATAATGGTATCATTACGCTGGAAAAGACCCTTAAGATCATGGAGTCCAACTGTTAACCTAATACTGTCAAGTCCACCACTAAACCATGTCCCCGAGCACCTTTTTTGTGGAGGCCAGTAGCTCATCTTGCCCAAGCCAAATCTGGGAAGCACAGCCAACTGGGGAATGTGATGCTTTCTTGCCTCTCCCACCTCTGCCCAAACCAAACACACTGGAGGCTCTGAGCTGGAGGTTTTCTCTTTAGGAGTTCAGCATGATACAGGTTCAGCCCAACTAGTAGAAGACAGAAGCAGTGGGAATTAATCTGTAACATAAGACCCCAGCTGGTAGCAGCAGTGGTATCCCAGCATGGTGCATGATTTGAGGCTATGTTTTCTGGCCCTTTTTAGCTCTGCAGGTGCTGCTGGTCTGTAGCACAAGGCATGTATTTGGCTCAGAGCCTGAAGACACTTGGCTTCGCACTGATCCCAAGGGGACTGTTGGCTGCCTCCAGGAACTTGTCCAGCTGGGACACTGCAGTCAGGGGGAGACAGGGGCACGGAGGGAGTCAGACAGAAGGGAGAGTCCTCAGATGGGAAGGAGAAAGGGGACACAAGACTCTTGCACCTGCCCGCAGGAAATTGTTGCCCTGTGGAGGGGTGAGGCAGGTCGCACTGGGGAGAGAAGGGAAGAGCCTTTGCTGTGAGGATCAGCAGGAAAAGGACCCTCAAGACTCACCAGCTTGGCTGCACAGCCAGGTCATGGCCTTGGCCTCCAGCAGCTTACAGAGGTCTTGGTAGCACTTGTCATTTCTGTGCAGGCAGGTCACAGTCAGCACTATGGCCCAGATGCTTGGCTCCATGACCTCGGTCCCAAGTTTCTATGGTGTTCCCTCAAGAAACAGTTAATGCTTGTGGTTTCTAATTTTTGAATACCTAAATCATGCAACTAGAACGTTCTGTTGCTTCTTTCAGAGTCTTATGATTGCGAAAGAAAATTGAGGTACAGTAGGTGCTATGCCATACAATGCTCTTTGTATACATCTTCATTTTATTTCAGCTGGACAGGGCAAAAAGTATTGAAAAAGTAATGATAGACATCATAACTGCTGGAAGATTTACTGTCACCTGGAGTGATGAAGGTGAAGGAATTGAAACAAAAAAGCCCTAAAACACAAACTAACCCTTTTGGTGTTCAAAAGAAAATTTTCAAAATGAATTTTCTCCTGTTATGAAAGAATCACAAGAATCACACAAAATGTGTGGCTCAGTGTAATGATTTTCTTAGAACTTGCTGATATCTAGCTTTAATCATCAAAGAACAGAGTCAATAGGCATTTATGAGAAACTTGAATGGTCATACTGTGTTCGATTTGAGATAGTAGATGTACCTTCTCGTGCCACGTATACAGACAAGCCGCTTCTGCAGAATGCAGCCACTAAGGATTTACTTAACTGGCCACTGGATGCCAGTATTGCTCTGCAGAAAATGGTGGTGGAAAGCTTATTTTTGTGACTAATATTGCCATGGCTGCTCCAATATCAGAAGCATTTTATCACTTGTTTTCTAAACTGGGATAAAAAATGGGTAAGTGCTGGATGAAACACACATTTTATATTACTTTCTTGAGGGCCTGAGTACGTAGTTGTTGTTGATTTATTTGTCCATATTAAAGTACCTTAGATGTTAGTATCATCTATAGCAGCATACTTTGTAATAAAAATAACATCTTTTTTGCAGTTGGCCCTTTTCAAATTATCATTAATTTATTTTGCTGCTGGTCTTTGCTACCTTGAGATAGCTTGCAGGAGGAAACATTCTTTCCAAACTCAAGACTGAAAATCCTGATACTGACGGAACAAATCTGTATCAGTTGTGGCAATTTTAAATATCTTGTACGTATGGGTAGAATTCCAGGATGTGTAAGGCTTCCGAATTTGAAGACAGTAGCTTCTGTCCATATGTCTAGGAGATCATGCTGGAAGACATAGTGGAAAGATGAGTTTATTCACTGGTCTAATACTGTTAAGGTATTTGTCAAGGAGATGCTTTTAGTCTTCTAATGGCTACCAGAGGCTGAAATGAGGATTTGCATGGTCTGGGTTGTTTCTTTTTTGAGAGATGCCTTGTTCTGATGAAGGCTCAGAAATGATGAAGCTGCAAACTTGGTCACCATGGCCACAGAGATTAGCGTGCAGAATACTCGAAGCAGCACACTGCTGTTCACCTCATGCTGTACGTTCATTCAACAAGGAGACACTGGATTTTGCAAACCTAACTGCCATATTGAAACCCTTGAGTGGGAAAGCATGCTTTCTCTGTTTCATGTCAGTCCAACATACCATCCTGTGTGCTGGAGCTAGCATCAAAAAGCATTATGTCCCAGAGAAGCAGCCTCTGGGTAAGTAATCAATGGATGGTGACTTCATTATTCAGTCTTAGCCTTGCTATGCTTTTACTTTGTTCCTGGAAAAAGTAACAGGTTTTTCCCTTTAAGTATGCCTTAGAGATAACACTGACCTGGAAGTAGTTGATTTTAGTACTAAGGGAGATGAAAACCATGTCTTCGAAGTGTTATTGGCTGATATGGAGAAATGAACAAAAGATGTTTCTGTAACAACCTTCTGTTTAGGGGAAATGAGAGGCTGTTTAACGGCAGGGTCCATATGTTGTGTTTTAAAGGAAGGATTACAAAAAGAAGCTTTGGAAGCCTAACTTTAATTAGGATTACTGTGGTGCTTAGCTGCCTGTCTTTAGTTTGCAGAATGCTGGCAGAGGTTCAGAGGTTGAACTAACTGAATGGCTCATACTCAGCAACCAAAAACATTGTTCTGCTCGTTAGCCAGGTACTCCGACTTCTGTTCCTGGTAGTCTTAATGTGTTGTGCTCGTTATAACTCCCTTAGTGTGAGGGGTTGTAAGGGCCTTCCCTCTCTGGGAGGAGTGGCTGCCAAGGTTCATGACCAGCTCAGAGATGGAGCAGCTGAAGGCAGCCTACTGGGTGTGATCCCACCTGCTGCTTAACTGCAGCCCTGGCAGCAGAAGCTACAAGTTCCCACCATGTGAGCAGTGGTGACCAGCTCTGGCTGGCTTCTGCTTACGGCCAGAGGCCAAGTCCAGAGCTGCAGGAGCCATGCAGGCAGAGTCCTGCTTGGGGCAAAGCAGCAGGAGAGCTCTGGGGACAGGGCTTGATGGAGCCCAAGCAGTGGTATGAACCAGGGGTGGTTCATAACTGTGAAATGCTCTCATGAAAGCCTGGAATCCCTCACTTCTGGCTGAGAAATAGCCACTGCAGCATTTTGTGTGACCTTCAGTTCCTGCCTCAAGGAAGATCTAAGGAGCAGAGCAGCATAGGTAGGCAAGTTTTTCTCATGTTTTGCAAGAAAACCAAAAATCAAGGTAAGAATTGAAATGTACAGAAAAAAGGAGGAAGAAAGATGGTTCTCTGCAGTCCAGGCAAAAGGTGGATCCAAATGCAGAAAAAGGGCTCCCTGGATTTGGAGATGCTCTGACCTCCTGGAGCACATGCAGACGAAGTCCCGAGGGCGGGAAGAGGAGAAAGCACTGCAGAAATACCAGCCTGTTTGCTGTTGTTGTTGTTGCAATGTCTCTGACATTCAGAAGCAGAAGTTCTTTGCGAAAGCAATGTAATGATTTTGTGAAATCATTAAGAATTGAGATTGTTTCCTAACCTGCATAAATCTGGGGCAAGGAGAGTGTTCTAGCCAATGCATATGTCCAAAATTTGTGACATTTTTATCCATTTGTTTTCAAAATAATTTTTATTTAAAAGCGTTAGAAATTTTCCTTATTGTGACTTATTTATTTTTTAGAAACGTTTCTGGAAGCAGAACAGTTAAAAATCCATGAAGTGCACAGAAAGCATTGGAGAATACAGACATACTTGTTTAATTTTTCTTACTGTCATTTCAGATGTAGACAAAACTAAACAACAGAAATAAATATGACTTTTAACAAAATGCAGTCTTTTAGTTCTTGATGTGTTTTTTTTTTTTCAGTCCATTGCTGTTCAAATAATTCTTTTCTTGTATGGCAATATACAAAAAATACTGTTCTGAAGGAACAGTCAAGAGCTAATCGATTCATTTCTGCTAAAACTCTCAAAAGGCAGAAACCCTTTAAATATGCCTTGGGTCCCTACAGCTAGCTCACAGAAAGGCTCTGCTGGACTGTGTACTTGACTTTTTTTTTTTCCTTTGCAACCATTTCCCCAGAGGCCTGAGGCTCTGAGCGGACATGGCTGTTCAACACCAGGGATATTCGGCGGTGCTGAGCACCACTTTAACTAAAAACTTGTTCTGGCATCGATCAAAACCCAGACAGTAACAAAACAAACGATGAAAATTTTGCTTGGATAATAAAGGATCAAATTTATTCTTTTGAAACTCACGTTGCAAAGACTTCCATATATGACCTTCTAAGCATCAAAGAGATTGAGAAGTTCTGCCACGCTTCAAAAGGCTTGAAGACATTTTGTCCACCACCTCCAAGGACTGGACTTCATAGTTACTGCTGTTAGGTTTTATGATACAAAGCTCATCTGTGCACACACAGAAGAGCACAGAGGGACAGGGCAGTGGGAGACCCCAAATAATCCTCTGCCACAGCTACTCCCAGGCCCATCCCAGGAGCCAGCGGTCTATCCAAAGGCCCATCTCTACAAGTTTAGAGAAGCACAGGGGCCAAAACCGGGCAGGAACCTATACTAAGAACCCAGAGGAAGGTGCCTTCCAAAGGCAGGTGACACCCTGTCAAGGCCTTTCCTAGGGTTGTCCCAGGAGAGCGTCAGCCCCATTGATCTGGTGTGAAACCTGTCAAGACAAGTCAATGGGAGCTGCTCTCTAGAGCACTGTTGCTATTGGTTGTATACAAATTCCCAAAAGGAATAAATCCAGAAAAGGTTTTTCACACCTTCTGAAAAGCAGACAAGAGGGGAGTCTGAACGTGGCAGCTTGATAAAGGGGAGATTGCTACAGTTCCACATCCTTGGGTCTGTAGGTACATGCACACAGACAAACACCCCTATGGCACACATACGTAGGGGTGCACGTGGCTGGCTACGCAGATCAGTGCAGGCAGACGCACTCGGTGCACGCAGAAACACGAACAGCACCAGCGTCCTCATCCTGCTCCCTGCTTTGGCAGATCGGGGTGAAGGTCTGTCAGAGGGAAATACAGGCGTGCATGTGACACAGCTGGGAACCGCATTTGCAGCACTCAAGCAGCTGTTGCTCACAGCCGCATGGTGAGATGGACCACTTAAAAAGGAGGGATGGGAAATACTTGGACATGTGACAGAGCTCTGTGGCATAGCTGAGAGGAAAGGGAGAAAGTTGGACTCATTCTGCAGAGAAATGGGAGGAATGGGCTGAGGGCCAGTTCAGCTTTGTGCAGAAATATATGCTTTTTCACTTGGCCCCTCTGATCTTCTGGAGGGAAGGAAGGAGCAGGGTTTTTTTCAAATCTTGCGGAGAAGTGAGAAAGGTGTGTGAGGTTTGTTTGTTTTTTTGTTTTTTTTTTCTCTGCAGGACAACAGCTTTATCATTGCAAAGTCATCTGCTTGCTCTGCTGAAAATGGTGAGAAGGTGAGGATGAGCAGGTTGCTGCTGGACTGTGCAGGGTCCCTGCTTACAGAGAAGGAAATGGCTGAATAGGAGCTGTTTTCTGTCTTCAGCAGGCTGTGATACACCGGTAGTCATAAAAGATCCATGCACTGTATACATAGCCAGTACTGTCAGTCAAAGTATGGGTGTTTGCTGCTTATGCAAGCAAGTGTGGAAGAAGTACACCTTTTAAATATTTTTTTTAAATTACCTTAAATTATGTTGAGATAGTTACAATGATTTGCAAAGTGGAGGCTGAAATATAGTATCAGTTTCACAAACCGATGCCTGGGATTCAAATGGAGCCCTGATGTATCACATTAAAATCTTCCTATTTCATTTAGGTTTCTTAGTTTTGTTTTTTTTTTCTCTTTGCTTGGTTTTTTTTTTCTTTTTTTTTGGTGTCCTAAGTAGCTATTATATCTGCAGGCCAATTTGTTGCCTTTTCTGAGAACAAGGCAGTTTCTAGTTCTCCTTTTACTTTTTTAAGCACCTTATTGATTGCAAGTGGACAATGTCCTGTCATGGTGACTGTCTCTACTCTGCATGTGATGGATGTCCCAGCAGTGGGCACACGCCAACAGCCAGCGAGGCTGGTGTAGGAGTGATGTACAATTGTCATGTCCAATATTTGACCACCAGTAAAAGCTTCAGCAGTGGCCAGTAGTGGGAAATAGTGAAAGAAAAATGTGACTGGGCACCAACATCTGGCAATTTCCTGATCATGGTGTTTGTCCTAAAGCAATATATGGATGTGCTACTGGATTTGTCCATGGTGAAAGGGAACAAGGAGAGCTGGGCCGGTGGCTCCTGTTCCACTGAGGAAATGAAAGCAAACTTCTGCTCTCTTTCCTTTCTTTGCAGCGCCCACAGGGAATTCACAGTACCTGTCAGTGGCTGGGTACCCCACTCTCGTGGGCGCAGGGTCCTGGACTTGCAGAGATGTGTCGAAAGCTGCAGAGAGCGGGTGGAAGAGCAACAAAGTACACACAAAAATGCAGGGTGGGGAGGAAAATCTCTGCATAGAAAGCAGCCCAATATGCCTTGGATGCTGAGTGTCAATGTGAAAATGACACCAGTTCTGGCTTTAAAATTGCTAGAAATACACATCTCTCAACAGAGAAGACTATTTAGTGGCCTCCAATGAAACAAAAATATGAAGAAAAGAAACAGGATTTTGTTCATTAAATTTCCCTTTTCCATGTTTCTGTAGAACAACTGTATGAAGCTGTTGTTTTATTGGCCATCTGTAGTAATTAAAAGCTCCAACACCACTGCTTTCAATCCTGTTGTTCATCCTTTCCTATCACAGATGGTCCAGGCTTTTTCACCTGTGCTGTAAAATGACAGAGGCTTCTTGCAGAGTTAATTTAATTTTTCACTGCAGTCATCTGAAATGCTTGTTTTTGTTTTAGAGATTTGAGTAACTATTCCTTCTTTTTATTTAAAGCACTGTCCCTTTCAGAAATTGCAGCTAACTATTGCATTTCAGTAGAAATGCTTAACTTTGTTTACACTAAAATGCTAAATATTTTGTTCTTTTAAGCTTAAGGAAATTAAATCAGTAATATTGGGAGAAAAGAGTTTTAAACAAACCAGGTGAGTAGGTACATTGATGAATTGTTTTATGATTAATTCCAAGATAACATGAACCTATTAAACATATATACTAGAGAACCTGAGTGTGTTTACAGAATGGACCACACTCCTCCTTTTTTCCTCAGAAGTACCATTTTAGCTCCTGATGTCTTGCTTGCTTCAGAGCAGCAAGTGGCAAGAGGTATAGTGTGATAACAATCCTACTGGAGGGGAAAAAAAAAAATGTTTGTCCACCAAATACTTGTTTCTTCTCTTCTGGACTTTCTGGCCTCAGCATTTTGTTCTTCTGTTTATATAACTGGAGATACAGAATTTGGAAAATTATAAATATGAAATCAAACTTATAGAAAGAGGTGATAAGGCTGAGGGGTGTTTTCCCTTCTTCTCATCAAATCTACTGATCCAAACTTTAGACCACTAATCTTTCTGTATGATCCTATGAAAATATGCAAACTGAAAGAAGATACAGTTCAATATTGTTCAGTGAGAGCAGTTTCTTTGCAGAGGAATTTTCTTGGTTTAGTGTGAAATCAGTCTTGAACAGGAGAAGACTTTTTTCAAATTTTTAGGATGACAGACATGAGATTCTAAGTGTGATTTAAAGTGCGTGTCTTATCTCTAGTTATCCTATCTTCTGCAAGAAAAAATTGATCTTGATCCTTAAGCTGGTGCTGAGACATATTAAGCCTTTTGCTTGTGCAGTCTTCTCCTAAAGTTCACCTTTAGACCACTCTTCAGGGTTTCAGTTCCTTGGGAACTTTTTGTGAAAGGCTATGTAAGAAGCCCAAGCTTTGTGTGTGGGCCAATATGCTTTGGAGGTAGACTTGTCATGCTTAGGGATAAAGGAATGCTTGGTTTTGCTGCTTTGAATACCCATTTGCTGGCCTTTAAACATAATTTTTCTAATGGTAGACCTTTGAGTGGCATACATTAAATTACAGTTCTTGCATGAGTCCTGCGAAGTGTGTCAGTCATGGCAGAGACGCTTGTGTTCAGTTCTTGAAGCTGCAAAATAACCTTATCATCAAAAGATGCCACAAAAATGTCAGTTACCAAAACCTGAGACATTATACAGATCACCATCTTCCTGAGAGGCAGTAGTGGAAGATGCCTGTTCCATTTTGGTGTCCTACTTTTTCACTGTAAACCCTACAGATGAGGAAATTGGTTTGTCTGTGAAGTTTTGGGGATGTTCTCCTTTATTAATCCTCATATTTCTTTAATGTTTTGAGTCTAAGAAAAGTATTGTTTAGCTGTTCAGTGTGCTTAGTTAAACTGTTCAGATTGCATTCAGATGCAATGTCCATTCTAACGTCTTAAATTTGTTGGCAAAATACTTGTAAAATACCAATAAATGTACATGTTTCTTTTGTTCAGTCCTTGCTAAGGAGCATGTTTTCTATGAGCTATAATTCTGGGGAAGATGCAATAAGTAAGTAATTGTGAACAAATAGTGCACAGACTTAGTTGATGAGTAATGTTGTCCTCCTCAGCCAGTTGGTGCACCTTGGCATAGCTCTGGTTTCAGTGGAGCTATGGATGTTGACTTCTATTGCCTGAAGCTCTCATGCTCTGTTACTTATACAGAGACTTTAGAGACAAATCTACTTGTCCACTTCATGTGACTAATTGAACACTTGTTTTGGTTTTGCCTCATCAGTTCTTCCATTTTTGGAGTTTAAAACCTTACTAAAAGCTAAATAAAACAACCTAATGCATTTCCACACTTCTTTAAAGTGATGCTTAACCTTCAAGGAGAAAGAGTTATAACATTCTAAGCCTTTACAACCCCTCAGCACTTCTTTCTTGGAAGGCAGAAAATTCAGTGCAAACCTATGGTCGTCTTTACTTTCTCTGTCTTCTGTTTAATAACAGCTGCATCCATTGGCTCCTATTTCTCAGTTACGTGAGTTGGTTTTTTTAGGAACAATAGACAATGGGCTGTCTTTTTTCTTTCCTTACATTGATTTAATTACATATGTTTTCCAGACAGTACCACTGCTAATTCAGCAAGACATATGTGCCTGTTGCAAAAGCTCTTGTAAAAGAATGATTGAGATTTCATATTTCTGCAGAAGGCAAAGACAATAAAATCCCTGCAATTGGCCCATGCTTGCTCTGCTGTTCTAAAACTATAAATGTTTTATGGAAACACTGAGATTTATATGTACATTCATCCTTTAAGGAGAAGAATAGGTCTTAATCCACTGGGGACTTGGCTTACTAGAGATGTGAATCCTCTGGCCTTTCCGCTCCTGCTGTGGATAGCTTTCTGCAATATGGGACAACATTCACACCAGAGCTCCGCTGGGCTCCAAGGCAGATGGGCAAGGGATGGGTGATCGCTTTGTTGCTAAGTAGGCTGCTTAAAAATACTAAATAGTAATGTAGTTATTGCAGTATGTTTCTGATTAAAAATATGTCCATTTTGCATTCCTCATCCCAAAACCACACTTAGTAATGCCGAAAGAAGCAATGATGTTATCTTCCTCACATAGAAAAAGTGCAAGAAAACCCACTAGTGTTGAGAGGTTAGCGTCCAAACTTTGATACATAACCACTATTGCCAGTCACCTCATTACTGAAAGATTGACCTAACTTTGTATGTCAAAGGATCCGCTGGTAAGAGCAAAATCCATGCCATCATTTAAGTGGCCTTATGAGGTTGTGCTTTCCATCTTGGAAATATTGCAGTAGTTTGCTTTTTGGGGAGGTTTTTTTTTCCTTTTGTGTTTTGTGTTTTTTTTCCTGAAAAGCTCTTGAAACAACTATTAATAAAGGCAAACAGCTGACAGTCCTTTTCTTCCATCAGCGTGTAGAAATGTAGCCATCTGCCTTTCTGTGAACTGTAAAGGAAGGAGGGGAAAGCTATGCTAAATATCTGAGGAATGACGAAGTAAGGCAAGCTGTGCACTTGGATTTTCTATATCAGCTGCATAACTCATCCATCACTGTTACAGTTTGCAGCTGGGGATATGGAAGGGCTCTGACATGAACTGTAGTGGGACATGGAAACATCCTGGTCAGTTGTCTGGCCAGTGCAGTTATGAGGCCTCTGCTGTTACTTCATGTTCTAAATGCTTCTCTTGCTGTAAAATAACCAGTAGAGCTTTAAACAAAAAGCGTGAGTGACTTCTGACTCTTGGAAAGGTCTAGACTGATGACCTGCCATTCCAGTTTTGGTTAGGTTTGAGTTTTAAAAGTTCTCAGGAGAGGCATATACGCCGCAACCTTCTTTGCGTTTTCCTAACCATTTTCTTCAGCCCACACAAGGAGGAGAACTTGTAAGCAGAATCTGAGTTTGAGAAGAAAGGGATGATGTGTTGTTGCCTTCCTCCACTATAATAGTCACCAGTAGTTAAAATATTCCAGCGCTTTCATTTCTTCCTTGCTCTTCCCTTCTATTTTTTTCTGTACCTGCTCCATCAATTGTTTTTCTTCCTGCCTCTTTTTCTTCCCCAAACCCTACCTCTTTGCTTAGTCCCCTGTCCTGCCTGAACGTATAACTTTCATTTTTGGACTTCAGTCTCTCTTAGTCTATCACAGAATGTTAGGGGCTGGAAAGGACCTCTGTGGGTCATCTAGGCCAACCCCCATGCCGAAGCAGGGTCACCTACAACAGGCTGCACAGGACCTTGTCCAGGCGGGTCTTGAATATCTTCAGAGAAGGAGACTCCACAACCTCCCTGGGCAGCCTGTTCCAGTGCTCCGTCACCCTCAGAGGGAAGAAGTTCTTCCTCATGTTCA
>Ga0065711_1011190_pt1 | contig 23518 bp, 13 predicted proteins | sample Hoacrofraction12_FD_59098 | JGI IMG/M metagenome (GOLD analysis project Ga0065711, IMG submission 59098) | Hoatzin crop microbial communities from Cojedes, Venezuela - Epithelial fraction 12 v2 (version 2) | ecosystem: Host-associated > Birds > Digestive system > Esophagus > Crop | place...
GGCGGCCATGATTATCGACACGTGCACGCTTAGCAATGGCGAATTGAGTACTGGCATGATATGCGATATCTGCGGGTCCATCTGATTGATATGGCTGACCAAGAGGAAGAAGCCGGAGATGATGAAGCCGAAGGGCAAGAGCAATTGTATGCGATGACTGAATAGCAGTGCGGTAAGCATCACTATCCACGCCACCAAGAGCATCGTCTCGTAGCCGTTCGACATCGGCACCGTGCCGCCGATAATCCAGCGCAAGGCGATGGCGAGGGTGAGGGCTGCAAAAGAAAGCAACATAATGGCGTATGCGATTATGCGTGCCGTTTTGTTTTCGTTATAAAAGAGCAACAGCAGCAAAGAGATGATGCCCATCGTGAGGTTGAGCATAAACAGCACCGTGGCGAATGGCACGGCATTATAAATCTTCTCGGCCGTGAGCTGGCTGTCGTCGGGAATTGACTGCCCTCCTTGTTTCCTCTGATATTTTCCCATCTTTTCCATCAGCATGTTCGCGTCGGCAGTGTTGCCGTTGGCGAGAGCCTCATAAATTAAGGGGAAAAAGTGACGGATGAAGAGTTGCTCATCCTTGTTTTTTATCAGTCCTATTTTTTTGTCTGTCGGCGATGCCCACACCACATTGCTGTAGTCGTGCGGATGCTGCCGGTCGTTGATAATGATAGGGAATAGCTTCAGCGGTTCCGACTGCCTCAGACTCATTATCAGCATGAGTTTTTCATCGATTTTCGCCGCTTCCTTGTGCATCGCGTCGTTCACATTGTTGTTGTAATATTCGGTCAACATTTGTGCCAACCGGTATCCGCCCGCATTAGTGAAGAAGTCAGCCACGGTCGAATATTTTTTCAGCTGCAGCTGTTTCCTTAGCGCGCCGTTTTTCACTTTTATCAGCGGCTCGTTGTCCCATTGCTCGGTATAGTAGATATAGCTGAGCATTACTTGTTCAGGCGACAACCCTTTATAGCTTCTGCTGCCGTTGATTTTCTTTAGGAAGTCGAGGGCGAGGGTCTGCACCGGGCAGATGCGGTCGTTGTAGTTCACGAGCAGTTGCCCGAATTTGTCAGCCGTCTCCTTCGGCACTGTCATCAGCGTGCTGCCGTCAGCGGCTTTCACTTCGGAGGCTGACGATGCTGCCGATGCCTTTGCAGGATTTAAAGCCGAAGCAGGAAATAGCATTAAGCAAACCATCCCTGCCGCCTTCAGCAAAGGGCTTTTTAAGAGTTTTCTGAATGTGCCTTTCGGGTCGATGAGCATCCAGATGAGCGAGAGGAAGAAGAGGGCGTATCCGAGGTATGTTATGCCGATGCCCCAAGGGTCGATATTCACCGACAATACAGTTCCTTTTCCGTCGCTGTCGTATGAGCTTTGCAGAAGTCTCACGTTGTGATATGAGCTGATTTTATTCATCGACACCTGCGCCTCTTGCATTGTGCCGTTGTCGATGATATTCAGTTTCGACACATAGTCGTTCACCGCGTCTGTGCCTTGGTGGTATATGATGTCAAATTTTTTCAATTCCACTTTAAATGGCAACTGATAAGTTTTGCTGTCATCGTATGACTTGAAAGTGTCCACAGCTTTCTCTCCCTCGCGAAGATGCAAGTATCCGCTTTTCGCCGTGAGATGGGTGATGAGCGCTCCGGCGAGTATAATCACCATCGACAGGTGTATCGCCACAAGTCCGGGCCGCAGGGCTTTCCGCTTTATTATCCACATTATGCCTGCGGCGGCGAGCAGTGCCCACAGGAGTGAGAACCACCATGCCCCATAGATATTTGCCTGTGCGAAAGGCTCTCCTTTATAATGCCCGAAGATGGTTGCGGCGGCCATTACTGCCACTGTAGCGATGTAAAAAAAGATTACTGCTTTTTTCATATACCTTTTAAAATTATTATAAGAGGAAGGGCATGCCAAAAAATGCACCCCTTCCTCTCTAACGGATGAAGTATGTAAAAATATTTTATATCGACTGCAAGAACTTCACGATAGCGTCTCTGTCAGCCTTTCCAAGGTTGTAGAATTTATAAGTGCTCTCGTAAGCGTCGCTTTCCTTGCTGTAGGCGTGCCACATAATAGCCTCCACCTCATTGCGTGCGCGGCAGTCGTGCAGACGGTCCTCAGCTCCGGTCTCTTGCTTTGAGAGTCCGCGGCCCCAGAGTGGGGTAGTGCGGCACCATGAGCCGTGGATACCATTCTTCATATACAAACGGTGCTGTACCATATCGGTATATGGGTAGATGGTTTGGTTCTTATATACTGGCAGCTGCCATCCATTCTGGCTGATAATCTCCGGCACCCAGAGGTTGTCGTTGGTTGTCTGCCATTTCGGTCTGTGGCAAGTAGCGCATCCTATTTGTGTGAAGAGCTCTTTACCTCTCTGCACCACGGAGTCTTGCAAGTTGCGTGCGCGTGGTATTGCCAGACCTCTGTGCCATACCATAAGGCTATAGAATTTATAGTCAGACATCTCCGGGTCGAAGTTGTGCCACTGGTTGTCAAACTGGTTGGTAGAAGGTCTGAGGAGGTTGTAAACGCATGCCTTGATACTGTCGGTGGAACCGTCGCCATAGTATGCTGAAGAGGGGTCTGACTGTATTCTTGAGATTACGGTCTCGTTCTCTGACATAGCTTTTGCCCATGCGTCGGTGCTGTAGAGGTATGGTCTGTCGCTGCGGCTCACGTTGGTGATATTCCAAATGGCGTTTGCTCCGGCACCGTCTTGCAACGAGCCGCGTGTGCAGGCGTAAGTGAATTTCTTTATGCGGTTCACACCATTGGCGGTGTACATAGCCGTTGATGCCCAGTCGTTGGCGTCGGCATCCCACATACTCGGATTGAGGTCAACATATTTTGCCTCTTTTGCGTATTGTGCCTTTATAGAGTCGTCGGGAATGGCGTCGAGGAGTCCGGTTCCAATGATGCCGATGGTGCTTTCAAGTCTGAAGGCGAGGTTTGTCGGCACAGGGTCGGTGTTGAATGCCGACTCTGGAATATAGAGTTCCGGATAGATGAGCTCGTACTTGTCGCCTCCGTTGGGGAATGTGAACGACAGTCCGCTTTCCATAGCTGTAAGTTTCTTCCATTCCAGCTGTATCTGTGTTTCGTCGATAGGCTCAACGAAAGGATATGTGGCGATAGTTTGCGGCATACCTGTCACCTCGCTGATATACGGTCCGTTGTCCTCGTTATCCTCGTTGGGGTGATAAATCACGAGGAGGTATCCGTTGCCCCAGGTGGCGGTGTAGCTGTTCACTCTCTTGCCGTGTCCGTATGCCGGGTGGCAGTCAACACAGGCTTTTCTTACCGCTGCCGGTCCGAGGCCGGCGAAGGGCTCGGTGCTGATAGTATAATTTCTCTCGAACATAGCCTCTCCCACTTGGAATTCCTCCATAAGCCCCATTTCCTCTGTTATGGGTGTCTCGTCCTCATAGCATCCCAACGACACGTTGGTGGTGGTTCCTAAGAGTCCTCCGGGATACCACTCGCTGGCGTCGAAATTGCCTACTGCCGTACCCACATAGTTTCCATCATTGGAAGAGACTTCTACATCCGTAGTCTTTTTTTCCTCTACCGTGTCTTTGTCGCTGGAGCACGAAACCGACATTCCTGCTATTATTGCCGATGACACGAGTAGGGCAGTGCTTAAAAATCTGTTTGTTTTCATAGTGATAATTTTTACATACTGTTATATAGTGCCGCATGCAAAGTTTATTGCATACGACACTATAAGATGATTATTGAAGCTTTGAAGCCCAAGTAGCGCACTCCTGGAGAACAGCGTCTAACTCGTTGATTTCATCGATGGCGTTGCCCACCCAAGAAGCTGTATAGTTGTCAACGAAAGCTGTACCGCTGGCCATGCAAGTTTCGAGAGACTTGAGTGCATCTTCGAGTGCATCTTCGAGGCGAGAGCACAACTCCGGGTCATCTTCTTTCAAAAGTGTTATCAAAGAGGCTTCTGCTGCTTTCTGACTTGTATAAGTGCCATACAAGGAATATCTGATACTCAGAATGTTGTCGTAGAAGTCAACGAATGATCTCTTGCTATAAGGTGACTCGATGTAGCTCACGTCCTCACCGGTGTAGGCATTACCCATTTTGCTGTTTGCTACCTCGTTGCAGATGTTTGAGCAGCCTCCACTGAAGATTGTGGTAAGCACTTTATTCCAGGTTGAGAATGTGCTTCCTGACTTTGTTGCTGCCAACATGTTTTCGCCATAGCACATACCATCAGCGATTTCTACCTCATATTCGCACTCTTCCACTCTGTCTCTGTGAGCCTTGGAGGCGTCGTCGCCTTCCCATGCCACCTCAAGCTGATAGCAGCGGTCGCGGAGGTCGCCGGCCACGGCCACGGCATACATCATCTCCATTTCTCCAGTTACAGTATATCCGGCGAAAGCTTCGTCAGTTTCGTTTGCCACAACAGCTGCCAAAGTGCGGTTATCACCGTCGCGGAAGAGTATAAACTCTATGCCGTGGAAACCTAAAAGCTCCTGACCGAGTTTGGCACCAGCGTATGCGATACCATCCTCACCTTCGAGGTTTTCAATCATAGCAGAGTTGCTCAGTGCCACTGCCAGACCGTCGAGGTCCAAAGGCCAGGTGTCGATATGGGGGTCGATACCGAATGTCGTGGCCGGTCCATAGAGGAAAGCCTCCGAGCACTCCCACCAGGAGCGAGCCTCGAGGAATTTGTCGCAAGCGTTGTTAATGTCGCTCTGTGTCAGTGTGCCTGCGCGCATCTTTGAAAGATTGCTGTTCAGAGCGTCATAAAGCTCGGATGTGGTGTTTGCAAGATTTGTGTAGATAGGATAAACCACATTGCTCAAGTAGTTTTCTGTTATAGCTTGAGACGCAACAGCAAAAGCGTCGGTTTTTCCCGTGGGTGTTACGGGGTCAGTTGTGTTGTTGTCGTCATCACTGCTACAAGCTGTGAATGTTGTCGTCATCATTGCAGCTGCAATGAGTGACATAGCTGAATAAATAATTTTTTTCATTGTTTTATTAAAGTTTATAATTGGTGAATTTATTGTATTTTCTTAAAGGAAGAATCCTTGATATGCGATACCTATATTAATCGAGGGTTCGTTATTGTATTGGCTTTTGAGAAACCTCTTTGAGTAGTCGGCTTTGATGGCTATTTGCGGAATGGGGTAGTAATTTATTCCGAAAGTCATGCAATGTCTGCGTGTGAACTCGTATTTCTTCTGGTCTGAAGGCGGTATATATGAGTCGTAGAAATCATATCTTCCGAAAAGGTATAACTTTTGTCTGTCCTGGCGCATCTTGGGAATTTGCGAGAAGATGTTGTAGCCGGCCTCGAAACCGATGGCGAAAGCGTTCTTGCCCACCCACGTCTCGTTATAGGGAGAGTTGGCGATGCTTGAGCGTGTGGCCTTGATGGTGCTTATCGTCGATGCGTCGCTTAAATATCCGTAGTCGGCCTGACCGCGGGCAATCCAGTTGTATTTATTAAAGGTGAAATCCACAGAGCCAATCCACACGTGGCCTTTCACGTTATCGTATTTCAAACCATCACCTTCCATATCGTGGGGAAAGCTGTTGTGGAACGACTTTCCATAATAACCGCTGATGCCGACACGCAAACCGGGAATACTATAGTTGTCGATACGTGCGGCAAAACCATATTTATTTGCCACTTTAAACTCTAAGGCAGAGCCAGCTCCGCTGTGTACCCATCCGTCGCGTGAGAAATTCATGGCGTCGAGACCGGCGACCATAAGCAGCTCATAGCGGAAATCTTTGTAACGGCCCCAGAAACTGATACCGGTGTCGTGCCAAGTGCTTGGCAACACATTGTTCTCACCCTCGGGACGATATACGGTGAAGAAGTTCAATGGCTCGTGGTGGGCATTGTTCAAACCCACAGGGACGATGATGTGTCCTAAACGCACATTAGCCCATTTGGCGAAAGATTTCTGAAGCCAAAACTGCTCGAGCTCCACCTCGCCGCCTTTCTCCACTTCCTGTTCCCATTCACCGGCCTCTTCAAACTCTTGCTCCACGGCAACGCCGGAGCCGGTATGCTCAAATTCAATCTCTGTACCCATTGTCCAACCTTTTCCAAAGTCGTAGCCAAGGTAAATAACGGCATGGGGAATGTCGAAACGGCCGTGACTGGGGTCGTTGGCATAGTTAGCCGCCTTTGAATAGCGATACACATTGTCGCTGTAATAGTTGCGGCTGTAAGCCACCTCGCCATAACCGCCAACGCTGAGACGGTTGCCTTTCACATGACCCATCACGCTGTCAACAGCGTCAACCTGAGCCATAGCAGGGCTAAGGGAGGCAACAGCCATAATAGCAAAACTGCTTAAAAACTTTACTTTATTCATAAATCTTATTTTTAATCCTGAATCCCTTGCGGAACCCTCATCTCGTTTTTATCTTCTCACTGCACGACTTGTCGTGCCACCTCTCACTGCAAAATCTCTGATTTTGCCACCTCTCACTGCGAGCTCCGCTCGCTAAAAATTGCCCCGGTTCGCAGAGTAGGTGAACTGCTCGCCGGGACAGAAGCTCTCGGAATGTTTGTTTGTCCGTGGGGTCAAACATCACCTCAAAACTTTCGGGTGCAAAGGTACGGCAGTTTTTAAAATTGTGCAATACTTTAAAATAGGTAAATTGTAAATAACAAAAAATAGGTATAAAAATCGCAAAATAACTTAATATCTGTCTAAAACCTCGTAAAATACCTAAAAATGATTATTGCCAGTGTCAGAAAAAAGCTGTAACTTTGCACAAAAATTTAAACGACTCTTTTTTGAGAAAGGGAAAAATATGAAAAGACAGAAGATTTATGAGCCGGAAGACCAGATGGTGACGCTTATAAAAGATGATTACAGTTTGCTGCAGAGCCTCGGTAGGTTCGGCATAAACCTCGGTTTCGGAGACAAAACAGTCAAAGAGGTGTGCGAAGAGCAGGGAGTGGACACTTACACCTTCCTCGCCATCGTGAACTTTTATGTTAACGGCACGGCCGACATGACCGACACAAGATATGTGTCGATGCCCACTGTGCTGCATTATCTCAAGTCATCACACGAGTATTTCATATCTTTCCAACTGCCAAGAATAAGAAAAGGACTTGAGGCGGCTCTCGACGAAAAAGACAATCTCGCAAGGCTGATACTGAAACTCTATGACGAGTACGCGCACGAGATACAACAGCACATGAGATATGAGGAGAAAACGGTCTTCCCATACGTGGAGGCTCTCTCCAACGGAGAGGTCAACACCAACTACGACGTGCACACTTTCTCAAGGCATCACCCGCAAGTGACCGCAAAACTCAAGGAACTGAAAAACATTATCATCAAATACCTGCCCTCCGACCCGATGCGCAACAACCAGCTCACCGACACCTTATATAATATATATAATATGGAGGAATGGCTCACCATGCACTCACAGGTGGAGGACAAAATTTTCACGCCCGCAATCAAATACATGGAAAACAAACTCAAACAAGATGACGTGAGCGTGAAAATATCCGAGATGATCTCAAAAAGCCCCAACAACGACGAGGCGCTCAGCGACAGGGAGAAAGAGGTAATCGTCGCGCTCGTGCAGGGAATGACAAACAAGGAAATCGCCGACCACCTCTTCATTTCTGTCAACACGGTGATTACCCACAGACGAAATATTGCCAAAAAACTGCAAATCCACTCACCGGCAGGACTCACCATCTATGCCATCGTCAACAATCTTATCGACATCTCATCGGTGAAATTATAGGTGGCATCGGCAAGCCGATGCAGTGAGAGGTGGCAAAATCGAAGATTTTGCAGTGAGAGGTGGCAAATCGGCGGAGCCGATTGGCTGTTAAGAGGTGGCAAAATCGAAGATTTTGCTAATTGTCAATTGTCAATTGTCAATTATCAATTCCAAAATATCGCATATATTGTAAAAGAAAACGAAAATTTTTGCCTTTTACTGAAAATTTTTCGTTTTTCTTATACGCATGAGAGAAACTTTTTGTAACTTTGCACACGAAATCGGATTTTCAAAATGGAAAACTTTCGGGTGCCGTTTTTGAAAAAAGTTTTCCAAAACGGAAAACTTCCGATGAAAAAAGATAAGGAAAGTTCAACAATAAAAACAGAAAAAACTAAAGGTATAAACAGAAATGGAAATCACCAACTTCACAATCACCAAGCGTGACGGCACAACAGACCGGTTTTCGCTCGACAAAATTATGAATGCTATAATTAAGGCATTCGAGTCTGTTAATCACCCCGCCGACCTGGGTTGCATCTCAAAGATTCTCAGTCACTTAGACATCCACGAGGGCATCAGGGTGGAGGATATTCAAAACCAAGTGGAAGTGTCGCTGATGAAAGAGGGACACTACGACGTGGCTAAGTCATTCATGCTCTATCGCCAACAGCACACGGAAGACCGTGAGACTTTGGAGAAGTTGAAATTTTTGGCAGACTACTGTGAAGCTGCCAACGCGGCCACCGGTTCCAAATATGACGCTAATGCCAATGTGGAACACAAAAACATCGCCACTCTCATCGGAGAATTGCCAAAGTCGAATTTCATCCGACTCAACCGCCGCCTGCTCACCGACCGCATCAAAAAGATGTATGGCAAAGACCTCGCCAACGAATATATCGACATGCTCACAAAGCATTTCATATATAAAAATGATGAGACTTCGCTCGCAAACTATTGTGCCTCAATCACTATGTACCCCTGGCTCATAGGCGGCACAACAAGCATAGGAGGCAACTCCACAGCTCCCACCAACCTCAAGTCGTTCTGCGGAGGATTTATTAATATGGTGTTCATGGTGTCGTCAATGCTCTCCGGAGCCTGCGCTACACCGGAGTTCCTGATGTATCTCAACTACTTCATCGGAAAAGAGTATGGCGAGGACTATTACAAGAGAGCCGACGAGGTGGTGGACCTCTCACTCAAACGCCGCACACTCGACAAAGTCATCACCGACTGCTTCGAGCAGATAGTATATAGCATCAACCAACCCACAGGAGCACGCAACTACCAGGCTGTGTTCTGGAACATAGCATACTACGACAAGTACTATTTCCAGTCGCTCTTCGGCGAGTTCTATTTCCCCGACGGCTCACAGCCTGACTGGAACGGACTCTCATGGCTCCAGAAGAGGTTTATGAAATGGTTTAACAAGGAGCGCACCAAGACAGTGCTCACCTTCCCCGTGGAAACCATGGCACTGCTCTCTGAAAACGGCGACGTGAAAGACAAGGAATGGGGCGACTTCACAGCGGAGATGTATGCCGAGGGACACTCGTTCTTCACATACCTGAGCGACAATGCCGACTCACTCTCTTCCTGCTGCCGCCTGCGCAACGAGATACAGGACAACGGCTTCAGCTACACTCTCGGAGCCGGAGGCGTGAGCACCGGAAGCAAGAGCGTGCTGACAATCAACCTCAACAGAAGCATACAGTTTGCAGTGAACAACGGGCTCGACTACAAAGAGTATCTCTCACATATCATCGACCTCTGCCACAAAGTGCAAACGGCTTATAATGAGAACCTTAAAGACCTGCAGCGCCACGGCATGCTGCCGCTCTTCGACGCCGGATATATCAACATCTCAAGACAGTATCTCACCATCGGTGTAAACGGTCTCGTGGAGGCTGCTGAGTTCATGGGACTCAAGATTAACGACAACCCCGAATACAAGGAGTTCGTGCAGACGGTGCTCGGTCTCGTGGAGAAATACAACAAGCAGTACCGCACGAAGGAGCTGATGTTCAACTGCGAGATGATCCCGGCAGAGAACGTGGGTGTGAAACATGCGAAATGGGACCGCGAGGACGGATACTTCGTGCCGCGCGACTGCTACAACAGCTACTTCTATATTGTGGAGGACGACAGCCTCTCGATCATCGACAAGTTCAAACTCCATGGCGCACCGTATATCGAGCACCTCACCGGAGGAAGCGCACTGCACATGAACCTCGATGAGCACCTCTCAAAGGCACAATACCGCCAGCTGCTCAAAGTGGCAGCACAAGAGGGATGCAACTACTTCACATTCAACATCCCCAACACCATCTGCAACGACTGCGGATGCATCGACAAACGATACCTGCGCGAGTGCCCGAAATGCGGAAGCAAGAACGTGGACTATATGACACGTATCATCGGATACCTCAAGAGAGTGAGCAACTTCTCAGCCGCAAGACAGGAAGAGGCACACCGCAGATACTATGCCGACCAGTCGAAACTCACGGTGAACACCAAAGAGTATGAGCTTGTAACTCAAAATAATGGATAATGGATAATGGAGAATTAGCACGGCAAGCCGTGCGTATCGCCTGACGGCGATTCAGGGTTCTCCAATCCTAAACTCTCTTGCGACAATCAAGTGTGATATGTTGAAATACGAAAATATAGGTATAGTCTTTCAGGAAGTGCCTGACGAGGTTACATTGGCGATAAACATCACCAACTGTCCTTGCCGCTGTCCGGGCTGCCACAGTCCATATCTGTGGCAGGACACAGGCACGCCGCTCACAGAAGAGACGCTCACGCAACTGCTCGGCAAAGTGTCGGGCGACATCACGTGCATCTGTTTCATGGGAGGCGACGCCGACCCGGCGGAGGTGAGCAGGCTCGCGGCATTCCTGAAAAGCAATTACCCGCAATACAAAACGGGATGGTACAGCGGCCGGACGTCGATATCATCGCTTATCGACAAAAGCATGTTCAACTACATCAAAATCGGACCATACATCCGACACCTCGGACCGCTCAACAACCCGCGTACAAATCAAAGGATGTATAAACAAAACGAAACAGGAAATTTCGATGACATCACTTATAGATTTTGGAAGAAATAATTAGAACTAAAGCTTTGTGAAAAGCATTCTTAAACAGTAGCAACAAACACAAAGATGTATGTAAGAAAGTTTAAGCTTATATACACAATTCACAATCAATGCGAAACGCCCAGGACGTGAGTCCAGGGCGTTTCACTTTTAATGCACCGGCATCGCCGTAGGCGACTTCGTCGCATCATCCGCAGAAGAATAATACCACTATTTGCGCCACGAAAATTCTGAGGAACATGCTAAGCGGATACACTGTGGAATATCCCACTGCCGGTGCCTCCTTGGAGCAAATACTGTTGGCGTAGGCCAATGCTGGCGGGTCGGTGTAAGTACCGGCAATCATACCCATAAGGGTGAAATAGTTGATCTTGTATTTCAAGCGGGCGAAGGTTCCCACGATAAGAATAGGTATCACTGTGATAAGGAAACCGGTATATACATATTTTATTCCGTCGCCGCTGAGCACGGTGTCCCAGAACCCGGCTCCGGCCTTTATTCCCACGCTCGCGAGGAAGAGCACAAGTCCAATCTCGCGCAACATCAGGTTCGCACTCGTCGTCGTATAAGTTACCAGATGCACCTTGTATCCGTAGCGGCCGATAAGTATGGCGATAATCAGCGGACCTCCGGCGATACCGAGTTTCAAAGGAATAGGCATACCGGGGATTGCGATGGGAAGACTTCCGAAGATGATACCCACGATGATGCCGATGAAGATGGTGGCGATGTTGGGAGCTTCCAAACGGCGGATGCTGTTGCCCATCTTCTTTGCCACGTGGTCCACGGCGTCGTCAGGACCCACCACCATGATTCTGTCTCCCACGAGAAGCTGAAGACGGTTGGAGGCGAAGATGTCCATACCCTGGCGTGTTACCCTCGTAACGTTCACGCCGTAGGCCGACGAGAAGTGGAGCTGTCCGATGCTCTTGCCGTTCATCTTCGGGTTGGTAACAAGCACACGTTTGCTCACGATAGGACGGTCCTGGGTTTCCCAGTCCACCTGTATCTCCTTGCCTATGAAAGCCACGATAGGCTCGGCGTCGGGCTCAGCGCAAGTAACGAAAATCTGGTCGCCAATCTCAAAGACTGTGTCGCGGTTGGGGATGCTCACGTGTCCGTTGTGCAAAATTCTCGACACCACGAACGGACGGTTCAGGAATTGCGAGATTTGCAACAGCGTGCGCCCGGCGAGCGATGGGTTGGTAACCTCGATGTGTATGAAGTGCGGTTTGGCATGCACGTCGCTGTTGGCCTCGGCCTCCAGAGCCTTCTCCTCATCGCTTAGGGTAACCTTGCATATATACCTTATTAATATAGTGGCTCCGATGATGCCTATAACTCCGAGGGGGTAGGCGCAGGCGTATCCGTTGGCGATTTGAGGCAGCTTGCCATCAGTAAACACGCTGTTCAAGGCCTCGTTGGCGGCACCAAGACCGGGGGTGTTGGTAACGGCTCCATACATCGTACCCACCATCATCGGCAGGTTGAATTTATTCGATGTGTCGAAGAAGATGTAGTAGCAGGCGAACATCACCACCACGTTGAGGAAAATCATGCACATCGACATTGTATTGAGCCTCACGCCTCCGGAGCGGAAACTCTCCACGAAACCGGGACCCACCTGCAAACCGATCATAAAGACGAAGAGGATAAGTCCGAAGTCCTGGATGAATGTCAGCGTCGCCGTAGGACCGGTGAAACCGAGATGTCCGGCGAGGATGCCGGCGAAAAGCACGAATGTCACACCAAGGGAAATGCCGCCGATTTTGACCTTTCCCAATAATACGCCCACAGCGATGACGACAGAGTAGAGCAGGGCGATGTGCGCTACTGAGTCGGTTGTCGTAAAAAGACTGATTAGCCAATCCATTGTGTTACCTTTAATTTAAATCTTTTTCGGGGTGCAAAGGTACTGCTTTTTCTGCAAACTTATTCAGTTTTCAATCAAAAAATAACAAAAAAGTCGGCCATAATCCGATTTTTTACACTTCACAACCGCCGCAATGCCCGAATTTGCTTTGCAAACTTTGCAAAATTTAGCCTGGCTTGTTTTGAAGTATAGCCGGTTCTCGCGTTGGCTTAATCGCGGCGCAGCCGCCCGCAGCCGGAACGGCTGCGTTAATTGTCAATTGTCAATTATCAACCTTTCGGTTAAGCGAGGGCAAAGGAAGCTTGCTTACTTTGCCGAGCGTGAGAAAGGTCGGCGAAGCCCATTGTCAATTAGTATATCAATTGTCCCAATTGATATACTACCGCGCTCGCCACCCACGCCACTGCCGTGGTATATACCGCGGCGAAGATTGCCCATTTCCATGAGCCGCTCTCATTCTTTATCGCCACGATGGTGGCTATACATGGGAAGTAGAGCAATATAAATATAAGGTATGCGTAGGCGATGAGTGGCGTGATGCCCTCGGCCTCCATTTTCGTGCGCAGTTTCTCGTATTTCGCCATGTCTTCGTCTTCAGCCACGCTCTCGTCGTCGGCATATAGCACACCCATTGTCGAAGCCACGATCTCTTTTGCTCCCACGCCGGCGATAAGGCTCACGTCGAGTTTCCAGTCAAACCCTTGCGGCGAGAAGATCGGCGCCACGGCCTTGCCCATTTGTCCTATGTAGCTCTGCTCCTGTTGTTCGTGCTGTGTGAGCCCCTCGTGGTGCGGGAAATATCCCAGTGCCCACACGATGATGCTTGCCACGAGGATGATGCCTCCCATCTTCTTCAGGTATTGCTTGCCCTTCTCCCAAGTGTGCCTGCCGATGGCTTTCCATGTCGGCATGCGGTAGGGTGGCAGCTCCATCACAAACGGGGTGTCCTCGCCTTTTATCAGGAAGGTGCAGAAAATCTTGCTCACCACCACCGCCGTGAGGATGCCGATGGCATAGAGCGAAATCATCACAAGCGACTGGTATTTCAAAGCGAAGAATGTGCCGGTAATCATGATGTATATCGGCAAACGCGCCGAACAGCTCATAAACGGGAGGATGAGCATCGTGACAAGACGGCTGCGGCGGCTCTCGATGGTTCGAGTGGCCATCTCTGCCGGCACATTACAGCCGAAGCCCATAATCAGCGGAATGAACGACTTGCCGTGCAGACCCATCTTGTGCATCAGTTTATCCACGATGAACGCGGCGCGGCTCATATATCCGCTGTCTTCCATAAACGAGATGAAGAAGTATAGTATCAGGATTTGGGGCAGGAAGACGATGACGCTTCCCACTCCTGCGATGATGCCGCCCACAATCATGTCTTTCAGCGGTCCGTCGGGCATGTGTTCGCTCACCATGTCGCCTATCCATCCCACGCCAGCTTCAATCCAGTCCATCGGATACTGTCCCAAGACGAAGGTCACCTCAAACATCAGGAAGAGTATGAGGAAGAAGATGGGGAAGCCTAAGTATTTGTTTGTTATGATGTTATCGAGCGTATGGGTGAGCTTGTACTGGTCTTCTTTCTCTCCGATTTCATATCCGGCCTCCTTGAGTGCGCCTTTTATGATACCGTATTTTGCGTCCATGATGGTCGTTTCGCTGTCTTCTCCCGTCTCTTCGAGAATCTTTTTCGCCTGTTTGTCGCGCTCGGCGATGATGGCAGGGCCCTCGGGCAACTCCTGCACCACCTTTTCCGTCTCACTGTCGCGCTCTAAAAGTTTTATGGCCAAATAGCGGGTGGAGTATTTCACTCGTATCCCCTGGTTTTTCTGTATCTCTTTCTTCACACTGTCGATGCAGTCCTCAAGTTGCTGACCGTGAGAGAGATGCACGTGGCGGGTGAGCAGTTTCACGTTCTTGTTCAAAGCCTGGTTGCTGGCTTCCTCATACACCTTAATCACGGTGTCTAAAAGTTGCTCCACGCCTCTGCCGTTTGTGAATACGGTGGGGATCATAGGCACGCCAAAGAGTGTGCCGAGCAACTGATAATTGAGCTTGTCGCCGCGGTTCTCGAGCTCATCAAACATATTCAGCGCACAAACCATGCGCAAGTTCATGTCGATGAGCTGCGTGGTGAGGTAGAGGTTGCGCTCTAAGTTGCTCGAGTCGATGACGTTGATCACCACATCGGGTGTCTTGTCGATAATCTGGCGCCTGACATACATCTCCTCGGGACTGTATGCCGAGAGGGAGTAGGTGCCGGGGAGGTCGGTGAGGTTGATGCGATAGCCTTTGTGCATCGCGTAGCCCTCCTTGGCATCCACGGTAACGCCGCTGTAGTTGCCCACGCGCTCATGGGCGCCGCTGGCGAAATTAAAGAGCGATGTCTTGCCGCAGTTGGGGTTGCCCACCAAAGCCACGCTAATCTCACGGTGCTTCTGCAAGGCGGCGCGGCGCAGGCGGCGCTCATTCTCCTCGCTCTTGTCGGCCTCGGAGATGTCGGCCTCGTCGATAACCACGGGAGCGCTGCTTTCCGATGTCGCTGCTGACAGAGCCTCGGCTTCGGGCGATGACGAGCCTTTGGTTTCTGACGATGACGAGCCTGCCGGAGTGCTTTCGGGCGATGACGATTCCTTTATCCGGCGCACTTCCTCAGTGGAGAGCACTTCAATCATCTTACCCTCGTCGCGACGCAGCGACACCTCATAACCCATAATCTTGTATTTCACTGGGTCTTGGAGGGGGGCGTTCAACAACACCTCCACTTCCTTACCGCGTATGAAACCCATTTCCACAATCCTCTTGCGGAAACTGCCGTGGCCCATAACTTTCACTATTATGGCCTTCTCACCTGTTTTTAAATCTGATAACCTCATAATCCAATTGATAATTGACAATTGATAATTGATAATTAAGCGAGCTCCGCTCGCCATTTCGCTTGCAAAGGTAGCAATAAAATTCGGATTTTATGCAAACATCATCGATTTTGAGCATTTCCAACCTAACAAATACCTAAAAATGATGATGTGAAAGCCTCCGTCTCCATTTTTTTCTCCAAAAATTTTGCCATAAACGAAAAAAGCCGTAAATTTGCACACAAATTCAATACAGGATGAACAAAACCGAACAAGAGATAAGGAAAAAGAGCCCTGTGCAGATACGTAACAAAAAGGCGTCGTTTGAGTATTTCTTCCTCGACACCTTCACTGCCGGCATCGTGCTTACAGGTACGGAGATAAAGTCGATACGCAACGGAAAAGCATCGCTCACCGACGCCTATTGCACCATCATCAACAATGAAATGTGGGTGAAGGGAATGAACGTTAGCCCGTATTTCTATGGCTCATACACCAACCACGTGGCTAAGCGCGACAGAAAACTGCTGCTCACGAAAAGGGAAATACGCCGGTTGGAGTCGGAAACGAAAACACCGGGACTCACCATCGTGCCTATACTTATTTTTATCGACCAAAAGGGTAGGGCGAAAGTGGACATCGCATTGGCGAAAGGTAAAAAACAATACGACAAGCGAGAGACACTCAAGGAAAAAGAAGACAGAAGAGCCATCGACAGGGCTATGAAACATTATTAATATTATACCATGGCCCGGCATATCTCACAGCTCATCGACACGCTCCAACAGAGAATAGTTATTCTCGACGGAGCCATGGGCACTATGGTGGCAAGCTACGGACTCACTGAAGAAGATTTTAGGAGTGAGACCAAGGGCAACAACGACATACTGAACCTCACGCGTCCTGATGTCATTTACGACATTCACCGCCGCTACCTCTTAGCCGGTGCCGACATCATCACCACCAATACATTCAGTTCACAGCGCATATCACAAGCCGACTATCACCTTGAGGACCGTGCCGCCGAAATGGCATTCGCGGGCGCCAAAATAGCCCGCCAAGCCATCGACGATTTCCAAAATGCGAGCGATAGCGAGCAAAATAATTGTCAATTGTCAATTGTCAATTGTCAATTCGAGGCGCTACCGCGCCTCGTAGCCGGCAGCGTTGGCCCTACCAACAAGATGATGTCTATGAGTCCTGATGTCAACGACCCAGCGGCGAGAGACATCACATACCGTCAACTTTTCGACGCATACTATGAGCAGATGGAGGCTCTGATTGAAGGCGGAGCCGACCTGCTGCTGATGGAAACGATATTCGACACACTTAATGCAAAGGTTGCACTCGATGCAGCCAACAAAGTGATATGCAGTAAGTTTAAAGAAGGCGACAGACGGAGAATTATGCTTTCTGCAACAATAGCAGACAAGTCTGGCCGCACCCTCAGCGGACAAACCGTCGGGGCATTCCTCGCAAGCGTGCTGCCATACGACAACCTGCTCTCCGTGGGGCTAAACTGCTCCATGGGTGCACACGACCTTAAGCCATATATCGCCGAGATGTCGCGCCTCTCGCCTATATATGTCAGCACCCATCCCAATGCCGGTCTCCCCGATGAAATGGGCATTTATACCGACACCCCGGAGAAAATGTCGAAGGAAATAGCCGAATTTATCGACGAAGGCCTCGTCAATATCGTCGGAGGCTGCTGCGGCACCACCGACCAGCACATCGCCGCCTTCGCCAACCTCGCAAAAAGCGCCACAAAACTAAGGGCAGTAGAAATTCTCCCTGAAAAAGGCTTTAAAACCGAAAACTCCGATGAAAATTTATCTGGCAAGAAGAGTATAAATGAAAGTTTGTCCGAAGAAAACTTATCAAGTGAAGAGAAAATTGATAATGAGCCAGCTCTAAAAGGAAGTCTGTCCGAAGAAGGCTTGAACAACAAAGAACTATCAGGCGAATCAGCACCCAACACAAAGCTCGCGTCAGCGAGCAATTTAATTGTCAATTGTCAATTGTCAATTGTCAATTCGATGGCCCTTTCCGGCCTCGACCCCCTCACACTCACTCCTGAAGTCAAGTTCGTCAACGTCGGCGAGCGATGCAATGTGGCAGGCTCAAGGAAATTCCTGCGATTGATACAAAACAAGCAATACGACGAAGCCTTGGAGATTGCCCGTAAACAGGCTGACGACGGCGCCATGGTGATAGACATCAACATGGACGACGCATTGCTCGACGCAAAGGCTGAGATGGGGCATTTCCTAAAACTCATCGCCTCCGACCCGGAGGTGGCAAGACTGCCGGTGATGATTGACTCGTCGAAATGGGAGGTCATTATGGAGGGTTTGGAAAACTGCCAAGGCAAGTGCATCGTCAACTCCATATCGCTCAAAGAAGGCGAAGAGGTGTTTCTTAGCCACGCCGCCGACATCAAGAGGATGGGGGCTGCGGTGGTGGTGATGTGCTTCGATGAAAAGGGGCAGGCCACGACCTACGACAGACGAATTGAGATAGCAGAGCGCTCATACCGGCTGCTCACGGAAAAGGCGGGCATCAATCCCGTCGATATCATTATCGACCCCAATGTGCTTGCCATCGCCACAGGCATGGAGGAACATGACAACTATGCCCTCGACTTTATCAATGCCACCCGATGGATTCGGCAAAATTTGAAAGGCGCACACGTCAGCGGAGGTGTCAGCAACCTCAGCTTCTCGTTCCGTGGCAACAACTACATCCGCGAGGCCATGCATGCCGTGTTCCTTTACCACAGCATACAAGCCGGTCAAGATTTCGGCATCGTAAATCCTTCTGCAAAAATCACTTACAATGATATACCTCAAGAACAACTTGAAATCCTTGAGGATGTCATCCTCAACCGCCGCCCTGGCGCCGTCGATACCCTCATCTCCCTCGCCGACAAAATAATGGAGGAGAAAAATAAAGAGAAAGAGGCAGCGAAGGGTAGTCTCCAATCTCAAATTGAGGCGAAGCCTCAAAACGCGAGCGATAGCGAGCAAAATAATTGTCAATTGTCAACCTTTCGGTTAAGCGAGGGCAAAGAAAGCTCGCTTTCTTTGCCGAGCGTGAGAAAGGTCGACCGTAGGTCAACTGTCAATTGTCAATTATCAACTTCGTTGATACGAGGAACATCCGACCATTTGTCCGAGAACCTCCAATTGGCTCTTTCGCTCTATCCCCACGCGGTGGACATAATCGAAGGTCCTCTGATGGACGGCATGAACACGGTGGGCAAGCTCTTCGCCGAGGGAAAGATGTTTTTGCCCCAGGTGGTGAAGACCGCCCGCACGATGAAACAGGCGGTGGCGATACTGCAACCGTATATTGAGGCAGAGAAACAGGATGGCAAGACTACCGCCGGAACAGTGGTGATAGCCACGGTGAAAGGCGATGTGCACGACATCGGCAAGAATATCGTCGCGGTGGTCATGGCATGCAACAACTTTGAGGTTATCGACCTCGGGGTGATGGTGCCGGCGCAAGACATCGTGAAAGCGGCAATAGAAAAGAAGGCTGACATGGTGGCACTGAGCGGTCTGATCACTCCCTCGCTCGATGAAATGGCGAATGTGGCGGCGGAAATGGAGAAAGCCGGCCTGCGCATACCACTGCTCATTGGCGGGGCCACAACAAGCGAAATGCACGTGGCACTCAAAATAGCACCACATTACTCCGGTATCGTGATGTGGATGAAAGACGCTGCTAACAACGTGGTGGCGGCATCAGAACTCATGACACCGGGCAAACAACAAGAGATAAAAAGACAATTAGATGGGAAATATATGGCACTAAGGGAGGAATACAGGAGCAAACAGGAAAACCTCCTCTCACTCGCAGAGGCGAGAAACCGGAGGTTTTCAATTGATAATTGACAATGGGCTTCGCCGACTTTCCTCACGCTCGGCAGAGTAAGCAAGCTTCCTTTGCCCTCGCTTATCGGAAAGTTGACAATTGACAATTATATCGCCGTTCCGGCGATGACGGCGAAGCCGTAATTATCCATTATCCATTGTCAATTATCCATGCGAGCTTGCTCGCTCTCCATTATCCATTGTCCATTATCCATTGCAGCGAAGCTGCTTAAAATATTTAGTTATGATAAAGACGATTGCATTTGATTTGGGCGGCGTGGTAATTACCATAAATCAGCCGCAAGCAGTGAAAAGGTTTAAGGAAATCGGTCTGGCCGACGCAGAGGAGTGGCTCGACCCCTACACTCAGGGCGGCATCTTCGGCGACCTTGAGGCAGGGAAAATCGACGAGGAGGAATTCCGGCAGGAACTCTCTAAACTCATCGGAAAAGAGGTGACTTACGAACAGTGCCAGTATGCCTGGACCGGATACGTGAGCGACATTCCCATGCGCAACCTCGAAGAACTCGAGAAACTCAGAAAAGAGGGCTACCGCATCGTGTTGCTCTCAAACACCAACCCGTTTATGCAGAAATGGCTCAACGGTCCCGACTTCCCCGGCGGAAAACGACTCTACGACTATTTCGACGAGAAATATCTCAGCTACCAGCTCAAAGTGATGAAACCAGACCCCGCCATCTTCCTGAAAGTGCTTGCCGCAGAACAGATCATGCCCGAGGAAATGCTCTTCGTGGACGACGGACCGCGCAACACCATGACCGCCAGCCAACTCGGCATCAGAACGCTCAGCGCAACAAATGGCGAAGACTGGAGTAAAGCCCTGAGTAAAGCCCTGCGGGCTTTAATTGACAATTGACAATTGATAATTGACAATTATATCGCCTTACGGCGATTGCGGCTTTGCCGCTGCCCCGACTGGGTCGGGTTTGTCCTAAAGAAAAGCTCACCGCAAGGTGCTGCCCCGACTGGGTCGGGATTGTCCTAAAGAAAGCTCACCGCAAGGTGCTGCCCCGACTGGGTCGGGATTGTTCTAAAGAAAAGCTCACCGCAAGGTGCTGCCCCGACTGGGTTGGGTTTGTCCTAAAGAAAGCTCACCGCAAGGTGCTGCCCCGACTGGATCGGGTTTGTCCTAAAGAAAGCTCACCGCAAGGTGCTGCCCCGACTGGGTCGGGATTGACCTTAAGAAAAAACTCTCTGGCAGGAGCTTCCCCAACAGGGTTGGGTTTCCCAGATGAAATAATTTTATAACAATCAATAATATTCGTTAAAATTTTTGGCTGTATTGAATTTTTGGCGTATATTTGCATTCGATTTTAATTATTGAGATTACTGCAAGCTTAAATGGAGAGAGTAACTTTAAAGTTTCTCGGAGTGTCAGAAATCAGCGGCATAGAGAAAGTGGGCCTGATAATGCTCACTGACGAGAACAGGGAACGCGAACTCAGCATAATGTGCGACCAGACAATGATCAATCAGATTATGCTGAGAGTGGGGAAAGTCCCTGGCACCGCCCACTTGCTGCCGGATGTGCTGTGCAACGTGTTGCGCAACCAGACGATGCTCGACTTCTACATCATATTCAGCGACGTCATCGACGGCGAGTATCAGGCGACACTATACAATTGCGCCTCGCTTATCCCGGTGAAAATCAGGGCCAGCGACGCGGTGCTGCTCAGCATCATCTCTGACATACCGATGTATATGGAGAAAATACTCTTCCTAAGACAAAGCACCACCTACGAGCGCAACAACACCAAGGTGGGCATACCTCTCAACACGCTATCGCGCTCGTTGCTCGAGGAAGCCCTGCAAGAGGCGATAGACAAGGAGCAATATGAGCTGGCATCCACCTTGAACGAGGAACTGCAGAAGCGCTTCCACTCGCAAGGTACTGATAATGAACCCATTCAAACGAAAGATAATGAAGGAAATTAGATTTTTTTATGTTCCGAAAGCTGCCGAGCGCACTGACTTGCCCGATGACGAAGCAATGCACGCACTGCGAGTGCTGCGACTGCGCTCCGGAGACAAGATGTGCCTCATGGACGGTGAGGGCGTGTATTACGATGCAGAGGTGGACATCGCTGCCACAAGGCGTTGCACATATAAGATATTGACTTCCAACCCGCAAGAGCCACAGTGGAAAGGCCGCATGAACATCGTGATGGCTCCCACCAAGTCGATGGACAAAATCGAGTGGATGGCGGAGAAAGCCACGGAAATAGGCATCAACTCATTCTCTTTCATCAATTGCAAACAGTCTGAGCGCAAGGTGCTCCGCACGGTGAGGCTCGACAAAATCGTGGTGGCAGCGATGAAACAGAGCCACAAGCCCTGGAAACCGTTAGTCGGGCAGATGGAGGCGTTCAAACAGTTTATCTCCACCCCGCGCCCCGGGCGCAAGTTTATATGCCATTGTCAGGAGGGCTTTGAAGACAAATATCTCTTCGACTGCCTCCGCACCCCGGAAATAGGCGAGGATGAGGATATATGGGTACTCATTGGCCCTGAAGGCGACTTCACAAGCGAAGAGGTGGAGCAGGCAATGGCAGAAGGCTATCAGCCCGTCACACTCGGACCGAGCCGCTTGCGCACAGAAACAGCTGCCCTATATGCCGTTTCTATGTTCCAACTTGCCCAAAAATAAATAATTGTCAATTGTTAATTGTCAATTATAAAGCAACTCATTAAAACGCGAGCGTTTTAATGAGTTGCTTTATACCATGCCGTTTGCTTGTAGTACGGCCAAACGTAGCCGGTGCTGTTGCTCGGCTCTGATGTTGAAATTCCGGAGTAGGCGTGGATATTGAAGTATCCGTAGCTGTTGAGGTCGGAATATCCTTTTTCGGTGGAGTATTTGTATGGCACCGCCTTGTCAAGTCTTGTTTTAAACACGTTGAGCAGCGAGTCATTAGAGCAGAGGTATTCCACGTACTCTCCGAAGTCCAAGAACACGTGTGGATAAAGACCGTCGTAGAACTGCAGGTCATATTGCCAGTCTGGTTTTGCTATGGTGTCGTTTCCCCAGGCCTTCACCGTTGTGCTGTCGTGCTTGTTGATAAGCGCCATCACGTTGGCGAGGCTGTCCATTTCCGAGCTTTTTATCACAGCTATTTGTCCGAAGGGATATATCATTTCGCTGGAAAGGTACTCACTGTAATAGTTGTAATAGTCGAGTGCGAATTTCTGGTAGTTGGGATTTTTCTGGGCGAGAGTGATGAACACCTCGTCGTAGGGCATACCGTTGCCGTTTACCTCCGCCGGACTGGCGATGAGATAGTTGCAGGCGTTTCTTAGTTCGTATGCGCATTCCACTCCCGCCATATAGCAGTCGTCGAAGAGCAGGAACTGCATTTTCTTCACGCTGCTCGACGTGATTCCCGTGGCGAGGTCCTCGATATCCGTTTTTATTGCCGTGCCCCCGAACCACCTTGTCCTCGGTCTGCGCTTACCTTTCTGATACTCAAAGGTTTCGTCTTCGTTGCTTAAAGTGTTTGTTGAATAATTCGGGAAAGAAGCCTTAGCTTCGGAAACCTCGGTTTCATCGGAGAATGCCGTTGACTGTTTCGCGCTTGTTGTCGTCGTGGGGTTGGCATAGAGCCATCCGAGTCCGTGGCATCCGATGAGCATTGCGAAGGAGTCGGCTGGGGCATAGCTGTTCACCTGGTTGATGATGTATTTTATCCACGAGCTGCTGCTCATCGGCCGGCTGTTGAAGTTGGATTCCTTATATACGGCAATGGTGTCGTGGATGCAGGCCCCGTTATTATACCTTATTCTATAAAGGTGTCCGAGAGTTGCGGAACGTGCCATGAAAACCATGACATGCGTGCTGTCGAGGCCGCCGTTGTTGATAATGGCGGTTTCCACGTCGGCTATGTTTCCAAGGAAATAATCATACAGGTTGCCTGTGGTGCCGGAGTACGGGAAATACATAAACATTGTTTTCAGGGCCTTGTCCTCCGGCAGCACGCCAGAGAGGTCCTTCACGTCGTCGGTCGGCGCACAAGCCACCATCGC
>Ga0065711_1034595_pt1 | contig 23518 bp, 12 predicted proteins | sample Hoacrofraction12_FD_59098 | JGI IMG/M metagenome (GOLD analysis project Ga0065711, IMG submission 59098) | Hoatzin crop microbial communities from Cojedes, Venezuela - Epithelial fraction 12 v2 (version 2) | ecosystem: Host-associated > Birds > Digestive system > Esophagus > Crop | place...
GCCTGGACAAGGTCCTGTGCAGCCTGCTGTAGGTGACCCTGCTTCGGCAGGAAGGTTGGACTAGATGACCCACAGAGGTCCCTTCCAACCCCAAACATTCTGTGATTCTGTGATTCTGTGACACTCCCAAATCAATTAGTTCCAACCTGACAAATAAATTTTGTTCCAAAAAAACCAAAAGCTTTCATAATCCTAAATCCTTCCTCAGTTGGGACTGAAAACAAGTATCAGGAGTTTCTACAAGATTGACAATTCCACTTTCTGATTGCCTTCCTGTTGAAGAAGACAACCTGTTATTGAAGTTATCAATGTCACCTTATCTCCGTATTACTTTCAAACCCAGACCCCAAAAGATGAAACAAATGAGACCTCATGCAATGACCATTCCTGTTTAAGAGAGCCGTAACTGGCGTCTCCTGTTGTCTCCCTATGCACTTTCACTTTTTTTTCTGTTGTCACCCCTTATCTTTTATTTTGCACCTGTTCTGTAGAATGTTGAGAGATGCAACCTCTTCAGTCTGCGATTTTACAGTGCCTATCACCTCCTGGTCCACACCTGGAACAGTTTAATGATACTATCCCAGTAGAAACAATCATCCTGCCAAAGTAGCAAAGCCACTTCTGCAGAATGCTATCATAACAGCTGACCTTCTATGCAGATCATGCATGTTTTTAGTCTTTTACTAGGAGATCCCACCTGTTGCTGGCACCACGTGAAAGAACAGTGCTCTGATACTCATCAGAATAACTATCTGGGTGTGCAAAGTTATCATTTCACAGATGCAGTGAACTCTGTTTTGTGAGGAGCCAGAAACAGTCCAGACTAAGAAGTTGGTTGATCTAAAGATGAACGGCCCTGTGACTCAGTGGTTTAAAAGGAGGAGGCTTGTAGAGATTTTTTTTCTATATTTTTAACAACCTCATTTTAGAGAGAAATTATATGTAAGTAAAGTTAAATATCACTATTACTAAATGAAGCAAGAAGATGGAGATTAAATCTGCCTTTGCATTTAATAATTATCTTACCATTATGCTTTTTGCATTATTTCTAGTTGTAAAAACACCTGCCAGTTCCACCTCTGTGCTCAGTGCAATGCAAACAAAAAATACAAAGACTAGCTTGGCCGACAGTCTTAGCAAACCTTCCTTATGTCTGTGCAGCTGCCCTGGTAACTCCTGTCTGGAGACAGGGAGAGGTAAAGAGACTGTGGCTTTAAGGAAGCCCGTTAGGATTGATGCGCAGGATGGATGGGAATAAAATCAGCAGGATGATTTGGAGATGAGTGAAGCTGCAAGGGGAAAGCCCTTCCTGCTCTGAACAGACCTTTTTTCTGGTTCAACACAACTTTTTCCACAGGCTAGGCAATTCTAAGAGCATGTCTTTGAAAATCACCTTCTCAACTTCACCTTCCCTTCCATGAAACCTGGCTTTTCCAGGCTTCCCCGTTCATATCACTTGACATTTATAGACTTGCAAAATGTGAACAAAATCCCCAAATGTTCCCTCCAAACTATTCCTTTTGTTTTCCCCTTCTCTGTGTGTGTGTAAACTTATGGAAATGCTGAAGGAAAGCTCTGCATACTTAAAACTAACCAGATCCCTTCCACAGCCAGTCTCTAAACAAATTTGTGCCTTAAAGCCATCAAGTTGCAATTTCAGGTTTAGAGATGAAACCTACACCTTCTACCCCAGGAGAGAGGCATGTATGTCCATCTCATCTAATACTAGTCCAGGAACAGATTCTCTGCACAGCCCTTTGAAAAATAATTCCTCAACCTCATAAATAATGAATAAACAATCCAGTTCAGTCATTTTAAATATTTTTCCCTTTAAAAATATAACGTGAAGAAGTAAAAGAATGTGTGTTAACTGATTTAAAGCCTTTATTTGTTTTAAATGGTTGTCATTTGTATCCTATAGCAGTGCAATAATGTGTAAGTAATTTCTACTGCATCACACAAACAGGCAAATGCCTATTTGCTATGAGTTATTTTCAGTGACATCCCATAAACACTCAGCAATCCATCAGAACCCTGAAATGTATTTGTTTCTCAGCTCAGGCTTTTTGCAAAAAATTATGAAAGAAATATGAGTTTTGAGTGATTTGAATACCTCTGAGTGATTCCTGGCTATAGGAAATCTAGGGACAAGATGCCTGGCAAATTCCTATCATACTTGCTGAGACACTTGAGATATGTTTAGAGTTGAACCTTTTTTAATTATACTGGGGTCTAAATATCAGTCAACAAATACACTTCCAGGGTGGCTGGTGGTGTCTCCTTCTCTTATAGTCAGGGATATCCACCTCAGATGGTAAGAATACATGCGCAGCATCATCGACAGGTCTAGCTTTGTGCCTTCCCAACTCTCAAACCATTAAAATATCTTCCAGAGTGACTAGTGAGGGAGTGGTGTGTGGTAAGACATGTGACAGGGAAAGGACTGCCACAGTGGCCCAACTACATGTGGATGTATGGCTCCTCTCCCTATCCAGGGTTCCCATGCTAGATCTACAGATGAGCTGCACTCAGCATTCTGGGTCTCAAGGCAGAAAAGACGTCCTGTGAGAACCAGCTTGGCTCTGGTGAAGAAGATACGGGAGTTGGTTATATGGGTTTGTACCTGAACTCAACAGGCCTGAGCTCTTTTTGCATTGCACCATTTTCATTTGTAGCTTCCTGTTCCCTCACAACCCTGATTTCTCCTCAATGGACATCCACATGCAACTCAGACAGTGTATCTTCCTCCTAAACTGCAACCCCAGACAGCTCAGCTGGAAGAAGTCACACTGTGGCTACCTAAATTAAGAAGTGATGGATCACTTCCAATTGAGAAGTCCTAACAGCCTACCCCCACCGCACCCCGAAGTAAGTCCCATAAGTGAGAAGAGGTAAACTCTATTCCTGTGTGTAAGACCTTTGGCACAAAGGCCATCTTCCCAAGCAGAAAGCTGTCTTTGTATCAAATGTGATTTCCCTACACCTCTGCCACAGATCAGCTTTCTCAGCATCATGAAAATGAGCAGGGTTGAGGATTTTTTTCCTATCTTCTTCTAAGAGTTTGGAGAAAATCTCTTCAGATGTACTTCACTTATCTCCTTCTCTAGTAATATGGAAATCAGGGGGTTTTGCACAGATAGAGATTTCGTAATAGCTGAGGAGCATTAGCAGTGCTGAACGTATGCAAGCAGTATTTTTAGACTCCTCAGCTTTAACTATCGCTTATGCATCCATGCAAACCTCAAATCATAAACACAGCTCCTCCTTGAACTAACACTTCTTGACAAGTGTTTGTACGACAGGGGCACCCACAAGCTTCAACTAGGATTACGGCAAAGAGCTGTCAGTATGAAAAATCCTGTCCCTTAGAACGATTACAACTGAAACACCACTGAGGAGTGTTAGTATCATTGCTTTCCAGATGGGAGATGGAGACAGAGAGACTATACATGTCCTGCACCAGCCCAGAGACTCCTGGAGTGAGAGTCAACCAAGTGTGTTCCACACCGCACCCATTTACTGGGAACACGTTGGACAACTGGCACAGTTTCCATCACTGTGCAATTGTGCCATCAGGCACTTTGGTTTTCTCCTCCATGAAGAACCCACAGGGCTGTTGGAAAGTTGCTTTGACTCAGTCTTCACCTGTTGCCTTGAAATAAATAAGGTACCCAAGACCAGCTTGATACCTCAGGCTACCTTCATCTAACAGTGAGGTCTAAAGGTGGACTTCAGCTGGATTTCATTGTCTGGTGTCAACAGAGATAAGAGGCGTGCATTTTTGTCATCTTGGAGTCAGGCCCTGGCAAGGTGAGCCATTGACCTTGGACTGCCATGTAGCAGTCCGTGAGGTCCACGGAGCAGCCCATAGCTGCTCTGCAGCAGCCTACGAACTTGTCAACTCAGAGGTAAGCTACTCCATGAGTGATCACCTGTGCGAGGACAGGGTGGGCTGAGGATCTCACTGCCAACCCACTGTGACATGCACCACAGTCACTGATGAGACCCATCCATTCTTCTGAAAAGTGGGGTCATTTGCTCATCTGCTGGCACCAGCCTGTGACTGTTACTGTTCATCCCATAGAAATGCAACTCTCCTGTTTTAACAAAGGGTTTTACAGATCTGCTCACCCTCTTTTTCCTTGGGTGATTCAGGTCTTTCCCTGCTTTGGCAAAATCAAAGCTGATTCAGCCACTGTTCTAACAGAAGCTTCACTGGCCCCCTGCCTTTGCCCTGGCTTTGCCTACAAACAGGTGAATCAAGGGACTTGTTTGAAAATCGCACCATTGACAAAATGTATTATTCAGACAGTGACAGACACAGAAAGGCCGGGGTATGTTGTTAGTTGTCAAGCTAAGCAGCCCTTTCACTACAGCTCTTAACACCTATTACTGTTGCCAGGCAGTGAGCAAGCTTTCGGATGATCCAACATCATCTAGATGCAAAGAGAATTGACAGCTCCAGGGCTGTTTATAACATTTGTTAGTGGAACTGGGGAAGTTGGTGCTGGCTGCTAAGCAAAAGGACTACGTTTTCACCACTCCACAAGTGAAAAAGGGGTGATAGGGTCTTAGAGGGGATGGGAATTACTCTGTCCACCTGCTAAGAACAGATCCTGGGAACATGGGACACTAAACCACAGCAAGCAAAATCCTGTAACTTGCCAAGCATATCAGTCAAGCTTGCCTCTGATGGATAGGGGAGCAATGCGGTCCTTCATTAACTCTTGGAAGTGGTGCAAAGGGGATATATCAGACCCTGCCTCTCGGGGGATGCAGAAGAAGAAAGCTTCTCTATGTAAACCACCATGTCATGGAAACCCACAACAGCATCTTTGCCAGACTTGCTACTCGGGTGCTTGAGCAAGCACATAAAGACGCGGAGTTACACATCTGCCTCCTGAGCAAACAGTAACCATAATTAAAAATGCACTACCAGTGCAGGGGAACTAAGGGAAAATTATTCAGGCAAGAAATCACATAAATGCACTCCGTTGTCCAGGAATAAATGTACTCTTGGTGATCTCAGATGTATTCCCAAAGTTGTAACTCCTCTGAAAGGAAGATGGTTTTGAAAGTCACAAACTTCTAACAACAGAAAAGAAAGTGTCATTGAGTTGCACGGGGACTGTATGGTACCTGCATTAATTAGCATGGGAATAATTACACCTTTGTCTGCTATATCCCCTGTGAGCCACTATTATAAGCAAATATTTTTCTAGCAGGTGCTGTTGTAATGAAGGGGAATGTTGCTGTCCTGCGGGAAGGTGTATTCTTAATGCTTCACTTCCAATCATCAGAGACGCCAAAGATCAGCTTCCCAGAAACTTATTTATAAGTTTCTCTGCTCCTTATTAAATGAAACTGATACTTTCCCTGCTGTCTTGGTTTTATACTTTGCTGCCATCTTCTGTGCTTTGCTGATACTGCATGCTGCTTTTTGACAGCACAGACCAAATTCCTTTCGAAATTATTCTCCCTTCTGCCAGTGAAGACAGTATTGATACACTAGCATTTGAGGACAGCACTGTCACTAATTCCACAGAGGACAGGCATCCCAGTGCCCAAGAACATCTGTTTTGGGTAGTACCCCCACACACACTGATTGACAGGACACAGATGGGAATGGAGTCTGAGAGATTTAGCTAGGAGGATGCTTTCACGTACGAACATGAGCAGACATGTAATATCCCCAAGGATCATATTTACTGCCTGCCACCAAAATTATTCTACAACCTGACTGTGTGCTTGTCTTTCTCTGACAAAATTGCATGGCTTTTCAGAACAACCCCGAGACAGCCAAAGTCAAACTCACTGCAAGGACAAGTCGTGGCAGGGCTTTTGGATGTGACTTGATTGACTTCTGTAGGTTTCATTCGTTCGTTCAGCCGGAGGATGTGCAGTAAGTAAAACCTTGCTACCAGCAGCAGCAGAAGGTATCTTCCATCTCACTTCTAATGACTTCCTCAATAAAAGTCAGTGATTCGTCCAATCCCACTGTGTTTTTATCCATGTCTTACATCTAGGGCATGTAATCTCAGAGCCAAGAGCAGCTATCACTCAAGCAGTGACTCTTTGAACTCAAGGAGAAGTATCCAGTTCTGAGTTATTATTATCAGACTTGATGCCAAGAAAAACACATTAGTAGCACAGAAATCATCACATTTCCACAAAGACAAGTATGAATTCCTTTTCTGAGGGGGAAAAACGAGAGGCCTCTCAAAAAAATGAGGCCTCTCAAAAAAATGAGGCCTAGAGAAACCCAGGTTTAAAGTAGATGCTGAATTCAGCTCATGACTTCAGCAGAACTAATGCAATGCTATCCAAATAAAACGGAAAGCCGGGTAAAGGCAGAAATAGCTGGATCTCCTCTTCTCAAATCTGTTCCTTCACAGTGATTCGAACTAAAACACAAATTGAGCCTAAAATTTAGCAAAGTTTCTACACCTCTTTGAAACATCTCACTCTATAGCCTGGCCATGGCCTCAGTCTGTGCTGAAGAAGTTGTCATCCTCTCCTAGCTATTGCTGAAGAGAGGCTTATGGATGAACATTAATTCTAAAGAAATCCTGAATTTCTAGAAAAAAACAAGAGAGAAAAAAAAAACTGTGGTCAATTTCCCTCTAAGCTCCTTACTGGGACAGGAAGGCAAGGAATGAAAATACAAAGGAAAGAAGGAAAAGGAAAGAAGGAAAAGGAAAAAAGGAAAACGAAAAAAGGAAAAGGAAAAGGAAAAAGCAAAAGGAAAGCAGTGTCTTTATGTATATACACACACACAATCTAGCCCAAATGTGCCTCTGTGGTACAGCTCCTGGGGTGATCTGCATTGTGTATCTCACAGATGACTTATGTCAGCGAAGCCAAAATAACATAAACACTGCTTCCAAATGGGAAGAGTTTCACCTGCAAAGGGTGTGTGTTTGAGGTCCTGATGACCGCACTGTCGCCTAATACAACTTACTGTCAAGGATGCTCAGCTTCTGGAAACACTTTCTGTGCAATCACTGGGAGGAATCCTATGTGCATTCTCCACTCCTAGGACTGTTTTGACTGGGCTTACTTTCAAGAGGTCAAAGGATCTTCATTATTCCACCATCTCTTTCAGTAACATGAACTAAGTTGTTCCCAGGGACTACCCTAGATTTTTCACTGTTGTTCCAAGATATGCCACTGTCCTGTTAGAAACTCCAGCAACTAAGTACCTCTCAAGATTGGAGAGGCAGAGGAGGTTGGCACAAGTAACAGGGTCATGCTTCCTATTGCAACATATCTTCTTGTGAAAGACACGGGATTCAAGTCCTCTTCCCTCCCTCCACCAAGATCCTTCCAGGGAAGGCATATTTTTCTTTCATTCTGTTCCATCAGAGTTTGATCCCAGTCATTATCAAGGGCAGGTTCTCAGCTTTCGGCTTCTTTTGGTCCCTGGGAGAAACTGCACTCTGCAGTCATAGCTTTTGCCACCTTGTAGAATTTCATAGCTGGGAGGTTAAGCTCGTTGATTTTTAGAGCATGCTTTTAGAAAAGAAAAATGAAGTGTCACTGTTTAGCATGGAATACAGTGGATTTCCTCTTATTCTCATTATCTAAGCGCAAATCCTTCTAGTTCAGTATCTTCAAACTACCTTCTGGACCCAATGAGTTAAGTAATATGTGCCCATGGTAAGACCCTGCAAGTAGATCAGGACTTAATATCCTGTTGTTGTGTTTGGCAGATGTAACCTCCAAGTACATGTTTTTTCTCCAACACTCTTTAAATATGAAGCAATTATTTGTTATGAAAATTCGATAACAATTTAATGATTAGAAAATAAATCCCATCTGTTTGGTTTTCCCCGAGAGGGATAGGAAAAGATTTATTAGGAGAAACACTTGGCACTTCTCTTTAAAAAAGAAATACTTATTTATGTAACCAGGGGCAACCACAGGAAATTAAAGATGACAAAAATTCAGAAGAATACAGTAAAAAATATCCTAGTGTGTTAAATTATAATTTGTATCTTGCCAGTGGGAATCCCAGGGCTGAAGGTGTTAGAATGTTGCGTTAAAGGACCAGATGTGATTAACCTCAGGAAGTCAAAGCTACTAGAAAGGGATTCAGGTGCCCACAAGCTATGTGCCAATGGATAGATGCATGCTGGAACAAGTGGAGAAGCTTGAAGAAAAGGAACTGAGCACTGTGCTGTGTGGGAAAAGTCTATTACAGATTTGAGTTATCCAACCGATCAAAGATCATAGCTTTCTTACAATCTACGACAAAATAGAACTATTCTGGTAATCACAGAATCAAAGAATCCTTGAATCATATAATGATCATCTAGTTCCAACCTCTCTGCCACGTTGCTCAAAGTCCCATCCAGCCTTGCCTTGAACGCTTCCAGGAAGGGGGCATCCATGACTTCTCTGGACAACATGGTCCACTGCCTCACCACTTTTATAGTGAAGAATTTCTTCCTAACATCTAATTTAAATCTATCCTTTTTCAGTTTAAAACCTTTACCCTCGTCCTATCACTACACTCCATGATAAAGAGTCCTTCCCTGTAGGCCTGTTTAAGTACTGAAAGATTGCTGTGAGGCCTCTTGCAAGCCTGTTTTTCTCCAAGCTTAACAGCCCCAACTCTCTCAGCTTTTCCTCACAGGAGAGGTACTCCAGAGCCCTGATCATCTTCATTTGCCAAACCTAAAGAAGGTTGATCCTTTGTTCTCATTCAATACATTGATACAGACAACCATTTTTTTCAGAGATCTGGCCCCAGATATCTTCTACCTCCTCACAAATGTCCTCGCTTCATTCAGTCAGAGGGGAGGAGGGAAAAAAATCCTAAAGCTATGGTTCAGCAGTCAAAGTACTCCTCTAGGACCCAAACAGGTGAAACATCCCTTTTTTTCTGAGTTTCTAAGCCAGTGGCTTGCTAGCCTTTGGGTTCTGGCTCAGTCACAGTCTGCAGTAATTTGGACATAAGAGAAAATGGAAATACTTTGATTTTCTGTGAGATTAATCAGCTGATTATCAGTCTCTATCATTGGTCCTGAATCTTTAAAATGGGAAAAAAAAATTAAATCCAAGATTCCTAAATCATTCATAGAAGAGAAAGGTAGAGTTACAGGTTTGCAAGTGAAAGATCTCACACACTAATCAGTTCTGATAGCAGTGTGCCATGATCTTCAGAAACAAGCAGTGACCTTAAAGAGAACATGATTATATTCATCATTTTCAAAGTGTCAGTGCCATCAGCTGCTTTTTCAGGGAAACCCAGGATTCATTCTTGGCAAAGAGGTGAAAAAAAACTATATTCTGCCTAATTTCCATGAAGAATAATCTATTTTGTCATTTACTGACATGGGCAGAAATTTGAACAGGGTATTTCTGCTCTTTTTCAATCATAGATCATAGAATCATAGGTAGGAAAAGACCTCTAAGATCATCAAGTCCAACTGTCAACCCACCACCACCATGCCTAAAAACCATATCGCAAAGCACCACATCTAGATATTTTTTTTAAACACCTCCAGGTATGGTGACCCAACCACCTCCTTGGGCAGCCTATTCCATTGCCTGACCACTCTTTCAGTGAAGAAATTTTTCTTAATATCTAACCTAAATCTCCTCCAGTGCAACTTGAGTCCATTACCTCTTGTCCTATCGCTAGTTACTTGGGAGAAGAGACCAACACCTGACTCACCACATCCTCCTTTCAGGTAGCTGTGGAGAGCAATAAGGTCCCCCCTCAGCCTCCTCTTCTCCAGACTAAACAGCCCCAGCACCCTCAGCTGCCCCTTGTAAGACTTGTTCTCTAGACCCTTCACCAGACTCCTTGCCCTTCTCTGGACACACTCCAGAAACTTGATGTCGTTCTTGTAGTGAGGGTCCCAAAACCAAACACAGTACTCAAGGTGCGGCCTCACCAGTGCTGAGTACAGGGGCACGATCACCTCCCTACTCCTGCTGGCCATACTATTCCTGATACAAGTCAAGATGCCATTGGCCTTCTTGGCCACCTGGTCACTCTGCTGATTCATGTTCAGCCAGCTGTCGACCAACACCTCAAGTTCCTTTTCCACTGGGCAGCTCTCCAGCCATTCCTCCCCAAGCCTGTAGCATTGCATGGGGTTGTTGTGACCCAAGTGCAGGACCCGGCAGTTGGTCTTGTTGAACCTCATATAGCTGACCTCAGCCCATTGATCCAGTCTGTCCAGATTGCTCTGCAGAGCCTTCCTACCCTCAAGCAGATCAACACTCCTGCCCAACTTGATGTCATCTGCAAACTTACTGAGGGAGCACTCAATCGCCTCATCCAGATCATTGATAAAGATGTTAAACAAGACCGGACCTAAAATTGAGCCCTGGGGGGCACCACTTGTGACCAGACACCAGCTAGATTTAACTCCATTGGCTACCACTCTCTGCACTTGGCCATTCAGCTAGTTTCTTATGCAGCGAAGAGTACACCCATCCAAACCACAGGCAGCTAGTTTCTCCAGGAGGACGCTGTGAGGAACAGTGTCAAAGGCCTTACTAAAGTCCAGGTAGATGATGTCCACAGCCTTTCCCTCATCCACTAGGTGGGTCACCTGGTCAAAGCAGCAGATCAGGTTGATCAAGCAGGACCGGCCTTTCATGAACCCTTGTTGGCTGGGCCTGATCCTCTGGGTGTCCTTCACATGCCCAGGGAGCGCACTCAGGATGAATTGCTCCATAGTCTTCCCTGGCACTGCGTTCAGGCTGACAGGCCTGTAGTTCCCAGGATCCTCCTTCTGCTCCTTCTTGTAGATGGGTGTTACACTGGTGACCCTCCACTCATCTGGGACCCCCCCTGTTAGCCAGGACTGCTGATAGATGATGGAGAGTGGCTTGGCCAGCTCCTTCACCAGTTCCCTCAGCACTCTCATGTGGATCCCATCCAGCTCCATAGACTTGTCAGTGTCCAGGTGGCATAGCAGGTCATTAACTTCTTCCTCATGGATTATGGGAGGTTTGTTTCGCTCTCCTTCCCTGTCTTCCAACACTGGGGGCTGACTACCCTGGGAATAACTAGTCTGACTACTAAAGACTGAGGCAAAGAAGGCATTAGGTACCTCAGCCTTTTCCTCATCCTTGTTGGCAATATTCCCTCTCGCATCCAATAAGGGATGGAGACTCTCATTGGCCCTCTTTTTGTTGTTGATGTAGTTGTAAAAACATTTTTTTGTTGTCCCTCACAACAGTGGCCAGCCTGAGTTCTAGTTGGGCTTTTGCCTTTTTAATTTCCTCTTTGCACGACCTAACGAGACCCCTGAACTCCTCTTGAGTCACCTGCCCTTTCTTCCGTAGATGGTAGACCCTCCTTTTTTTCCTGAGTCTCAGCAAGAGCTCCCTGTTCAGCCAGGCCTGTCATCTTCCCTGATGGTTCATTTTGCGGCACATGGGGACAGCCTGTTCCTGTGCCTCTAAGGATTCTTCCTTGAAGAATGTCCATCCTGCCTGGACCCCTTTGCCCTTCAGGACTTTCTCCCAGGGGACCCTCTCAACCAGCGTCCTGAACAGGCCAAAGTCTGTGCTCTGAAAGTCCATGGTGGTGGTTTTGCTGACCGCCCTCCTTGCTTCACCAAGAATCAAGAACTCTGTCATTTCATGGTCGTTAAGCCCAAGATGGCTACTGACCACCACATCTTCCACCAGTCCTTCTCTGTTAATAAACAGCAGGTCTAGCAAGGCACCTGGCCTGGTAGGTTCACTTACCAGCTACGTTAGGAAGTTTTGACGGAGACTCCTCTCTGATTTCATCCCTTCTCATCCCTTGGCAAAATAACCTTATCCGAACTTTGCCTGTTGCTGTGCCATGTTTAACCAGCCAGTGTGAACTCATTCGTCAGCCTCTCCTGTCTATAGTGCAATGTCTGAATGTGAATGAATAAATTATGCCAGTTAATTTCTCATGAAGGTGGTAGGCATATGTCAGAGAACATAACGTACAAGACTTTATCAAGAGAGGACATAAGAACAGGAAGACAGGGGAAACATTTCCTTGGGATTTGGGCTCAGGGAACATTAGAGATCACCCCAAGGATGCCTTGTTGAAAAGGAAAAATCCATTTCCATTTTAATGTGTATGGAAGTAAAACTATCATCTGAGAAGTGATCTAGTTAAAAGCAGACCAGACTTTCTGATTGATGGGAAATTCCAGCACTTCTTGAATTCTTCAATTCTGAAATTGAATATCCATTGAAATGCCGATAACTACAAAGACATTAAACCAGAAAACTTCCGCTGAAAGGTTTGTTTCAGTGACATGAGAACACACTGGTTTTGCTTTTTTGCATTTTTTATTGATCTTTTTTCAATTCTTAAAATATATTTTTCAGATAAAAGAGATGGATTCATTTCAAACAGGCTATTTCAAATGAAGTATTAGAACATTCTGTCCTCTTCAATATTGTAAGAAATTTTTGAATACCTGACATTTGTTGCTGAAAATGGTGTTCTTTCAATTGTTTGACTTAAACTAGAGGCATACTTTCTCTTCTCCCTGCAGTCTGCTGAAGAATTTCTGCATCAGACTAAAAAAAATATAACCTCATTCTAACCTCCCAGCTCTTCCCTTTGGCTTCTTACACCTGGTAACTCTAAACTTTTAGAAACTGGTTGATGATGCATCCTATACTACAGCTGTGCTGCCCAGCACATCTGGGAGACCTCAGGTCAAATGGGCAGAAGAAATATCCATGTATATGTGACGGACACTACATTGCACCAAATCTGACCTGCTTTGAAATTGAGCATGTTGTACGCATGATAAAGTAGCCACTAACAGCTCCTCCTGGAAGCATCATCCTATTGATTTAATCTGCAGAAAAAAACACAAGGAGGTAAGAAGCCAGGCTGGCATAAGACAGGGAGCTGTGTTTGCTCTACCTGGTCGTTATATATGCCACTAACAGGGCTGGAGAAAAAGAAAGAGTAAAAAAAAAAAATTGAACAGTTCAATATTGCTCCTAAAAATGTTTTATTTATGGAGCACAGCTTCTGATTTGCAACATGTGATATGTTCAACATGTACTTAATAACTGTACCTAATGTTTGCTAAATAAAGATTCATCAGCTCTCTGAAAATTCATCTACCTTGGACTTATTCTATCTGTCACTTCACATCATGTTTGTGTATATTTACTCACACGCCAAAGTAAGTCAGTAATCTAAAAATAAAATTAACAGAAGAATATTCCTTAACAAAAAAAAAATTTTGAAGAATCTTTAGCACTTAAAAACAGGAGCCTTTGTGTTGTGAAGATTAAGCGTCAAGGCTAAAAATACCTCCCTGTAATGGGAAGAGGATGTAGATTTAAAGAGGCAGTAGATGGAGGCACTGTATTTTCCTTAGGGGGTACTCGGCTGTGGTTAATCACCAGTAGATCTTCCTTGTACACTACTGAGAGGCTGTAATTTCCAAGAGGGGAGCAGAGCTTAGTACATTTACAAGAAGGTCTTGCCTTGTTGAGGGTCTTGAATCAGCACATATCCAGGATCCCAACCCACCTTATGTGCTGCCTACCAGGGGTCCAAAGAGATTTGTGGAGGTCACCTGGTCTTTGGTAATTCATGTGGAGAGCAATTATACACCAAGCTGAGTTACGGAAGTACAGGTCTCAGTCTAGGTTAGTCAGCAGTGTACCTAGCCAACTCTCTGGATGCTAATTTGCAGCCATTGGGACAATCAGCAATCCATAGCAAGATGAAGCATACTGGGAAGTTTGCTTTCAGGTGGAATTCTTCTCTTTGTCCACCTAGGCTCTCTGCAGTGAGTGGGGAGGAGCAGGTATGTCCAGATCCTGAAGCTGGAGGGTATCTCTTCCTTCCTTCTGGAGGAACATTTATTTGTCCATGTACAGAAATATAAAGAGCCCACCTGGTTTGATTAAGAACTGAGTTTATCTCACCTCAACTCAAGTGTCTATGAAGTCCATGTCTCCACCAGAACTAGCTGTCTTCTTAGAGGCTAAGGCTTTGCTACCACGGGTTAATGAAAAGTAACGCATGGTCCATGTACTAAAGGCAGGAATCTAATTCAGGCTGAGATACACCAAACTCTGAACCTCACTTACTATTAAATTTCTCTTAACTGATGGTGCAGATTGACTTGCTCAAATGAGGACATCCAAACTAGATGACTTTCCTTCCCAGCTCCCCTACATCAAAAGTGCTCACAGAGGTACAATGAACTTGTGGCAAAGCCTGGCTCTGAACTCCAGCACCATAGACTGTAAATTAAGTTGTCTTCTTGACTGGCGAGAAGCTCAACATGGTCCTGCAATGTGCACTCGCAGCCCAGAAAACCAGCCGTATCCTGGGCTGCATTAAGAGAATGGTGGCTAGTAGATCAAGGGAGGGGATTCTGCCCCTCTACTCCACTTTGGTCACACCCCACCTGGAGTACTGCGTCCAGCTCTGGAGCCCTCAGCACAGGAAAGACGTGGACCTGTTGGAGTGGGGCGAGAGGAGGGCAACAAAAATGATCCAAGGACTGGAACACCTCAGCTATGAAGAAAGGCTGAGAAAATTGAGGCTGTTCAGCCTGCAGAAGAGAAGGCTGCAGGGAGACCTTATAGCAGCCTTCCAGTACCTGAAGGGGGCCTACAAGAAAGTTGGAGAGGGACTTTTGACAAGGGCATGTAGTGATAGGACAAGGGGTAAAGGCTTTAAACTGAAAGAGGGTAGGTTTAAATATTAGGAAGAAACTCTTCACCATGAGGGTGGTGAGGCACTGAAAGAGGTTGCCCAGAGAAGTTTGTGGATGACCCCTCCCTGTCAATGTTCAAGGCTAAGTCGGATGCGTTTTTGAGCAGCCTGGTCTGGTGGAAGATGTCCCTGTCCCTGGCAGGGAGGTTGAGACTACTTGATCTTTAACGTACTTTCCAATCCAAACCATTCTACAATTCCATGATTCTACGACTAGTGCCTCAACAAGTAATATCAGGGCTTGCATAATCTATCAGATCCACACGGGTCTTGAATGGCTTAGATGACTCCTGGTAGCAAATACAAATGAGAAATTTTTTACAAAGTCTGAATTTATTCCCTGCACATAGATTTCAGCCTGATGTGGAGTCAAAGCTTGCCCATCACTGATTCAGGGAACAAGCAGATGGGAGTGGCTGAAACTTCCTTGCATGGTTCTCTTTCCTGGAAATTGTAGAGTATGGTCAGCTTTGGTACCAAGTTGAAGAAAAGTCCACCTGCTCAAGACTTCTGTTAAAAGGGCCACAAGGGTTCCTCTCTGAGTTTTGGTATCACTCAGGATACCAAAACCAGTTGAGAGAAGAAAGGTGGGTCAACAATCATGATCTGCTCTTCAAGCAGCAAGTGACACTAAGCAGGAAGTCTGTTCTGAACCTTTCAGGGCCAGCAGGTCTCAGATGGGTAATCACTCTTCCTTTGGACACTACTTGGCAAAGTCCTAGAAATCAGCAAGTAGAAGCACTGGGTTTTTTTTCTTTTCTTCTCCTGTTCTCTTTCTCCACCCTTCCAGCTTCCTCTGGTCTGCTCTGGAGAAGGGAAGGAGAAAAAGTTCCTCAGGAGGTATGGGACACTGCAATGATAGTGACAACAAGACAGGCACTGATGTCCTACATTGAAACACCACTCCTAATCTAAGAACATTGATAAAGGAGAACACACATACAGATTTAACCTTGAGTCTATCTGATGCAGACCCTGCCTCCATCAGCTACTGGGAATGCCTGCATTTAAAAAAGGCTATGAAGCGATGATACGCAAAAAATATTCCTCTATTCAATTCTCGTGACCCACAGTTAAATACTCAAGCGCCTTGACTTCATTACAGATATGCTACTAATTATACGTTTGCAAACATCTTACCAGCCAAATCTCAAGAGCCAGAAGCACTCAACTTGTGGGTTGTTTTCCATCCTATCTTTCTTTGGTTTTCCTCTCATATTTTCTTTCTGCTCTTGTGCACAACCTCTTAAACTAGTTCCTGCACTCTGAAGTTTGACTTCCAGTTCCTGCCTCAGCCTAGATTCAAAGTTTTCCCCTCTTGTCTTCTCCAGCAAGTTCTCATGTAACTTAGTGTTCAAGTCAGTTCATGATGGGCCTTGACAATTTTGAAGGAAAAGAGAAAGAAAGAGAAAGAAGAAGAGAAGCGAAGAGAGGAGGGGGAAAAAAAAGGCCTTGTAAAGATTAGGTTCTCAGGGGGAACAGAAAACAAAAAAACCTGAGTCTGGAGGGAAAGTTTAATTAAAAAGAGCAGAGTTTTTAATTACCAGGGAAATCTACTTGAATGATTCATTTGCATAATCCCAACGGCAGTGGGAAAACAGGCAGGAACAAGATAAGGTTTCTTTAAAATCCTTCTCTTCCTTTTCCATATCTCTCCAAAAATGACTCTGATCCTTCACTCCTCCTCTCTCCCGTTTCCTGCTACCTTGTCCTCTCATCTGACTGCACATTTTGGCCTTAGGCTGCCTGCTTGTTTAGCTCTTCCCTTGTTACTGTATGACATGTTTCTGTACAAATGATGTACTTTTTCTCCTGCTGGGGCTCTCTAGGTGGGGTGTAACCAGTCCCTCCTGTCTTCTCTCACCATACTCAGACTGCTAGATTGTCCCTGATTGCTGAGCACTGGCATATGTTATTGCTTAGTGACAGTCAGAGTGAGAGCAGAGAAAAATCTGTCAGCAGAGAAGCCAGCCAGATGGTCAAAATGCCGTTAGCCAGCTCTGGTGGTCAGCAAAAGAACGACCTATGAAAATTAGACTCTCGAGTCTCAAAAGATGGTTCCTATCCAGACTAAGGTAGACATGACAACCTTTCCACACAGTGTATCCACCACTCATTCTTCTTACCCCCATTGTCAAACCTTTTGCAGCAACCTCCAGCACAGCACGGTGGTGGGCCAGCATCCCTCTTGCATGGGATCTGGAGACACCAACACCACAGGATATGTCAGTGGCAGAGGAGGGAAGGGAAAGTGTCTGCCTAAGGCCTTGACCTCTCTATCAGCCTTGTCCTCTAATGGCTACTTGGTGAGATCTTCAACATGCTCTATGCCAAGCCACCCCAGCACCTTGCATGCAAACCCATGCACTGCTACTTGATCTGTGACCACCTAATTGGCCTGTCCTATCTGATCCTCTCCTGCAAGGCAAAAAAGAGGCTTGAAATGAGCTTGTATCTCTGAGCGTTAAGACTCACACGCTTTCTATTGATATTATTAATTTGCTGCCCAATGAAAAGCTCATTCCTCATAGCTTGGTCTGTCCTTCAATCAACCCCTTTGATAAAATGTCAGCTTGCTCCCTCACACACTCCTGGCCTGTACCCAGAAGCACTTCTGTAGGCAACACCTCACTGTGGGCAATTGTTGTCCAGGAAATAAACAGAATGGGAAAAGTCACCTTATATGCCAAGCAGGATAACCTCCCAGAGGAGGTTAGTCTTGTGGAAGGAGCAATGATTCCTCACTTGTCTTCAGCGCAGATAAGGACTTCTGGCTAACTTTATCTACCTGCCTGGAGGGAGTCAACTGCATAGGAAGAGACAAGTAAAGGACATCTGCCTGGAGGTGGTGATGAAGTTCTTCCCACCAGGCCACGAACAGACCTCAGGTACGCCCTAGGCCAGCCCCTGGGTGCGTGTTCAACCATATGCCGTGCTTAGCTCTCCTCCAGACAAGTCTGGGTTTGAGCATGATCACTGAACTCTGTGCTCAGTAAGGAGAGGAACTTATATCTCTTGGATGACAGTGCTTTGCCCCTGGAAGACTCGCTTTCTCCATCTCTGTCTGCTGGGCTGCCTCCTCTCTCCTCTGCTTTGTAAGCCAGCAGAAAAAGAGATTTCCATGCTTTTGTTATAGCAGGAGCTGAAAAGGTCTTTTGTTGTCACTGCTTTTGAGTTTCTGAGGTTGGAAAATTGATGGGAACACTATGGTAAGAAGAGGGTTGTCCGACCTTTCCACACTTCCTGACGCCCTTGATATTGACATATGCTAGGGATGCTGGATGCCAAGAAGGGTTGCAGTGGGTCAGATGACAAATAACCTGTATCTATACCTAAAATGCGAGAGAGGGAAAAACAATCAATTTAAGAAACCCAGAGAGAAGCAAATGCAAGTCCAGAGAAAAAGGAAAAGAATGACAGAGATCTAGAGAGGAGCAGGGAATATTGTTCATCTGGGTGTGGAGGGACCATGTGTGTCCAAATGCGGGCATCACCACAGAGCAGTTTATCACTGCAGCCCTCTCTGACCCACAGAACAGAGGTGTGGGGGTACACAGCTCAGTGTGTCTGTCCTTAGGCTGAGAGATGAGATGTGAAGTGTGGATTTTTCTTGTTTAATTAAGCTGAGGGAATGAGATGCACCCGCAGGAAACCACCAGAAAATTGAATTCCCCTCACATATGTGGCTACGCATGAATTGGGATGTGTGGAGCATTGTGTGTGGATGCCTAGAGAGCAAATTTTGGGGGATCTGCATGTGTGTTTTATGCATGTTTCTGCACATAAAATGAGGCAAGGTTTGTGGGAAGAGTTAGTGCTACTCCAATTTTTTCACTCTCAATTATTTTAATATCTATATTTAAAATATATTGCACATAAAAAGAAAAACAAAATAAAGTTTGGGGATAAACAAACCACTATAGGGTCTGAAACATAAGGATTTGAATTAGTGGTTGCCTGTGTATATTCAAGGAGCTGCATGGATGTAGCAAGCCCTATGTACCTGCACATCATAAATTGTGTATTTACACAGAAAGTGAGAGTGCTCAGAGACCTGCATCAATACTTGTGCAAGTCCAGTCGATGTGGCTTTAAGGAAAGGTGTGGCTGTTTTGAGGGAACAGAGACATTTCTGTGTATACCAGTCCGTGGGCAAGTTGCAAGAACAGAATTTCTGCGTATGTCTAAGTGCAGTAAGCCAGCCTGTGAGGGGGAGGTTCAAGTCTGCACACACGTGTGTGTGTGCAGACTGTGGTCCACATGCGTGTGTGGCAAGAAGCAGACGCAGGGATGCCTGTGCCTGTCAAGATTCCTGCATGCACGAGTGCAGTAGGTAGCAGGTGGGTTTGCTCACGGGTTTCTGGGGGTATGATTCAGGCATCTGCATCTGTGACATAAGCAGCGTTTTGGTGCACAGTAAGTGATGAGTGTGTACAGTAAGCAGGAGGTGGCACTGATGCTTGGGCGTGTTGCAGGTGCATAAAGAACCAGCACAGGCTGTTCAAGTGTGGGCACGGGTGTGTGTGGATGGGTGCCCTCAAAACAGCATGAAACAGAGGGGAGAGAGGAAGACTTCTGACCTTTGATTCATCTTGAGACTATTTATGATAATGAGCAATTCCTAGTTTGACCTGCATGCACTGCTGGAGAAGGAAAAAATGAGAAAACCAGAAGGGAAATTTCAGCTGCCTGGAAAACAACAGCTTCCAGCAGTGCACTGTGGCTGATAAAGTGTTTTAGGGACCATCAGATCCCGTGCTCCAAAACATATCCTGGAAGGGAACGAGTACTAATGACGTGAAAAACCAGGGACTAGGATCCAGAGAGGAGTTGGGCAAGTAAATTTGTTTATGGTGTTACTGTGCCCTGCAGGTCCCCGAGCAGATTCACTGGCCATCATCTCATACAACTAGAGCTATAGCTTGGGTAGCAGAGATCAGGTTTTTAGTCCTCCAATGCCATGCTATAATTTCCCCCGTCAAGTGTGACCCTGCTTTTCCCCTTATCTATTTCCCACCGACTTACTCTGTCTTGCAAGATCCTTCCTGCTTTCTGTGCTGTCTTCAGCCCCCGTCCCATGGCTGCCTGCTCTGTCTCCCTGCAATGCAGACAAGCACTCTCCTCTGCTGAGACAGGTATTTCACAAGAAATTTAAAGACATTAAAGGCCTCGAACCTCTTTTCAAATGTAGTTGAGACCAGCCAAGAGGATGAACAGGTATTAGGGACTGAGACAAACAGCTCCCTGGGTGCATCTCATCTGCTTCATTTAATCAGGAAACCAGGCTGCAAGTGCAGCCTGCCATCAGTGATGCATTGAAATTAATTCTGAGTTAGTGGTTAAACATATGAATCAAAAGAAAACAAGATAAAATAAACCTCCACGAAGTCTGCTATTGCAGTCCTAGCATTCATGAATGTGTATTTCTGTGATTGCTGATCCCTTTGCAATGTTTCTTCTTGCATGTGGCTCACTGCTACAGGGTTATGTCACTCATGACATCAAACCTCATCTCAGATGTCCCCAAGATACAAATCCCTCCTGCTGTATTAAGTGGAAAATAGTTCAGTGGGCATGTCCTGAGATGGCCCATTCCCATTCATGGACCAGCTGTGCTGTTAACAAGTCCCTGCAGCATATTTCAGCAGCTGATCTATCCTCTCTCACATCCTTCTGCTCTCAGCCAATATTAAACTGCAGCAGTTTAGGGCAGTTTGTGGAAGTCCTAGCTGGAACTAGCATTGGTCACCCCTTGGTCTGTCAGTCCTCTGTAACAGCTAATCTGATGAGTTAAGAGCTTTGTGCACTTGCACTAGCCTGTCCAAGAGCAACTGCCTACTACACGTTCTGTAGTAAACACATCACCTCAGTAAAGAGGTCAGATTGTATAAATATGCAAACACTCTTATGCATCCTGCTCTAGGCAAAGCACAGCAGCAGTCATTTCAGAGTGCCCACACTGTGGTTGCTGTGAACCTCTAGCAGTCCAGGACAGCCAAATAGAAATACCCAAGCTTTATCCTTTTAGAATTATGCAGGAAATCCCAGAGGAAGGCCTTTTCTTGTGTATAAGCAAGAAGAAAAACCCTTAAGTCAGGCTAGATATCACCTTTCACGGAATCAGAGCGAATGTCTGGGTCGGAGCTCAGCACTCTTTCCTTTTCATCAAGGCTTTTGCTTTTCAGTCAGCCCATTTCTCACCCAGAAAGCAGAGGAAGGCCCATATTCTTCAGTGTATTCTATTCTGACCCTCAGATACACTTATGCATTTACAGCGTATTTACAAAGAAAACTGAAATGTCTTGTTCCCCTTCCCATTCTCCCTGAATTCCAGGAAGCTGGATCCTTGGGGTTCTTATCTCCATTTTGCAGAAAGAGGTTGCAGTGTTTCTGATGGTCACAGTGATTGCACAACAGCCTGTTTTCCAGGGGATGTTTTGCAACCAAATGCTGCTTCAGTCAGTGGAAGTGATAATCTGCCTGGGCTTGAGTAAAGCTTTGTAATGGTATCCAAAGACTTCGTACTGTTGCTGAAGCTCATCAGAGTACCACAGTTCAGGCAAGAGGATCTATTAAGTCCAAAACTGATGTCATGAGGGACAGGAGAAATGAGATGGTAATTATCAGTTGGTGATGGAAATTATCAGCTGGTAAGCCTGCACATCAATTCTGTACAAAATAGTGAAAACAATGTTGCAAGACGCAATCAATAACTAACTAGAGGGTCAGAATACAATTAATGTCAGTCAATGTGCTTTATGGAGGGGGACCTTGTCAAGCCAGCCTGATTATGTTTCTGGTAAGATAACAAGATCTATGATACTGGTAACCGCATTAATGTAAGACTTTTCTAAAGGGTTTGATTCATTTCCAGACATCTGTTTTTTTTAAAATGAGCAATATAAATATCAAATCAGTTAGGAGCTGGTAAAACGACTAATCTCAGAAAGAACTTGTCCATGGCAAATCACCACTGAAGCAGGTTCTGCAAGAACTGTTCAAAATAGTTATCAATGGTTTGGGAATAAGCATAAAGTCACTGCTGACAACATTGCTAAAAGACAATGACTGCCTCTTTATAAGAAAGAGTGATTCTACACAGAGTCCGAATTGTTCGGGAAACTTGACCAGTTCCAAGATGAGTCAAGTTAGCCCAAATGAATGTAAATATTTATATACAGAAATAAGAATTTCTGACATACAGGAAACAAAGAATCAAAAAGGATTTAATGTCCATGGTGGACAGTACAAATAATTCAACATGAACTGCTTCCCTAGATTAAATGTATAGCAAAAGTAATGTATATAGTTATTGCAGGATTAATTAAATTAATTTGGTCCATACACATAATACGGGTCAGACTGATACTGATAGATTGTGTTTTAAAAACCTACAAGAGATACAAAGAAAAAAGGCCAAAAACACAACAAAAAATTTTGTTAACTGGCAAAAGGTTTTCAGAATCTATTTGGTAAATGGAAGGTTAAGAAGTACCTCAATCACTTTCTGAGAAAAAACAAGACACTATGAGTTACTGTTGTGGTTTGGCCCCAGCTAGCAACAAAGAACCATGCAGTCGCTCTCTCACTCCTCCCCCTCCACCAGTTGGATGGGGAAGAAATTTAGAAGCAAAATGCAAAACATGTGGGCTGGGATAGAAACAGTTTAACAGAATGTCAAAGGAGGAAGAAAATAACAACAATAATTCTGATAAGAAGAATATACAGCATGCAATGTTCTACCTGATCCACAGCTTGCTCCTGAGTAGCAAATCCCCATACTTCAGCCAGCTCCCCCACTTAAGTACCAAGCATGAAATCACATGGTATAGAATATCCCATTTGACTGGCTGGTTTGGGTAAGCCCAACCAACTTCTTGTGAAAATTAACCCTATCCAAGCCAAACGCAGGACGATTAACTAAGAAAAGGAAGATAAGACACACATCAGAAAAAAATTAGTGGCTGGACATTAAAGTCTCGCAAACTTATGGGTTTGTACAGATAAATTACCTAGATATGCATCTTTCTATCCTGAATGTTTGTACTGCGTTTTTCCTTTGGTGCGCTCTCACCAAGAAATGTACATTCACTCTGCGGATGCTGATTTCAGCAGCAGAAGAAAGCAATCACTGGTACTTAACACCATATTGCAAGTTCAGGTGTTTGCTCTTTCCTGATAAAGCAAACAGGGCTAGAGTACAGGTTGAAGCACTGTTTTCTGACAGTCCACACCATCTAATTTACTCCTGGCACATTTCTGGTCTATGCCAACTAGCACTTCTCGAGGAAGAGTCAGGACATATATCGGAGGATCCCAAAGGCCAGTGACTGGGCCCAAGTGTGATATGGATGAAAGCACCCTTGGCAGAGAAGGGGTGAGTGCAGCCACATAAATGTTAGCTGAGATATCCTGTGCCTTATTGCATCAGAGCCATGGAAATAACAGACCTTCCTCCTCTGTGATTTGTCAAGACTCCTTCACTCTGAGGGTGATGGAGCACTGGAACAGGCTGCCCAGGGTGGTTGTGGAGTCTTCTTCTCTGGAGTTATTCAAGACCTGCCTGGACAAGGTCCTGTGCATCCTGCTCTGGGTACCCTACTTCGGCAGGGGGATTGGACTAGATGACCCACAGAGGTCCCTTCCAACCCTTAATATTCTCTGGTTGTCCTGTGCAGCCTACTGTAGGGGGCCCTGCTTCGGCAGGAGGGTTGGACTAGATGACCCACAGAGGTCCCTTCCAACCCCTACCATTCTGTGATTCTGTGATTCTGTGATTCTGTGATTCAGTGACAAGCACAACCC
>Ga0065711_1004447_pt1 | contig 23517 bp, 18 predicted proteins | sample Hoacrofraction12_FD_59098 | JGI IMG/M metagenome (GOLD analysis project Ga0065711, IMG submission 59098) | Hoatzin crop microbial communities from Cojedes, Venezuela - Epithelial fraction 12 v2 (version 2) | ecosystem: Host-associated > Birds > Digestive system > Esophagus > Crop | place...
ATTTTTTTGCCCAAAAAACAGCTGCATGTGCAAGACTGCACTAGATACAATCAGCTGGCCATATATTGGGCATTAGGAGGCTTCAAAGGTTCATATAACATCAGCTGGTTTGAGCAAGATAAATATAAATCCCTTAGTTGCTGCATGTTTATCTTTAACAAGCATTTTACTGGTGACTAGCAGGATTGTGAGCTGGGCATTCTGATTCTGCTCCAACAGTGACCAATATTGCCAAAAAACTTCAGATATTTCTCAGTGTATAGAACAGGGGAGAAAAAATAAAACAGGAAGGCTAATTATCAGCCAAGCTGCACGCAATCAAAGATCTGAAACATGTATTTGTCTAAGAGCAAGCTTAAACCATACTTGTACTGGTCCCAGAAGCAAAGCAACTTAAGCTTACTTGGAGTCTGCAGAGGCTGACAGCAGATTCTCAGACTTAAACAGGTGGTTACACCACCTTTATGACTGTTCTTCCACATCAACATCATTTTAGGACTTGCAGAGAACATAACAACTCGGCCATTAGGACATATTAGCCATAACTAGAACATCCTAGCCCTGCCTCCTCTTGCTTCAGCTTCAGCCCCCTTCTAACACTCTCAAGCTGCACCTTGCACCGTAACTAAGTACAAGACTCAAGCACAGGAGATGCATTTCCCAGACTTCTCCTCAAATTACTTCTATATCTCCTTGCCTTGAAGTTAATTTGCTCTTTGGCCTGTAGTCACTGGCATTGCACTGGGATCAGCTGCCTGTTTTTGCCTCTTTCTGCTTGGAGAGGCAGGAATTTGCACTCCTACCCCAGCTATGGATCAATCCCGCATCTAGCCACAGGAAAAAAAAAAATCTTTGAAATCTGTAACCACCTCATGATTTAGGACATGAAGCCTTGTTTGACTAAATCATTGCACAGCAGCCCTGAAAGTGCCTGTTGGGAATATGCCAAATTCATATTTCTGTCATTTTCCCCGTCGTGCATGTCCATATATCTGTTTATACTCATTTCATTAGTAAATCGCCCTGTCCATTTACTTAGCTATTTGTCAGTGTGGCTGTCACGTTAATTACCTCTGTCTACATGGATCGCTGTTATTTATCTGTCTTGTTTGCAATGCACCATCCACCAAAATGCATTCTTCCCTTAAAGATAGACACTGATGTTATCTGTGAGCCTGACCTAAGGAGCAATGCTCTTAGAGAGACAAACTGTTTCAAAGCAGATTTGTGAATTACACTGTCTCGTTAAGAACTGACATCGATGACATCCCTAGAAAGCCAGTCATCACCACTCCCCTGAGTAGTACAGGAGTCTTGGACCATGGACATCACCCATCTCTGCAGCTACACAGGGCACATGGACACGGTAAAGGGGTCTGGTACAGTTGATCAAGCCAGTTGCCATCCATGGACACACAAAGTACAGAAATTCAGCTAGATTTAGCTCTGTTCCCCCACATCTACCCTCTTACTGAGCTTTTATCTCACATGTATCTGTAGGATGGAGTTGGGCTGCTTTGCTGTGACACTGCAAGGACGTCCCTTGCCCATGGACATTCCCATACCCACATGAAACAACGTCCCTCCAAAAAGCTCATACCCAGCACCCCAGCTCTGCCTTGACTCTTTCTCTACATATTCTACTCTATGCCTTTCTCTGGAAGACTTTTGAGGAAACCTGACAGACTTCTTCCCAAAATGGATAACTTACTTTCTCCACTGCTTTCCCTTTTTCACCAAGGGGAAATCAAAGCCAAACACAATTGAATTAACCTAGCTCTCAAATCTAAGAGCATTTGACTGGAATCAAGGAGGAGACAAACCACCTTTCACCAATAAGCGAGCATACATGAACCACCTGCATACATCTGCACTCCTCTTATCCATCTCTCTTCCTCCTCAAAGGCTCCCATGACAGAAACTTCCTAGAAGGTGTGGTGAGGACGCATAGGAGATCCCCTGTACGCCTCTGTGTGCAGAGATTGACAGCCTCAGCCCTGCACACTTGGATCAGGGCATGAATTATGGGGAAACCCCATTCCACCCTCCAGGGAAAGGACCTCTGCTTTATCCAGCAGTCATGACAGAGTTAACCTGTGCTGAGGTGCAAGGTGCTTGGTGGAGAAGCAGCCCATCATTCATAAAATTTGCTTCAGAAGGTACACCACCATGATCATGCCGCCCACCTGGCATGCTTTTCTCTGTCTGCTCATCACCACAGACAAGGATTGACTCAGACCTGCTGACCAAGACCTTGGGCACCAGCCAGAGATTTGTGGATAACAGTAGGGAAAGCATAACCATTTTCAACAGATCATTCCAGCTGTGGTCAGTCCACATGACTCAGCTTCTGCACACAACTTCCACTCATGGAGCCACACACAGCACCAGCTGGGATGCTGCACACCTTTTCAGGCCTCAGATATAATCCACTTGGAAGCACACACCTGTGCAGAAATCAGTTCCCTCTTCTCCTTGAGATATAGCTTATAAAACAGTCCTCCTAAGCTCTTCTGTAGCAGTCAGACCCAAGGTCAGAAAAGCATCCCAACTCTAGCTAGGACCATAGCCCACACCTAGCAGGTATAATGAGGCCCATAGATCTCTCCCACTGTTTTCCCAGCCTCCAGCTCTGTGGTTAGAGTTTTTCAGTGCTCATATGCACATCCAACCCAGACCTTTCTGCACGGATCTGCTGAGGTCACCCAGTTATTCCATCTACATTTTCTTGGGGCAACACCAGCTGGATCACTGCCCACCTCATAGTGCCTCACAGCTTCTGCTCCAGCCTCACACGCACAGGGCCATGCTATGGACCTAACTGCATTTTCTAAACGTCCTTTTCTTCCAGGATATTCCCCAGCCAGATCTGTCCCCTAACATGCCCCACAGCACAGTGAGGTCAGTATGGGACACCTTCAGCTGCCAGTGCTGCTGACAGAACAACTCCATAAATCTCAGCAGCTATCAACAGCAAGTTTTCTTCTCCCTGTGATCTCTGGGAGAGGAACACTTAAAACAGAAGGACTCCTGGAAGTATTGTCCTCTTCACAAACCAGTTCAGCCCTTTAGGACAACCTTAAGGGTTCAGAGGAGAGACCAAAGGCCACAAGAACTAGTCTGTCACAGGGAAGGAGCTGCCGAGATCAAGGGCACAGCCAGTGTCTGAAGCCCTTAAGAAGGTGGGAAATTTTCTCTGTGAAGTAAAAGCTAAGCATGATCTTCAAGGCATGGGGAAGTGACAATCTTCTCTTTAAAGCAGGCAGAGGATTTCACGTGATCTTTTCCTGAGAGGTACATGCATGGGTGGAGGCTGAGAAAGAAAACCCTCAACCCTGGAACAGTGGAGTACTGCCAGTTGTGATGGGTTTATGATAAGCTAAAAAACATCCATAAGCATTCAACTTCAAAAGCGGGGAAAGAAGGAGAGGAGCTGCACAGAGTCAATTGCCTGGGGCATCCAATTTTCAGTCAGCATAAGAAGGTTATTTTTAGAAAGCCTGCGTACACCCACGAGAGTACAAAAGCTGGAAAGGAATTCTTGGTTTTAATGGTCCCCTTCATACCACTCTACAGGCTGCATTTCTACAGGAGCCACTCCACCCTCTATCCCTAAAGAAAGCCATCTGCAACACGTTGTCCCAAAATGAAAAAACTATCAAGACAAAAGACATTATTGACAAAAAGCCATTCCAAATATAGATGCAGACAAGCTTGTAGTCAGGCCTCCGTACAACAGACTCCTGCCCACCTCCCATCTCCCATGGTAGTTTGCATTAGCCTGTGGGAAAAGCAGCCAGAATACCCAATGGAGACCTACAGCTATGGTCTGCCATGGGAGACACAGACCAGGTGGGAAACCTGTTCATGAAAAATAGGCACATGAGACACCTGAACTGCAACTACGGCACTAGCTGCTTCAGGGGCCCTGGAAGGTAGATGAGTATCAGATCCAAAGTAACACTTTCCAACACTTCTTCGCATTAAAGAACCACCAACTCCGAAGGTTGCAACCTAAAAACACACGTTTTGCTCATGCCAATGACAGTATTATAGTTTTCTGTGGGATGACAGGTATGGGGAGGGCCACAGCTTGATTTGGGCTGCTGGGCTTTGTCTTTTGTCTCGGCTTGCTTCCAGCTCAGAGGGACAGGTTACCATCAAGAAAAAACAATGGTAAAAAATAGAGCCAGGTTATCCACCCCACCATTGACCTTTTTCAGATGGCTGAACGACAATGAGAAGCTGGCCAAAGGGGACACCTGTAGGACAGTGTGGCTATGTGCAGACACAGCAGAGACCCTCATGAGTACCCACAGCCTCACGGCACAGATGCCCAGTTTCCCCAGAGTCCTACCCCTTCATCCCCTTCCTCCTCTCCAGACCATCACCAGTTCAGAGCAAGCAGCAAGCAACCCTCCACCTGGCCAGCAGCAGAAAACAGTAGGATGCTACAAGCCTTTTCCTCAAATGAGATGTCACCCCAAGAAACCAACTATCTTCATCTCCCAAAAAAACAACCCATAAAAATCTGCCAGTGATCCTCTTTTGCTCCTCACTTGCACGTATCAAATATTAGCTAAGTGATGTAGTCCCCAAACACGAACACATGCATTCAAAAATGAACCACCCTGAATGCTGAATTTCCAGTCCTTCTTTTCTGCTAACTGGGAGAAATTCCAAAGCCAATAAAGCTGCATTCCACACTCCCCAGAACAACCTCAATTGATACTGTTTCACACCTTAACCCATGAAGTTGCCAAGCAACCTAAAAATCCCCAAATCTCCCTACCAGGAGCTCACTGTCACAAAGAGGTTAGTGAGATTCAGAATTTGTATAGATAACTTATCTATGAGAGTCTCTAGTAACATCACAAGCAGTTCAGAAGAGCTATCAGCCTCAAATTCCTCCGGTCAATAGCTACCAGCTCAGAGGAGAGCTTATCCAAGGGCTGAGCTATCTCATCTCCCTGCGACGATTTTTTCCAGGTGGCTTTTCATTTCTACTGCTGCCACAACAGGACAACTGACTCCCCTGTCCCTCCAAATACATACAACAGTGCAAGCTGGCACTGTTTTGCCTCACGTCCTTAACATTGGTCCCTGTGTTTCTAGTTTCCACTATTCATGCAAAAAAGCCCACGAAATAAACACTTGCTAAAAAGCAAGCTACTGCTCTTTGTCCTTGCATGCAGTTTTTAAAGGTATAGGTACAGTGAAGGTGGAGGAAGTAAACCAGGAGAATAATGAGATGGGTTTCTATTCCCCAACTTTGTCATCAAAACTGATCTGGGACCAACCCATCTTCCTCTGTCCACTATCTCTTCCACCACCAAGGAGCAGGACATTTTCTTCCCGTCCAAATGACCAGGCAAACACCCTTCAGAAATTCTTGCTGTTCAAATGTTTTAAGATGGCAAAGAGAAATCCTCTCCTGAAAGCTTGCTATAGCATCCCTTTAAACGGGCATTGTGGTTTCAGCTCGGCATTTTCCTCTTGTTTGCATGCTAGACACACACTTGGATGGCATCGTGTTTCCCAGCTGAACCCAGCCACATCCCTGCACCTGCGTAGCCAGCAGCAACATGAGAAGTCTTCAGCACGAAATTCAGATAGAGATCTATTCAAGCAGCTTTATTGATGTTAATGGAGTTACTTGGGATTTACACACACATAAATCAGGGCACAGGTGGATGATAAACTCTTGCAACTGGCAACAATACAGGGAAGGCCGATTTCACCCCTAGTACAACACTATTGATGTCAAAAGCCATGCACCAAGCAGCAGCTGTGTTCATAAGCCACCTTAATCAGGTAAATCGGGTCATTGCAAATAAACCTGCAAATTCACACAGCATCACTTGCTAGCTCCAGTAGTGAGCTCCACAGGCTCAGGACCCCACCCAGATTATGTTGCAAGTTTACTGCTTTAAAGTACTGCCTGAAAATAACGTTTTGGGCAGACTTGGACCTGCAATAGGCAACCAACATTTGTGCATGGTCATCTCACCCATTGCAAAGACATCACCTTTGGAAAAGGTTCATTTTGTAGTAGCAGCTGAAGCCACAGCAGCAGCTGTTTGGGGAAGTATAACCCTAACTGGCCTTCACAGCAAGCCTGTCAACAGTCTGACACACAAGCACAGCAGCTGGTGAGGACTTTCAACCAAAGACAAGCAAACATTTGTGGCATTCCTGTGAACACCACTGCTCACCCCTCGGCACAGTGTCCTGATTCCCAGTCAGCTTTGTCCTTTGGATTTTAAGCATTTGTCTTCTCACGTTGGGGTTGGCAACCTACATCCTCATGGCCACTGAAGACCCAAGAAGTCACTCAGCACTGGTTTTTTTCCATTTCTGAGGCCTATAAAGACTCCCCAGTTTCCTAAACCTTTGTATGACCACAGAAGCAAGAAAGTCAGCTTACAGTAGGGGTCATCAATACCCAAGAAGAGCTGAGCAGCAGTTGACTAATGATCTCAAAGACCAGTTAACCAATGGATCCTGAAGATAACAACCTAGGCAGTGCAGTTAGGAAACAATGAAGGTCAAATATACAGAAGAGAACTTAAATGGCCAAACCACAGTTTCGTCCTCTGGCTACAGGGCACAAGTCTGAGTCTTACAACAAGACTCAGGACCTTGCACGTCAGACAGTCAAGCAGGTCATAACTGATAGGGACAGCTAGAGATACAGTGCTGAGCAGATTACAGAAATACGGATTGTTGTAGGAATCTGATTCTTAACCCTTCCAAGCAGCACATTTCTGGGCAGGTGGCCTCAAGTAAGATGTCCTCTCTTCTCCACCTGGCCACCAGGGTGTATTCGCTCCCCAAAGGCCACCACTCACACTCACAGGGCTTAACCTCCTACTCCATTAATTTTTTGCCACCCTGCCATGACTAATCTGGATTTACAACCCGGAAAGCAGTAGGGAAAAGAATCTGATCAAAAGGATGATCCTCACAGCCAGAAAACAAGAAAGAGCTGTGTAGCCAGTTGTTCCAGGACACTTAATCCATCAAGCCTTCACCACTCTACCCTTGGGCTTAGGCTGAGTCAGTTGTGATTTGCTTAAAACCATGAGAATTCCCTCCTCCTCCTCAAAAAGAGCCAGTTGTAAAGTTTGTCAAGAAGGGGCAAAAAAAACAAGGGCTCACGCTACACTTTTACATTATGAATCAGTGGCTGGTGGTCAGCCAGCTGGCAGTTCTCCACCTGTGGCATCTCCATAGTTCTGGATGCCAAAGCAAACACTCAGGTTTATCTAAAAGGCTTTGCATTCAGCTGGGCAAATTTGTTCTTATGCTGCCAGTTACACTCCAGGTCCAGGACCACTCAATCCCACAACAACCGCCCTCAACATCTTTTGGGGCTAGCTGCTACAAAAACATCTGAGCTAAACCTTGGTGCGGTGTCACTCTCCCACTGGGAGGAAAGTGGGAGTTTTGGGTCCAAACACTGGTTTCAAAGGGAAGCAATAGATACATTGTAACAAAGGCCAAGCCTGCAACAGGAATCATGAAGCACCAGTCACTTCTGTTATCTAATGGAGGATATATCAAAAGACCAAGAAGAAATGCCCAGTTCAAGAGCTGCTCAAGTACCCCAGTACACAGGGCTTTATCCTCCTTCTGTCCCCTAAATCTCAACTTCTACCATTTTGGGTCAATCACTTGCACCAGCACGAAGATCCTGACTTTGCCAAGATTTTTTTCCACTCCTAAAAGCAGAGAATTTCTCTTGGTTTCTAGACCTAACAGAAGCTGAGCTCAACCTTCCTCCAATGCTCTCCACACTTTGGAAGTGATCCAGTATCTCCCATACTCCCAGAGGTTCTCCATTGGTTTTACCAAGTTCCAGATAAGGGCCTTAAAGATGTTTTCTTGTTTTTTTTCCCCACAGCTTAGCAGAAGTCAGAACCACCTTGCCTGCAGTTTTACAAGAGGCAGCTGGTGAAAGGTTAGATAACCAGACAACATAGCCAAACCCAGAGGAGTCTAAAGAAACCCCAATTTGCGGGCATTTATGCCAAGTTATTGCTTACAATCTTTTTTCAGGAAAGAGCTGTCTATAAGCCAGAAGTTCCTTTCCTCTCTAATGATCAAGTACCCTTAATGAGACAACTCAAAGACACCAACCAGATGGGCATTTTAACTGCAAGTTCATGGGAAAAATAGCAATCATCTTCTGCAGCAGCATGAGGTAGGAAAACTGCCTCGCTTGCAAAGCGGGATCAGTCTCTCTTCACTCGTAACCTTCTAGATCATGTTCATCTTGAGCCTGCTTTTAGCTGAAGACTGGACAACGATCTGAGAGGAGTAGTCTGTATTTGTAGTAGTAGAGATGCTTTCCTGGACCAGCAGGAAACACCAACACCTCATAACATCCCCAAGAATCCCTTCGGATTTCTTTGCTACGAGGCAGAAACATGTACAGCACCTCTGTACAAAGCAGGCAGAATTTCAGGAGTCTCAGAGCAATGATGCCCACGAAACTGAAATAAAATACTCTTTTCCATCACTCCCTTACAGGTGAAGCTCCTCCTGCCTTTTTGCCCCCAGAGAATAATTCTGAGAAGGAATTAATCCTACAGTCTCCAAAGCAACAAGAAATTTTGGGAGCCTGCTTTAGGGGTTAAGCTTGATATCCCTTCTTAAAACTGTTTTTAGTCTGCATTCAGCGTGTTGTAGGACAAGAGGAAAAACTCAAAGTCCTTATAAGCATCTCACAGATGCTGTTGCTGGGAAAAAAAAACAAGAACTTTGCAGGTTTTTAACCAAAAAAAACATGATGAAATGCCAGGCAAGAGACAGTCTCACCTGAATTCTTTGCTTATCAAACTCTGGATGCTCTTCTCTGGACCACAGGTAGGATCCCAGAGACGATTACCAGCCAGGTCTTTTCCATGACTTCCTCCACCTTCTGGACAGGCTCACTCTCTACCATAACAGGGAGAGATTTAAAAGAACTTTCTCCAAGAGTTACAGGCCACTTGAAAAACCTGCCCTTACACAAGTCTATTATTGTACGCCCTGTTTACTTAAATTCATTCCACAGCCTGGGAGACTTTGCACAAGGAAATTTACAGCTCAAGTTAATAGAGCAAAATGTAAAACTGCTGGCTTTTGGCTGAGGCTGCAAGCAAGGCACAGGCACAGGTTGTGACTGGGGTGTTTTCACAGGGCCACTGACACAGAATGTGTTTTCAGGGAGTATTTATTTTAAATAAGGAAAATTTATACAGCTTGAGAAAATTATTGGGAAGGAAATTAAATCTTGTTCTGTTGCTCTTCCGTCTCACCTTGACACTTGCAGTTCTCCTCCCTCCCCCAGGGCTTGGTTAAGGCAGGTTTCACTTGCAGAAAATTGCCTTCCTCATGCATGCTGATTTACAACCAGCTTGTGAGCTAGCCTTCTACACCCATTTCTGGAGAGAAGGGGCAAGCAAGACCCACTCCTCCCCTATCCTGACCCCAGACTGCAGTTTGGGAGCACAGGGATGCAGGGCATTGCAAGGAGGTTGCATCCCACCCCCAGTCTGCAGAGAGATGGGTGGGACCCATCCTTTGGGATCCCCCCCCGGTAAAACTACCCCCTGTCAAGCAGGAGATGGGAGGTGACCAGCTTTCTCCCAAAGCTCCTCCAGAAGCACCAGAGCCAACGCTACCCCTGCCTGGGAACAGCTCTGCTTTGGAAACCGCAGTACCGACAGTGCTGTTGGCAGGAATCGGCATTCCTCCTTCCTGTCCAGGCATGGCACAGCAGCGCAGGGCCAGCACAGCCTGTTCCTTTCCTGCCTCCGATCTCCCCACCCCAGTGGGCCAAACCAGAAACCCCAGGACCGTGCACAAACAGCCATGCAGCATGGTCCCTTGGTGCAGCCAGGTCAGCATTTAGAGGCCTTTTCATCTTTTTCTGTCCTCCCAAGGGTTTCCTCCCCACCTTGCAGTGATGTTTCCAAGTGCTCCCATGAATATTGCAGTAGACACTTGGACACCGGACACCGTTGCCGTCACACTGGTACTACAGGGTGGGAATGACACAGAATAGAAGGCCAAAAGAAGCCATTTGAGGCCACAACACCCCAGTTTCCCCCAGGCACAGCCATCCATGCTGCTCCATCCCAAAGGGCCCACCAAATACCCACTTCCCCCTCCTGCATCCATCATGCACCCCACTAAACACTCCTCAATTCCCCACATTGCTAAAACACCTGAAACTCAAGAGACCAAAAGCCTCAAGATGCACCACGCAATTAACTGGGTGACTTCATAGCACACATCCCCCATGGGACTCAGATCACAAGGGATCCCAGTCTACCACCACCGCCACCTAGTACACTCAGCACCAACCAGACTAAAGAAGTCTGGGAGTAAAATCCTTGCAGCGATGCGTTGGTAGGTTGGCTTGCCTAATCCCACAGAACTAGTGGTCTGAGCAAACGTTCGAGTGTTGCAGCAGGACCTGCAGCCCACAGAACAGGTTCAGCTCGACTCCAAACGCTCCGAGCTCCTTCCTGCCCTCTTCTGCATTTCACCTTCCAGAAATTCCTCCTGCCACAGGCAAAAAAATACTGCCTGGGATCTTCAGCAGGTGTCAGGCAGCGCGTTTCCCTTCCCATCAAACACGGCAGCAATGGGACAGATTGACTCAGCAGGCACTTGCTATGGTTCAGCTGGAACTAAACCTCCCTGACATAAAAGCAGCAAAATCCACAGCGCTGCAGCTTTGCTGGATCCCCAGCCCAGAAGTGCTCAGTAGCAGGTTTCAGATCATCAGTCACAGAGGACATTTGTTCAGCGAGCAGCTATTTTTCAGGACACTCACTAGAAACAGTGCTGGGAAGAAAATAAAGGCTCTGAATTGATGTTTGGGGATGGGCAGGAACAAGATGAAGCTTTTCAGGGGAAAAGCTCCTGGTTACAGAGGCAAGGCATCTCAGGCTTGTCAATCCCTTTCCAAGCCATGCTTAAGTGGATTTATCTATGGTTACCCAGTGCCTCTTTTCCCTAGCAGGTGTTATTTCAACTCACACTGGTTGTTATGAAGACCAAAAAAAAGTGTTGTTTGTCCTGTGGCTAAAATCTGGATACAATATCCCAAATTTCAGTCACACCAGTTCAAGCACAGGGATGGATTTCATAGGCTGAAAGCTGCATTTCTCGCCTGAAACACCCAAGTTCTGTCCTGGGGTTTTACCACTGACAGCTGATGGGCACATACAAAACACCAGCCTGTCTCGAGGTTTCCACCTGAAGGTTAGGTTGCTCTTTCGGGCAAGCAGTCTTGTGGAGGAGCCCTCATCCTTTCTAAAGAAAAGAGGGTCAAAGACCAAGTCCTAAATCAAACTGCTAAAAGCACAGGTACTCCCCTCTGTGCACCATCAGTTCCTGCTGGCATCACCATACACAGACAGCTCAGGATCTTTTTGAGGGCCCCAGCTTGTGTCCTTCAAAAAAGCAAAGTCCTTCAAGGGACCTCAGTCCTTTGACATTTGTCATTCTACCAGGAGACAGGAGGCAGCAGCGTCTTGTAAATTCATACAATAGATTGTATCGGTTTTTTTCAGAGCTCTTTTAACCTGATGAGTAATTAACTCTGACACCCTTAGGTGTTATTAATCCCACAAAAAAGGGGAGGAAACCTAGGAAGGAAACCAGACAAACCCCTGGACCCACTCCAGTTTGCCTCGGGAGTGAAGCTTGGCTTGGAAGAACAGCACCGCTCGCCTCGGGCTGCACAAGAAGTCCATATCAGAGGGAAGAGGGATGCAGCTTCCCTGTCTGCAGGAGAGCAGGTACTTCCCCAGCCAACAGCAAAGTGCAAGGCAGGGAAGCAGCCCCCAGGGGAGCCTGCCCTGCAGCCTTCCCATCTGCCTTCGGCACTGCAGAGCCTCCGACATCTCATTTCAGTGCAGACTTCTGTACCAGCACGTCCCAGAAAGCTGACTCTGTGGTGGCTCCAGACAGCTCTTTCCCTGCCTGTGTTTCCCCTTCTAACTGGCTTACACAGCAACCGGCTCCTTCCAAAGGACCACCAGGCCATGCTCGCTCTATGGCATGGCCCAGCCACTGTTTTACACTTCCCCGGGTTAGTGATTTTTCCTATCTCGTCCATCAGTGAAGCTCCATTCATTAAAGCCTCCACAGGAGCTCATCAGCACCCCAGAGAGAAGCACTGCTTAGCTGTAACCATCCACAGCTTCACATCCCTCCTGGTTCCCAGAGGCTCAGGTTTGAATTATGGGCCATAAGCACATGGCAGGCTCTACACTCCCCTCCTAACCCCGGCATAAATTCATTTTCTCCCTTAGAAACAAGCACAGCTACCACTTCTCCCCCCAGATGACCCAGCTTTATGCTGGGACCTCTATATCCACCTGGGATCCTACTTCTAATTGAAGTAGCATCAGTAGCTATAACCAGAACCCAAGATATTTGGGGTCCCCTTGCAAGGTCAGCCTTTAAATCTCCCTTGCACAGTACACAGTGGTAGAAAGGAAGGGCACCTTGCTTCAGCATCTCAGCTAGGAGAGAGTCCCCTGAATGGCAGCCCTGAGCCCAACTGCCACCAGTCAGGCCAGCAGGCACGACCGCTTCGCTTGTCACAGGGCTCTGCATGTGTCATCGACCCCAACGCGAGACTTCAGGCACAGTCACTACTTTGGTTTTTGATGGAGGGTGCAGTCTGCAGACTACCCAGGGCTCCAAGAAATCCAACTAATTCTCCAACCTAATTAGGACTGCAGCGCTCGGATACGCGACATCTGTGCAGGCTCCAGAGCCGCCCGCACGTGCCACATTTGCTGGGCTGCCACCCATTTGACCGATGGGTGCGGAGACAGGGCACAACAGGCAGCTCATGCCATTCCTCCGAGGAGGTACCACACCTGCCTTCTCCCCTGCACCCCGGAGCACGGTCTCATGGCGCAAGACCCAACAGAAGGTGCTGTGAAAGATAAGGCTGCATGGGAGCCCCGAGTGCTCCCCTTGTTCTTTCCCACCAGCGGTGTTTCGGGAGCTGGGCTCTGCTAACCCCAGCCCTTCCCCGGAGCTGGGAGATGGGGAGATGCTGGGGAGCCAGCGGTGGGGCCGGCCAGGTTCCAGCCCGGGGCTGCCCTCGCCTCCCTCCCTCGGGCCCTGCAGCCTGAACCGGCTTCTTCCTGGGGCCATCTAGTGGAATATTTTAATATAGTTCTTTAAAATACCAGCACATTCACCTGGGGTTTATGCAAACACAGCTCTGGGAGCCTGATGTGCATCCTTCTGCACCTGAGCACAAGCTGGGATCTCCAGCACAGCCATCTGCTCCAGCAGCAGCTCCCCAGCTGCCCCACCAGCACCAAGCCCTTCCTCTGACACACCAGGAGCAACACACACTCCCTCTTCTCCTCTATTTACTACATTTATGTAGAGATCATACAAGGTTTGTTAATCCAAATGATGCTTTCACCAAGGCAGCAAGCTGATTAATTGTGAGAAGGCCATCTGGGTCACCAAACCTGGCACCTCAGTCAGAAGAATCAGGACTGCCAACTCCAAGGGTGTTTTTATCTTTTCTCCTTTAAAGTTAAGGACTTCAACACCTATGCCTCTACATCCATTATTTCATTAAAGCAGACATTCTCCAAATTACATTTCACGTAACGTGTATAGCCATTTCTGTGCACTAAGCTCTGGGTCAAAAATCACCTCCTTCTGCCTAAAGTGATTTAAATGAACACTCTGAGGGTGACGGAGCCCTGGCCCAGGCTGCCCAGGAAGGTTGTGGAGTCTCCTTCTCTGGAGATATTCAAGACCCACCTGGACAAGGTCCTCTGCAGCCTACTCTGGGTGATCCTGCTTCGGCAGGGGGGTTGGACTAGATGACCCACAGAGGTCCCTTCCAACCCCTACCATTCTGTGATTCTGTGAAAGATTCCTACAAATCCCACCCAAGACCAGAAAAAGCATTCCTCAGTCTAGGCAAGGCTACACTAGTACCAGATCAGTGAACGCCAGTGGTTTTCCTCCACACAGCAGTGGAGCAAAGTACTGATGTCTGCAAACCCTGGCCCCAAGAGCCAGCCCAAACAGATCAGGTCACCAACATGACACGAAGCAGGAGGATGAGGGCAGCCCTACTCCTGCGCTCAGGCTGCCACAGTGCAAAAGGGGCTCAGGCCAGATCTTCCCTTGGTATGTGGGAAGCAGGGACTAGAAAAGTGTTATTTTCAGAGTGCTTACCACAGAAGAAACGCCATTTCTCTGGGCACAACTTCGCATGGAGCAGAGGTTGATTTCTGAGCCCGAGAACAGCCAGGGCTGTGATTTTCACCCCCTCCCATTGCTCTGTTCCCTCAGTGCCAAGGCAGAGGTCTCGAGTCTATTTACCCATTGTGAACCCAGCAACTGGCTCTTCAGCCCTCAGCTGTAAGACATGTCCATAATGAACTCCCTCCTCTCCATCTGGGACCATAGGTCATCAATAAGTCACCAGGACACCAACAGTCATGCAGTAGATTGGGAGCACATGTGTTGGTCCTGCCTCATGCCCTGCTGGAAGGAAAATGGGCTCCTAACACGAAGATATTATCATGCTTCTAAGCCTTCACCAACATTTATGCAGATATAGACTATTGGGAACAGAACACAGCCTAGAAAGTTGTGGTGTTCACTCCTACATACAACATCTCATTTACTAGAAAGTGAAGAATGAATCCAGTACATTAGCTGTCCTGGAAAAGGATCTATTTATTTCCTCAGTGATCAGGTACTGGATATTGCCTTGTGGCAAAAATGAGCACATTCTACAGCCCAGAGACAAAAGGCACAAGCAGCAGTACCTACAGCTCTGAAGATTGCAGTGGCAAATGAGACCCTTCAGAAGGTCTATTAACCCCTAGAACTAGTCAGAGAAGCGAGGGTGTCTCCTACAGTCTGGATAGCAAGTCAGGGTGGACCTCTGGAAGATCTTTATCAGGCTCAAACAGGAGCAGCTGAATGAAGCTGAACAACCCATAACACAGAAGGCCAGGTTAAAACAAAGCCAGGAGGGATCAAATGGTCCCATCAGTTATGTTCCCCCACAGCAGTGGGAAAGGAACAAGGCCAAGGACTTGTCAAGTGAGCCTGGCACTCAGGATGCTCTGACAGCCTGGCAGTTTTCGTGCCAGTAGACATGCTGGGACTCACTCTTCCCAGGGCTGCCACCTCCTACCCTCACACAAGCAGGTACACCAGCAGCAGGGTTCCAGTCAGAGCTGCTCATCGGCAAGATAGAAGTCAAAAGCACTTCTTGGCAATGCCTTCCCAACAGGACATAACACAGATCTTTTATCTGAGGCTGTTCCAGGAAGAACACCAAGAGCCACATGTGACTATTGGACTCCTGCTTTCCCCACCTTGTGTCTGAGGAGTAGCTAATGTGAGTGACTGCAAGAGCTATAGCAAGCATCATCCGTGTACCTACCCACCAGTCTCATACTCCTGACCCTTGAAGTGTCCATAGTCTAGAACAGGTTGATTTTACACACCCCTTTCCAGCACCAGACAACAGGTTAACTGGATGAAGCTGGGATCAGCTCCAAGATCTGTTCTCCCTGCTTACAGGCTGACCTTCTCCTAATCCAAAACTTCAGGGGAGGTTCAGTCTGGTCTGCCTGAATGGGGTCATCCAGCCAAAATAGGCTTCCATATTCTCAGTGAGTACTATCTCCACCACCTTCTCCACACCAAAGACAAGAGCAGACTGTACGACAGAGAGCCTACAGAACAAGAACTGCCCTGTCTTGGAGCCCTGTTGGACACAGGCAGCCAAGGGGACACAGCGTGTCCCACATAACATTTCTGTTCACTTTGGACCCATTAAAGGCTGGTCACCCTCAAGACCTGCAGGGTGGCCTCCAGACAGAGCCCCCATTCAGTGCTCTCTCTCTGGCTTATAAACTGCCTAATCCTTTGATCAAAGACATTGGCATTTTTCATTCCTACACCACTGATTCTCTGCAGTGCAGGGAGGGGAGAGCCCTTCCCACAAGTCTTATTACAGCTTCAAATTCCCCCCACAAACTTCAGACCACTCACAGTTGTATCTACAGTCAAGAAGCCCCACTGCCCCAAGAGCCTCTAGAGTCAATGAGCATAGATGATGGTCACTTCGAACCCTCCCTAAGGAGGGCATCTCCTTCCCTCACAACACAGAACCCAGGGCAAACAGGTTCTTAACCAGAAACTATAGCTGAACCCAACTTCAAGCCCCAGTATCTTCAGGAAAAGGCAGATTTCAGAAATATTGCAGGAATAAGGCTCATTTTCAGTAAAACTAACATAAACAGGTCTTACTCATGCAGAGCCTCATTTGGTGACTCTAGCAGGAGATCTCATGATTACTTCCCCATGTGCAGAATGAGGACACAGAGCTGGACTGCCCAGCTCAGTTTTTCAGGCCATCGAGCACAGCGCAATGAGAAGGGGGAAACTGAGGCTATCAAGCACACCAACAACCAGGGTAGGCAGAATCAAAACTGAGCAGCCCAGGTTTCAGTCCAGCTTTGGAGATCTTGATTCGAGTCTCTGCTCAGGCACACCACAAGTCATTAACTCTGTTCCCAACCCATTTTGCAGTTAAACCTCCCATCATAGGAAGGGTAACTGGCTGGTCAAGCTGGGCACAGGGAAACTCACCCTGTCAGGGGCAAATAATGATACTCAGCCAAAGCTGCCAGCTGCAATGGGGGACAACTAAGATTAACAAGAACAGACACCAGAAAATAAGATGGCTCCTTCCAGTCATTCCCTCCACATTCTTCCAAGATTTTTTCATTTTGTTACTTTAAATCTCTAAAGGGGGTAACAGGTTGTTAAGCCAAAAGATCAGAGATCCCTGGGAACAGTTTCTTAAAAACAACATTTATTCCAGCTCCGTTTCAGACCAGACAAGACCATAGTGTTGAGTAACACCCAGAAGCTCCCACCACAGCTACCACTATATTCCTGTATGCTGGTTACTCACAGCACTTGCCCCAGAGCACCCAGAGCCCCGAGCGGCAATCATTATCAGCAGATGACTGTCCCAGATTTACTGCCGAGTGCCTTGCCAAGAATGGCAAATTACATATTGATGCTTTACTTGTCTGAGGGCCTTACTCATAAGGAGCACCACAGGCAGTTTGGTGACTGCTCACACAAGAAAGCAAGCACTAAACAGGCCAGCCAGGCTGGCAGATGAACGCCGGATGACAAAAGGCTGCCAGGCCAGCTAGAGGCAGCATGTCGCTCGTTTATCAAGTTCCTTCCCTTCCAGCTATGCTCCTGACTCTGGAGCAGAATCTTTGCCACACTCATCCCCAAGTTTCAACATCCTCCCCAAATCCAGACTGCCTCCTTTGTTCTCCAGCCAAAGAACTCCAAAAATCAAAGAGCACAAGAGACTGGTACCACAGCAGCCCATGTATAGCTCAAATCATTCCACACCCACTTTCAGGTGTGGAGCAGAATGGCTACAAGCTCTCTGCAAGGACACATTGGCACCTGGGGACCAAAAACCAGGCTGGGCTCACTTAGCTCCAGTTTGCGTCCCATAGACAAGCAAGAGTAGATCTGGAAGGCCTCAACAGGCAGGGAAAGCAGCTAGATGTCTGCACAGCCACCACCTGAAAACCTGGACCCTCTGACATTCTTTAGCACTTTGCCTGACCAGCACTCACAGACCTGAGCTGGAGGCCAGCATATCCAGCACCAGCTGAAGGTCTCGGGCAATCCAGGGGCGCAGAGAGGAGAAGCAGCACCATAGGAAGCCTCTGCCAGCCCCCACCATCCCTTGGTTTTTTCATACCCCCAGTCTGCAGATTTACACAGAGGAGCTTTCTCCTCCATGCTTCAGTTCCATGTAAATNGCTTTGCTTGGGTCGCTGCTCATCCCACCAGTCACCAGAGAAACAGAATCCTGGGGTGCCAAGTCCCCGGAGCCCTCTGAGCCACAGGGAAGCTACATCTGACACAGCAAAACACCCACGTCACTGCTCTCAAGGGTAGCAAAGAAACCACTCAGCAGCCCTTTCCAGCACTGCATCTACACCAAGTCCCCACCGCTTCCCACACAGCCTCCTACCTCCAGAGTGAATCCAGAGCTCCCCATTGCAACCACCACAGCTCCTCTCAACAGCATCTGAGAACTCCTCCAACACTGCAGCCTGCTGGAAAAGACCCTTCCCTGGCCCGAGCCAAGCTTATAAAGGCTCAGGTCCCTCTTCCTCCCTGGAGAAAGTTCACACCTTAATTTTAGTTCTATCAGTCACAACTGGTTCCCTTGCTCCAGCTGGGTGATGGCTCGCACCGGCGCAAAGCCCCAGGTCTGCGGGACGAGGGGTAGTGCTGCGCCGAGCAGGCAGCGAGGGGCCTCGCAGAGACGCCAGCCCCGCAGCGCGGGACCCTGCGGCAAAGCTTCCTGCGGGGCCATGACCGGAGACGTGTCAGGTCCCGCTCAAGGGTGGGGAGGCAGTGGGAGGTGGGGGGTGTTCAAGTGATGTGCTAGGAAGAAAGGGCAACCTTCACAGCCCTTGCTGTCTGAGCTTACAGAGCATCGCCCCCCCCTCTATTTTATTGTGAGAAATAGGGTTTAGCCCCAAAATGGGTGTCGTTTCTGTCACAGCACGTTTTGACGTGAGGGAGCGGCGTAAGCCTGGTGTGTGCAGTGCTTAGAAGAGCTGGAGAAAGCACCCAGGTCCCCAAGTCACAAAAGCACGTTAGAAAACTTCACCCTCCGTGTCCTCGGGGCCAGGGCAGGCGGGTGCTCACCCAGCCCCAGGGTACACGGCCAGATCAGACCCTGGCTGTTATTTCTTTCATCAATTGCTCGCATTAGCTCCCAAAAATCTGCTGGAAATACTTCTCGAAGGGAAACCTCTGCACGGTTGGAGTGGTGTCACCCCCTGATTGCACTGGGGTGATGTGATTGAAGAGGAAGCCAAAAGAGCAGCAATTGATTACCCGTAAAACAGGGTTATAATCCAATAAATAAATGATAAATCAGCGTGTCTGCTCTTAGCAAGGAGCCGGAGACCCAAAGTTCCCCTCAAAGGAGCCAAACAGAGTATCCATTATTCAAACCGATCGCAGCTACCCAAGTGGAAAGAGCAGCTGTGCCTTCATGTTTCCTGACACTTTTTCTTGTGCTTTGCACCATCCTCGCTGAAAATGCAGTGAGTTGGACTGGAGATAACTCCTTAAGGAAAGGCAGGGATGGCTGTTTTCCAGGCTACCTAACCCCTGTCAATTCAGATCTGAACCCAACACCCAAGGAGCAGTGGGGTTACTTTGATATATTTATATTTTGTATCTATTGATATCTCAAATTAATCCTCCTACTCGCAGCGAAATCGCAACCCTTGCCATTGCAGATTCCCCCAGCGCTCTGCTCAAATGGCTTCGCTAAACCTTTGCGATTCGGTTGCAGGACGGTCACCCTGTCTCCCCTACCCACCGCTCCTGGAAGCATTGAGGCTCCGAGGGTTTAACTCCTCCAGAAACCTCTGAGGTGGCTCGAACCCAGGAACGATCTTCTGTAGAGACCCTGCCCGTCCCTCCCTGCCGACTGGCGCTGACGCCGACGCGCACACACACAGTTTGGGGCCTTAATGAGACCACGCACCAGCCTGGCCAGGGACAATGGGTGTTTCTCATCTCTCAGAAGAGACAGTCGCAAAGTAGGACAGCACTTTATTCAGAAGCTACGCTGGACCTGGAAAACCACTTCCCTACAGAAGCCCCAGCATCAGGTCCCCTCTGCACCGGTCCAGAAGTTTCACTGAAACTTCTGTGTCTGCTCCCAGTTTCTTAAGCGAGTGTCTTGTTTTTTTTGTTTCCCTGGGAAGGTTTTCTTCTCCATTGTGTGACCACTGCACATTAAAAGGCAATCAATATCTTTCCCATTGTTTACCCTGAAGTTTGAGGCATGTCTTCCTGCTTGTACATCCTTGTTCTCACATTTTGGTGCCCCCCGGTTCCACCAAAGCAAGTTGAACTCTGGCCCGGAGTGAAATTTTTCATGCAAAATGGCAGTTTCTGGTGCAGAATAGTTTTGTAAAGAGGGAGGAGGCAGAAAAGAGAAATAAGGAATAATAAGACAAACTGCTTGTGAAGAATAGCTCTGAGTGCGTGTGAGAGCAAAAAGTGTAAGACAAATAGGAAGGGTACGAATACAACTATGAAACAAAATGTAGAAAGATTAATTTTCTGCATGTGTGCATGTATGAGGGAGCAAGCGGTGAGGCTGGCGCATAAGAAAAGGTGAAAACGTGGAAGGAAACCATCTCAGTACGTGTGTGGGTGTGGATGTGTGAGGCAGGGCGGCAGAAACGCACCGAGACACAGCAAAGCAGGCCTCGTGCCGCGCCAACCCGCCCGCGGGTGCAGCCGGGGCAGGGCGACGGTTCACTCCAAGCGCCCGCCCGCTCTGAGCGCGGCTCCACACGCACCTCTGAAACTCCGGGAGGTCTCCTACAAAAACGCCAGGCCTGACGCCGCTTCACAAGGAGCGCCCAGCACCGGGGTTCTCATTCCGCGTTCCCTGAAATCGCCATCGTGTCGGTGTCGATGGCGGTCTTGCACGCGTGCTTTCAGCCCCCCCCCTCGTGATTATAAGCAGACAGACTGAGGGTGGGCACAGGGGATCTCCAGAAGAGGGTCCTCTTTCTCAGATTCCGAAGGACAAACACTGCCAATTCCTCTATTTTCCTTTTTACACACACACACAGAGACATACCCGCCGCTGACCCCGCCAGTCTTGGGTAGACCCTTCCTGGTGGGGCCGGGGGGCTGCGGCGACCCCCGGAGCCGAGCCCTGCCCGTACTGCCCGGCTGTTCCCACCAGGTGGCGCTGCAGGAGCGGCTGAGCCGCGACCCCCGGACCCGGGAGCGGGAAGGGGAGCGGGAATGGGAACGGGAATGGGAACGGGAGCGGGAATGGGAATGGGCATGGGAACAGGAGCAGGAAAGGGAGCAGGAGCGGGAATAGAAATGAGAGCTGGAATGAGAGCAGGAATTGGAAAGGGAATGGGAATAGGAGTGGGAATGGAAACGTGAATGGGAGTGGGAGCAGGAATGGGAACGGGCATTGGAACAGGAGCGGGAATGGGAGTGGGAGCGGGAATGGGAGCGGGAATGGGAAGGGGAATGGGAGAGGGAGCAGAAATGGGAGCAGGAATGGGAACGGGAACGGGAATGGGAGTGGGAACGGGCATGGGAACAGGAGCAGGAAAGGGAGCGGGAGCGGGAATGGAAATGAGAGCGGGAATTGGAGAGGGAATGGGAGCAGGAAAGGGGAATGGGCATGGGAACAGAAATGGGAATGGGAACGAGAGCGGGAATGGGAATGGGAGCGGGAACGGCAACGGGAATCGGAGCTCCAGTGGGAACGGGAGCGGCCCCGGCGACGGCAACGGGAGCGAGGAAGGGAACGGGAACGGCCCCGGCCCCAGCAGCCCGGGGAGGGGCCCCAGTGACGGGAGCGGTCCCAGCGACCCCCGGCCTGCCCCAGGCCAGCAGCACGGCACCTTCCTCTCCTCCTCCTCTTCCTCCTCCTCCTCCTCTTCCTCCTCAACACGGCGGCTGCTGGCGCGGGGCATCCAGGTCGTGCCTGCTGCCGTGATGTCGTGATTCCCTGATTTCATTAGTTCGCGGTTTCAGGGTTTCGGGACAGGCACGGGACGCGGCGGGGGGGAGACGACGGAGGTCCCTCCCCGCACTGCCCTGCCCGGGCTCAGCCGGGGCTGCCCTAGAGGACGAGCCGGGCGCTGGGGAAGCGCTCCCGCACCGTCCCGCTGCTCTCCCGACAGCAGAAAATCGGAGCCGCGGGATGCCGGGTTGAGGGGGGGGAAGGAGGATGAAATTTATGTTTTACCTCTCTTCCCCCCCCCTGCCCCCGGTGAAATATTTGGCGGAGGGAACAAACCGGAGAGCCGGCTGTGAAAGGGATGTGAAATCAAGCGCCGGGGCTCCGGGCCGGCAGCCGAGCGGGGAGGCTCCCGCACGTTCCCCGCTCCTCGAGGGGCGATGGGCAGGACCCCCCCCAAAGCTGCCCCGGGGGTGGCGGGAGAGCCCGGGAATGCTCGGCGAGCCGGTGTTTGCGGAGTTGAATTCACGCACGGCACGGGATAGCCAAGATCACGCAAAGCTGCTGACCGAGACGCAGACACCGACCACACCAGTTAGAGCCTCCCGGCCCCAGTCTGGAGCACGGCTGTGCTCGGCCAGGCGGGACAGAGCCTGGGAAAGCCGGGTCGGGGGTTGCGTGGGGGCTGCGGGGATCGTGCCCGGTATCCCACACCGCCCACCTCTTCTGCAAAGTGAAAAATCTTAATTAAACGATACATACATGCGTGAATTTGAACTATATATTTTTAATACATAAAGCTGCTTAGCGCTTTATACATACTAGGTACGGAGGGAGCTAAATAAAGTAATATTCAGCTACGCAGCGGCGTGCGGGATGTCTACGTGCAGGGGAACTCAGCCGTCGGGTGTCGGGAGCTGCTGCCCGGCTGCACCCCCCCCGGCCCCCCTCCCAGCTCCATGCCGGGGCCGGCGGAGCTCGCCCGGCTGCCCGCGGACTCGGGCGGCTGCAGTTGGCCTTCTTTTTTCTTGTCTTTTTTTCCCCTCCTTCGTAATTGTTAAGAAAATTGGAAAAACAAAAAAAAATATCTCCGAGTTCATGAAATAAATTCTCCGCTTTTCTCGGCAGCGAAGCTTTCGGGGTACAAACCAAATCCCCTCTTTCTCAGCCCGAAACAGCCGCGTTTTCGAAGGGGTCGCGGCTCTCCGGGCCCCCACGCGTGTTCCCCTCCGCGGTTCACCGGGCAGCCTTCCCGGGACGGGTTCTTCCTGCGCCTCCGGCCGGGTTCCTGCCGAGAAATCGGATTTAAACCAAACCGGGAGAGCGGCGAGGCCACCGCCAGCACCCGCGGTGGGGCTCCGGGGTTAAACCCCCCCACTGATGACTGACGGCTGGTGCCACCGAGACAAATAAATACATCGTCAGGAGGGCAATGGGTCGCGAGTCGTTTTGGCCCTAAGGTGAGATTTAGCAATGACCGCCCATTAAAACAAGATTTTCACTTTTGCTAGGGGTAGCGCCTGCCCCCCGCCCGCTGCCGCAAGCGGAGCCGGGGAGCCCCCCGACCCGCCTTACGTTTGTATTTAAGGTCTGGGGGGCTTTTTTTTCCTCTTTGTTTTTTAGCTCGGAGTCGGGAGGGATGGAAACCGGCTGCCAGAGAACTCGGGAGAGCGGCGGAGTTACAAAGCGCTCCTCGAAAACCCACGGGGGAGGCCCCGACCGGACAGCAGAAGAGAGATAAAAGAAAGAATTTTCAAGAAACCTGCGAAAAAAGTAATGCGAGAGCGCTTAGGAAAAGCTGCACGGCAGAAGAGGAAAAAAAAATAAAAATCAATCCTGCGAGAAGACGCCGAATTTCCCCAAGAGCACGATGGGGCAGCGCGGTCGCCGGGGGCTGCGGCGGGGCAGCCCCCCCCCCCCCC
>Ga0065711_1034596_pt1 | contig 23517 bp, 6 predicted proteins | sample Hoacrofraction12_FD_59098 | JGI IMG/M metagenome (GOLD analysis project Ga0065711, IMG submission 59098) | Hoatzin crop microbial communities from Cojedes, Venezuela - Epithelial fraction 12 v2 (version 2) | ecosystem: Host-associated > Birds > Digestive system > Esophagus > Crop | place...
AAAAAAAAAAAAAAAAAAAAAAGAGGAGAGTGAGCAAGGCTACTACATCGGAAAATACTGCTGCACCAAGTTCTTCTCAGTGCAGTTTTCTTGCTACCTGGGTGGAAGAAAAACAGCTTACACAGATACCAGAACCAGTGATACCAGTACAACGTTAGCAGAACAAAACATTTACCCTTTAGGTTTTAGAGTATGCTGGACAGCATGTTTCATAGCAACTTCCTTATTGTATTCATGTTTCACAGAGTCTTTCGAAACCAGATGAAAAGGAAATGTTAAGAAAAATCAGCCCCAATGTTCCAGTTTGTTCTCTACATATTCATGCAGGGGACCAGAACGAAAACAAACCTGGGACAGACAAGATCCTTTATGGGCAGTGTACATGCACATTGTAACAGTACATAAAGAGCACAAATCAGAGGCAAGAAATTGCATGTGAAATTCAAGAAACTGCTAAAATTGTTTGAAAACTATGTTCTCTTTTATGTTGCCACAGAAGAATAATAGACAGTTAACTCCATCAGCTAAGGATCACCTGGTATAGGAAAAAGCAGATGGATGGAAAGAAAAAAAGCTTAATTCTACTGATTATATGGTTAATCCCAGAAGATTTGGTATTGTGGCTTTCACCATATTTTAGAGGCACTACAGTAGATGTCTTTAGCTTTATCAAATTCTTCCATGGGCCTTCCGTTAGTGGTGTCTACAGTGTGATAAACCTGAAGAGGCCATCGATACAAAGCATTCAGTAAAATAAAATTTAAAAAAACCCCCAAAACCCAAATCAACTTTCTTTGGTTGTTTATTCATTCAAGTTTCTACTTACGCAACTAACAACTAGTTTACTGGTGTAATTCCTGGTTCTACAAGCCTATTAAGACAAATATGTCCCCCTCCTAAATGAACAATTTCATGTACTTGGAGCCAGATTCCCCAGCTTGAAAAACCTTTTATAGCCTCTGATACCGTAAAGCTGTCAAAAACAAAGATTCTCTAAAACTCGTTTTGGAAATTTATAAAGCAAGCATTCTTTGTTACAGCACCAGATGCATGGGGGATATTTCCTCCTAGCACGCGCACCACGTATCGAAGCAGGCACTCCTTTATTCGGTTTCTTATCAGCAAGTTTCAGCCCATGGGGCAGTCCCATGCTGCTGACTGGTTACATCATCTACATGACACTTGGTCAGCATTTTCACACTGCCCGTGTTCAGTGAGGAAGGGTCTGGGGGTCTCTCCCCCAGGGGGTGTGACTTTCAGTATTATAATATATTATAATGAAGGATAGGTTAACCTCGGACATCACTTCTTTCCCAAAACCGGCTAAAACCAACCAGGAGTTCACAAGCATGCTTCTCAGAGTATTCTTATCTCCTTCAAGGACAGTTCTCTTGATTTAACGGCTCCTTTTATTCATCTTCTTGGCAGCTTGAAGGCAAAGGTTTCGAACACATTCCTAAATAAGCAACAAAATCCTGCTATTCTGACTATACTAAGGCCTTCACGATAACGCCTCCAAATTGTTAGACTTCATATTCTTATCAAGAGTATTTCAAGGAGATTATTCATCAATCATTTTTGGGAAATGGCTTCTTCAAGCAGATAATAACATACCTAGCTGAGAGGTTGCCCAAATAGCCACGTTATTTAGTCTGGGTACATCTGAAGTGAAAGGTCACCTGTAGCACCAAGATTGAGGGCCTTGTTTGTTCAGAACACCTCTGGAAGAGTGTGAGATGACTGGAGGCTGGGAAGTGTTGGCAAACAGAAAAAGAGCCATTGGGAAATGCAGAAAAAATGCAGCTCCTCATTGGCTGGATAGCAAATAATCTCCACTTGCTAATTAGAGTCCTCAGATATCATTGAGAGCATGTTACTGAATTAGCTTGAGATGTGGAGCTTAAAAGTTGGAACCTTTATGCTAAAGACACAACCATTTTAAACACAAATGGCAATGATAACACAAGAACTATTAGCAATGGCAAATCAAGCTGGCTGCACCTCTTGAAAAGTTCTAATAACTGACTCAAGTAAAATAGGGACAAATGATGTCAACCGCATTCAGTACACATAGCGATTTTTCTTTTTTAAAAGAGTGATAGGAGGGAAAAAAAAATCAGACACACACTTATTTTACAGCTGAAGCACTGAACCTGGTATAACAGTCCGTCATTAAATAAACTCAATAGCATGTGATGTTCACTGAATGCAACTGGCATTCTACTACACTTACTCACACAATAACATGATGGCTTGCAATACCTGAGCTTTCATCAAGCACGGTTAAACTAACTAACTAAAAAGGCACAGCAGCTGGAAGAACGGGTAAGAGTCTGTTCTGAATCTTCTATTCTGCCTTTCCAACAGAGCACAGTCTTTTCCGTGGCTTGTCAGAAACACTATTACAGGTTGGAAAACATATCAGTACCTTTGCTGAATCAGTGATGTCATCCCAGTAGGGAGAAGGAAATTCCAGCTTCCCAACAAGTATCTGATCAAAAAGGTCTTCCTGAAGGTTGTTTTCACTGTAGAACGGCAGTAATGAAAAAGATCATGAGAAACAGTCAATTTGTCAGGTGAATTTTTAACTTGATTTGGGGATGGAACAGAAATCAAGTTTTATCAACTACCACAAATGCAAAATTTGCAGGCTCGCATAGTGGCAGCACTTCTGAGGTGTTTGCTGTAGTTCCGCTGTCAGGAGTGCTGAGAACAGAAAAACTAATATACTGAGGTGAAAAATATATATCAAGGTAAAAAGACTTCACTGGAATAGAAACTGCATAGCTAACACAGGAACTGGAAAGGTGATTAAAAAAATAAGTAAAAGTCACTTGCCAGCTTACTTCTAAAGGATTTGCTACAGAAAGCATATAATAGGGGGAAGAAGTGTGGTGAAATGAGCCTCTTCTGTTAAACTATCACAACAGGAGAATTTTCAAAATCCAAACAGGAGATATGGAAAGCACATGATACATTTAGTTTACTGAGTATTGTCAGGCTACTGATATTGAAAGGGTAAGTACTTCTGTATCAAAACTATGGTATTTTGAACATTCAGGGATCAACGGCAGTGGATTTTTTTTTTTTTTAACCTCTGTTGGCCCTAGCCACTGTGAGCATCCACCCAGCCTATTTCTGTAATAAACAATTTACCTCTTGGGTTGGTTTTGCAATGAATATTTATTAACCTTGGTTAAGACCTGATTCTAATAGCATGGCATGCACATTCTCCATGCCCAACCCCCAAACTCTATTCAAAGCAATTGCCATTTGTTTTTATAATGTCAAACATGTTTTCAGTTTTAAAGATGAACTAACCACATGCAAAAACCAAATATCTAAACTAAATGATAATTTTTCCATTGACAATTGTTTATATTGTATTCTTTGCAAAATATTCCTACTCAGTCTGGTGATTTTTAGTTAAAAGTAAAGTATTTTGCTGTAAAAATGGACAAACAGACTGTGCACAAATAAGTTAGGAGGAGAATTCCCTATTAAAATGTGCAAATTCCTTCTCATTCCCTGGCAAAAAAAAATTGCTGAGGTACAAAGCGTATCCATTTGGTTTTTAGTGGAACTCATACACGTTGTGACACTGAGTAGCAAGATTAACAAGGTTAAAACTGCAGCACAAGCAAATTCTTCCTCTCACCTCAGTTTAGCATTAACCGCCACCCTCAGCACTACAAACCAGTGAGCTGCTGTGTCCGAACAGAAACACTAGAGGGCAAAGTAAACACGTTCACGGAACTAACCGGGATACACATAGCAGACAAGAGGAAAAGCCACTGCACCCTGACACCACCATAGCCCTGCACACAGCAGTAAACCAGTTGCTCCCTTAGAAAAAGAAGGAAATAAAAGTGACCCCAAATCCTGAGAAGAGGGACAAGTGACAACAATTTTAAAAAAAAGTACAAGAAGTTAAAGAAAATGTGTCAATCTAATCCATTTTTTCCCCAGGATACCTTCTTCAGGGAGACACATAAGACTTGCTTAGAAAGAACTTGTCCTTTACTGTTTTTCCCTTTGACATATAAGGACACTCACCTGCGAAAAGGCGGAAATCCACATAGCAGTATGTATGTGATCACACCTGCAGCCCAAATATCCACCTTTAAGCCATATCTGAGAAAACGAGACTGTGTTACTTGTGGTGGATTGAAAAAAAGAAGTCATTCCAATCAAAAAATCGATTACATTTACATGAACATGTATTAAGAATCTGTTCTAAGTTAACTGCTGATGAAGTGGAAATGTATTTTGTAAGTAAGCATCATTTTACTTAGCATCATTCACAGTCTTTAGGAAACCATGACAACATAATTTTTCATTAGTGCTTTGTTTGGTTTTTTTATAAATAAGCCTCAAAGCTCTCCGAGGTCTTCTGAATATACTCAGATTCAATTCAGTATCAAGGTTTCCCAGTCCAGAATCACTAATGATAAAATACATGGATGTGCTTTCTCAGTCCCCTTACTGGAGTAACTATCTCTAAGGTTATCATGTGCTGCTAAGCAACAAGAAAGATACCAATTCTCCAGTCTCTTCAGTAACACAGGATAAAAGAACTGCACTTTTCTTTTAAAGCACTGAAATTAAAACACTAGAGGTCAAAAAGAGGTCTTTTTTTCTATTCTTTTCTATCCAGGAGATTCAGTTTGTCAAAATCCAAAACATGCAGATGAAGTGCCCTTTGACATTTGAGCTCACTGCAGCTGTGAAATATTTCTTGATATGACAAATGCAGTGAGCAATGCTTGAAACAATACAACAAACCTCTGTCCATTAGGAAGACCAAATTCAGAATGGTCACAGCTATGGCAAGAGTCAGCTAGCATGGAATGGAGGTCTAATAGGTCTAAAAGGAAAGACAACTTGTGAAATTCTACCATTTTACAAAATTATTTTGTATTTATGCAACCACCTGTTAAATACAGAAAAATGGGGTTGTTTAATTAAGCCAAATAGCACACGCCACTTGAACCAACATGATTTAATTAGACCTGCTCTGAGAACAGCTTTAAACTAGGTGACCTCTGGAGTTTCTTCCAACATAAATTATTCCGTTTCTAACATGAGCACTGCGTTTTGCCTGTCGGTTTTTCCCCAAACAGCTGCCACGGCTGGTACAATGGGCTCTGAACGGTGAGGTGAGGCAGGGAACACAAACCAGTGAACTCCACTGTACCAGCACTGGTCCTAGAGAGATGGTAAGGAGGCAAAGGTGAATTTTGGGAGCAGGGTAAGCAAGGAAACTGGCCTCTTCGAGGAACTGCATGATGTCTGTTTTCTCATAAGTGGTTTAGTTACAGAAAGATGGAGGACCATCCTATTAAAGCATTCTAGTTCTTACAACAGTTAGGAGCTACCTGCCAACAACAACTGGTTGCAAGACCCCTGTGTCTTAGTCAGTCATCCTCACCCTGTCTCTGCAATGATTTCTGGAGCCACATATGTGGGTGTACCACAGACAGTATATAAAGGTCCTTCAACCACAGTCGCCAGTCCAAAGTCTCCTAGCTTCAAAGACTTTGTTCCGTCTGGATATTCACATACCTAGAATCAGCAAAATAAAAACAGAATGAGGAGGAGAACATCTGCATTTTTAAAATCCTTTAATTTGTTTGGAAAATAATAATCATCACACTGAGAAGGACAGGAAAAAGAGGTAACTTCCACAGCCCTGTAGGGAAAGAAGAGAAAAATAGTATGACCATTGATCGTCACAATGCAGCTGGAGTTAGCGTTCAATGGAGCTGTCTGCCAGCTATGTAGGTCAGACCATGATATAGCCTCAAGCAACTAAAGGGGGAAAAGAAAACCCATTCCTAGAATGCTGAGAAAATTTAAATATACTATGAAAAATATAATACTATACTTCCATTTGATTGGGACCTAGAGTTTAAAATGGGATTGCCAGCTACAATCACATCTGTTTAACATCTCTCACTAACTCAGCATAAACCTACTCAGTTAGCAATAGTGGATATTTCATAGGCAAATGTCTTCCCTAAGCTTAGTCTAGGCAAGTTCAGTACAGGAGTGAGAAAACTAGGTGAGAAGTGTTTAGGTTTCTGTGCAGACCCAAATGCATCTTACCAAAAGCCTCATAAAGAATGTAGAACATCTTGTTCTGAGTCATTTTGTTGATGAAAGAAGTTAAATTTTAATAGAAAAGTGTTATACAACAGTGATAGCAAGAGTAAATCAAACCAGACCAACAGCAAAGGAAACAGCCCTAATTAAGAACAAAACCGAGATTAATTTAAGTAAAATGTTTATGTTAATGTGATTTCAACAAGATCTAGTTTCTAGAATCTAGGACTCCAGAATGGCTGAATTTATTTGGTTTCCTCGAACAGCTGAATACTGCTAAAGCAGCAATACCTTCCTTCATTCCCCTGTGTAATTCATACCATCAATGAAACACTTGTTCTCCTTGACATAACACCTTCTTAAATGCTATTACACTTAGAGCTTGTATTTTTAAATCCATGACCAGTAAAGACAATGTGATTCAGACAGCTGGATGACCCTCTGCAAAAGAACTAACTACTTGTAATTATATGCAGCAATTGATGGGAATTATTTGCATTTACATTCAATACCAGTATGTTATCTTAGCATTCTGCCACTGTCAATCACAGTGAATAGATTTGCATCTGTTGAGTAACGTCTTTAGGCTCTCTAGGCAGAAAGGACATTTGTGCCTATTTATAACCGATTCAAACACTAATGAAAGCTTAAAATTTCTTTGGACAGGCGGTGTTTGAAGATGCACTGATAATAAGTAAGAATTCCACCTTTGTTTTCTTTCTCTTGAGAAGCTCCCCCCCCGTCTTTTGCTAAACAATCTAATTTATTTGAGGTCTTATTTAAATTGCTAAACACTATCAGTAGAATTAGTTAGGAAAGAATTGACTATTAATCGGAAAATATTTTCAGCTTATAGCCCTATCCTTGCAATAGTTTAAAACCCAGCCTTGACTCCTACTCTAGATGCAACCTCATTAAACAGGACTGACAAACACTACAGAAGGCTTGAAGAAATGCACACCAAGTGGTGCTGAAAGCGACTAGCATTCCTGATGACAGTGGCTCAAGCAGAGCAGATTATGGCCCTGCTTGTTCAGTGCACGAAATGCAATATCTGATACCCCATATGAAATACGTAAGTATAATCTCTGTGTGTAAGCAAGATAGCATGCTGCTCCCACTCTGTGAACTGTAGCCTAAGCAGTTCCCAAAGCAGCCTTCATGGTCATTCTTGTCAACACAGTTATTTTATGTCTCTGCTGAAAACAAAAGTAGTCACTCCTCTAGCACAAAATAAATGTATGTACAGAGTTAATTCATGGCTAGAATACCGGTAAATCATCAGAAAGATGTTCTTACTATGACAGTGAAAGAAAAAGAAAAAAAAATTGCTTGAGGTAACCATGTGATCATTCAAAGAAATGGCACTCAGCCCACCTTTTCTCCCACTTGCAAACTATAATAAATAATTCATTGATATAGCTTTAAAATTCATTGTTTCGTGAGACAATACTCTTTCTTATCCAAATGGCAGCCAATCAAAATGTAAATAAAGATAGGTCTAAGGACAGGTTTGAGCACAGCTCACTTGAGTTATGGTGATTGCTATCTCATGTCAGAAGATTTATTTCATACATACTTATTCTAAATTAATATTCCTGCTGTTCTCTGCTCAACTCCTTGACATTTATATACAAGCATTTGCATTAATGAGAACAAAGTAAGAGAAAAAATTAGAAAATAAATGGGACATACCAGGAGATTTTCTGGCTTGATGTCTCTGTGCACAATGTTGAGACCATGCAGGTATTTCAGTGCACTGGCTAGATTGTAGACCATTGCACTCCCATCTCGCTCTGTATATTTTGTAGAAGAAGTGATGGCATCAAATAGATCTCCTCCCTAAAGTAATGGAAAGATAATAGATCACTACATGAAAAACAATTAACATGACGCCTGTTAAACAGTAAAATGCCTGTTAAGCAGTAAAAAAAATATTTTGCATAAAGATGATCTTGTCACCAAGATACAAGACTGGAACTTAGGTCACCTACATTGAATTTTCAACTGTACTTCAGGCTTCTGGTGCCTCAGTTTGGGTAAATCGCATCTCTTCTCTGTCTTGATTTCATTCTATTGGTCTTCCTACCTTTGATCACTCGTTTACATTACCTACAGGTACAAGCATATAGTTTCCCTTTTCTTCATTTTATCAACAGAAAACCTTTACATAGCAAAGAACAGCCCTGATTTTGAGTAAAGCCTGAAGTAATATAAACTAGCCTAATAACAAAAAGGCTTGCATAACAAATATTCAACAATTGTAATGAACTGCAAATTGGAATTTCTGTAGACATTGCAAAAATATCAAAAAATATAGCTGAAGAGGACAAACAACATAAGCATGATCTTTTCCAACCTAAATGATTCTATGATGCACAGAAGTGCAGAACCTACAGGTGATTTCTGAATGTGCCAGTTGTGCAGTCTCTGATTATGGATGCCCTATTCCTCTGGGAATACATAACAACATGTAAGCAAGTCACTGATGCAGCATTTCCAGTCATTGCAACAGATTTTGCGTGGATGTCTCTGTGATGGTTACCCTGGATACATCTGTAGGAGAGATCTCTCTGAATTATGGGTGGCATTGCAAGCACTTCAATACACATTGAAGAGAAGCAGCAATTCAGGAAATACAGGCCGAGATGCTGGTGTATTAAACTGTAAAAAAATACTGCCTTAAAACCAAAAAAAGCCTGTACTATACAAAAGTAACTTCTAGAAAGGAAGAGAAATGAGTAGGCTACAGAAATTATGATTTCAACAGCTACAGACTTTCTTTAGAGGTTTCCCAGGCTGGCAACAATTCTAGAGGGGACTACTGAATTTAACAATGTTTCAGGCAAAAATAAAAAGTGATGATGATACGTATTATTTGTATCTGACATGGTGATCAAGCTTCTGGCAGTGTTGCTGTGTATGCACAGAACACAGAGACGAGTGCATGACTAAAACTTGCCACAACTTGTGTATTTGGTTTACAGGTGACAGCAAAATGAAGATTTTTGTTTTCTCTGGACATGTATGAAAGGAGCATCTATTGTCTGGTTAACTGGAGATTAGGTGAGTGAATTTTTGATATAAGCAAAACAGGTGAGTTTTTTTTGAGTTTTAATTTTGCTAGATCACGATTACTTGAGTTTAAACTATTTGTTGTATCTATTGTCTGCTAAGATAAATTCATTCAAGAGAGTTAAAGAAAATTATTCAATAAAGATATTAGTGAAATAAATGCAGGCGTTCTGGCAGTTAAACACATATTACTATTACCCCTGCATATTGTAAACATGATATAAAAATCACTATCCACTTCTCTCTAGACTACGCATGTTGCAAAATTACCTCAAATCTGTGTAAACAGTCTAATTACAACTGAAGAGACATCAATTCCATTAATATAAGTGATTGACAAGAGTATCTGCATGATTAAAAATGCAGGTTGCCACTGAAATCTTATCTGATTATGTCTCCAAGATGTTAATATTCCTAGATGCTTCTCAGATTTCACAACAACATAGAGAATTAAAAAAAAAAGTCTCTTTAGTCTTACCTTGACCAGCTCCATCACCAGATATAGTTCTGTTGGGGTGTCCATTTCCTCTATAAGCATAATGATATTTGGATGCTTCACTTGACGCAGAATGGACACTTCATTTTCAATAAGGTGTTCCTGTTCAGAAAAGGGGACAGAAGTTTATCTGAATAGACATGAATTTGCCAATTCACTTTTCCTTTGATCAGCTGACCACTGATCCCTTGATCAGTGAGCACCCTTTTAGCTGTTTAAATTATATAGTAGAGGGTTATTGTCAGGTGCTGGATTTTCACTTGTATTTTAGCCCAACTGTACTTCATCATCGACCCAATTTAATTTAAAATACCATATTACACACATAACCAATGGGATATCTCTGGAAAAAAACCCCAGAACACGACAGCAATTCAAGAAGTGCAGGTTATATTCTTAGGTGAGTATCATGAGGTGAAATTAAGTTCAGAACCCCCCCATCCCCAAGCGGGATCATTGTAACCTGCCACCCCTCATCAATACTTAACATGTTCTTGATCATCTCCAGCCTTCACCTCTCATTCAGCATCGGTTACTCAAGGGCAGATTACCTAAGATTTATTTTCAAAGACTTTATTTTTTTAAAAAGTTGTGGATTATATATATAGGAAAAATATTATAACTGCTTTGGTTATGGATTTCAATTCATTTTATATGTATGTTCAGATTTACAATCTGCAAAATATGTAATAGCTCAGTTAAGTTGTTGTGGCTCCAACAGCTTAACAACACACAGATTGAGTTTAATTTCCCCTTCCCTATACTTCTGAAGGACGTAATGGGTTTCAAGAACGAATTAGTTTCAGAGTGTTTTGTTTTCTAGAACATCTCAGCACTTGGTTAACACTGGAGAGTGAAGAAAATTACATGTCCCTTTCATGTGAAGAATGATTTGCATTTTCCTTTATAAATATTGGAATACAGATACTGTATTTAGGTTCACTGCAAAATAAGTGACAATGCTTGCATAAAACACTAGTTTCTTTACACTTTGGCAGATAACAAATCATGTCACTGGACTTGGAACTTGCTCATGTTCAATGCACTGATTAGTAGCACGCACTTCATGCATTTGTGAGCAGAGCACTAGAAGCAGATGTGATCCACTGTGCATAGGCAGTGATTGAAGATCTTACGCTACCTTATGTTCTATTTCCAGGGTTATTTATGGATGCATTGTGGTTTTTTCCAACGCTTTATGTGGCTATGTAACTCAGAAACCACATGCCATGTGTGCATCTAATTTCGTGAGAGTATGGTGTGGCATATATGGGTTTAACAGTCACACCTTTGAAATTCAGTTTGAAAGAGCATCTATTGTCATTCTGAACAAACATATGTCTGCTCCGAGCAAAGTACTCTGGAGAAGAAAAGCCTTATGGATGGAAGCCTGTAAATTCAAAACTAGCATTAAGAGTTCAAGCAAAAACTAGAATCTTATAGCTTTTTCTACCTAAAGAACCGATAACATATTAAATTTATTACATCCATTAATTAAGTCTAAGGCACAATAGCTTTACCTGTGCTTTCTTTGTTTCACTTGACTAAATTATTAATTGCTTTAAATAAAGCTCAGGCATAAGTAATGTTTATTTAAAACAAACAATAGTAAAATTTTTTTAAAAAGGCTCCAAAATGTTGTTGAGCTGCTATTTTAATACCTGTCCTCAAGATGCTGACTAATATGTAGTTAGTTATTTTCATCGACCCCACTGTTTCTGCTATACTTTTTCATGTAAAGAAATAATAAATCTCAAACTTGTTATAACATTCTCCTGGATAGTGCAATATAGATTTCAGTCTACATTAATATGTATGTATTTTCAGAGAAATTATTGTATAATTAACATTTAAGCAACCTGTGGAAAATACATTAGCTAACTGAATTCAAGTTTTAGGACATCCAAGATAAACTGCTAGAGAGCAGTGAGCAACGTACAAGTCATGCATATTTGGGCCAGATGGGTGTTTTTAAGGCAGGGCTTAAGCTGGCATGAGAAATGAAGTGAGGAAGGAGTAAGCTGCAGCAAAATTAAAATATTTTCTTTATTGGAATTCTTCCTGGACAGTTCTGCCACTGCCCTAACAGCTATAAACATCTTCCTAACAGTCCTCTGCTTGTACATACATACACATCTGTATGTAGCTATATAGGCATAGAGCCTTTCAAAATAGACACGTATGCATCCATGGGTTTGACTTTTTTTGTTTGTTTTAAAGCAATGAGAATGATCAACAGAAAACATGTCTAGATTTTGCTGTGTAAAATGGATAGTCTATCTCTGGACCACTCCAATTTATGATACCTAAGCAGCTGACTCAGACAAGTAATAAAAATGATTTAAAGTTGCAAACTGTACACATCACCCAAAAGTTTTATTCTGCAGTGAAAAGCACTGGGTCGCCCTTCCCACAGCCAAACTAATGGCAACATTTTAATCTCAAAAAGGCAATTCTAGTGCTTTTTCTTGATGTTATACATTTTTAAGATTCCTTTCTAAATTTTCACTTAAATAAACCTAGGGAATATGAGATGAAGTGATGAGGAGGCAGGAAGACTCATCTCCTAGCACCTCATACACAATTTAAAATCAGCATAGATAAAATGTTTCTGTTTGAGGACCTCTACTTAAAGCAGATCATCACAGCAGGTCAAGCACTAGTGTACAGTAATATACAGCTCCTTAAGCATACAAAGAATGTCATACTGACTTGCTACATCTTCCTAAAAGGTCACTTTCAGCATTTGGAGCTCTGAATTACACTTCAGAGTAGTTACTCTATGTTATTGACAAAAAGACTACCTTTGAATTAAAACTCTGACTTGGTTGCAAATTTACCAATTTCAGTGCAATCATTTACATAAAAAAATAAGGTGTTTGCATCAAAAAGTCCATCTTCTCAGCCATCCTTGAGAGAATGGCGTATTTCCTGCTCTGAAAGAGACTTCAACCCAGAATTCGACTGCTAATTAATACTGTGCCCTCACTGTTCTTTTAGCTAACGGTAAACAATGATCCATTTGATTCGTAAGTTCCTCAAGAGCATTTTGGTTTTTAGCTATTGCAAAGCAGTGAAAACAGATTTTATTTGTTGTTATCTAGGCCAACACAGTCTACGTTATTGGCTGTAGGCTAGGTTTTTTTCTTTTTTAAAATATCTGTACTTGGAAGGAAGGTGAAGAAGAGGTCTGCCACTCTCAGATATTTGCTTCGATTACGTAACATGCTGTTCTGCTAGAGACAATTGTGGACTTTCGTTTTTCAAGTCTGAATTAAAAAGACAGTTTAAGGAACTCTTTTATTAAGAGATCTTTGTTATACAGGATGATCAAATTATGTAAACAGAAAGAAATGGTTGCGAAAATTTCTTTCCAGATCCACGTTCTACATATAAAAGGAGCATACACAGTCATAAAAATAAAAAAATAAGAGGTAGAGAGGGATGGGAATTATATAAATACACACACAGCTGCAAATCTCCTCTCTCATATTTTACAGATCAAAATCTTTCTAATATATTTTGGACACATGCTAGCATTTTTGCTGTTATTCCAATAAAATAGATTACAATTTGTTTGTTTTTACTCTATTATCTAGCAAAACTAACACTCGCTACTTTTATTATTTGCTTTTTGGATACATTATCATCCTGTTAAACAGATATTCTGAAAATAGTCAGAAAACCCAAACACACCCACCATTTATTACTAATGAGCAGCTGCTAGTGCTGTTTCTGCTGTTTTTCTTACACATGCAAATTGTTGTACACTACCTTTCCACAGCATTTAGCCTTGTCTATGATCTTCAGTGCAAACTCCTTTCCTGTGGATCTAGTAAGAAAAAGATGAGAACCATTAATTAGAAACTGGTCAACAAACTGTGGCCTTATCTGTAAGAATATACATCATCATAACAGAATGCCATGACCCATGGAGGTTGCTGACAGAAAATTCACAGAACGGACTAGATTTTGTTTTTTGTTATCTCAGCATTTGTGCCCGTTGTTTCCCTGACTACCACAACCTCACTCACTTTGTGTATTAATCCCAGGCTCCAGCTGCAATTCATTCTTCTGTGACCTGGCACAACTCTCTGTCACTTCTTTAATTCAACATGTAAAATTTGTCTCGAGCCTTCCACTTAGCTTTGTTCAACTGGTAGGCTTTAAAGATAAAATCATACACATTTATGTGTAAGTGAGCAGAAGAAAGATTGATACTCTAGTGGAAAAATTCAGTAGGATTCAGCAGAGCTAAAAACCCATAGTTCATTACAGACTAGTCTAAAATCCTGTAGAATTTATTAGGCACTAATTTTGACCTTGTGTATCTCATTCTTTCTTTATTTTTTTAAGTATTCTATGGGATTGTAGAGCAGTCAAGTAAAGTCCCATGACATTTAAGAGGATGGTTATACACAAAGTAAAAAGGATTACTGTTTTCAGTAAGCACTCTCACAGAAAGGAGCTCTGGTTTGCCTTCCATCCCTTTAAGCAATAAAAATCTTCTCCATTTCTCCAGAAGGGGAGAAAATGTGAGAAAAAAGAAACACAAATGAACTTTTTTTTTTAAAACAAAGACGACATTATTACTTATATTAACGATTAATCAAAAATCACAAGAAGATGCCGTAAGACCCTGCTGTTACTAATTTTTGTTGTGTCAGTACCTACAGACTCCAGTGTGCATCAGAACACTAGCATGTATGGTAAAAAACACTGGAAGCGGCAACAAAAGCAAAAGTCGGGCATGTTTTTAAAATTCCAGGTTAATTTTCACTATACTTCTGGCATTAGATACAACTAGTCAAAATTAGTACCTTACAAAAACAGGAACTGAATCAATGTCTGACGTTCAATTTATCCATTATTCTAAATATGCAGTAGAGAATTTCTGCTCTGAAAGTGCAGCTGTATCTGCGAGGTTGTCATAGTTACAACCTGATCTGGTCTTTAGATAGAAGTGTTATCTAAATGCTGTCTGTGAAATGCCCTCCTCTTCTGTTACAGATCTGATGTAAAATCTATGAATACAGTCTGTAAGTCAGAACCACAATTTATGTGTTATACTAAATTAAGTGCATTATCTGAAAGCCTGCAAACAAGTGATTAGCAAAACCCACTTAGTCAACCTTTGGCACTTATGCTGTGTAGAAAGAAGAGTTAACATTCACAAAACCAATTCATCAACCAACTTCAAATCCCTCTTGCAAATGTCCTTTACTGAAGCATCTAAGAAAAAACCCTGGATATCATCCATATAATTTGTGTTCTAATACAACTGCCTATCATACACCAGTATTGTCTGACAGGTTTCTGGTATTCTTCTGTCTAGCTGTCAGTATCCATCTGTTGACTCATGTCTTTATATAAAGACATACAAGCACTCTTCACAAAAGAGACCATCTTACTCTTTTTGTAGAACAGCTAGTATAATAGGATTCTGGCTCCACAACTAAGGCTTCTAAACACAACACTATTAGAAATTAAGGATAATAATTAATAGGAATTATAAGGCAAGCATTTATAGTTGGCATTTCCTCTCTAATTGTTATTATTAGTAACTATTGTATATTTATTTTACATAAGCTTAATTTAATAATGCTTCACTAAATAGAAAGATTGGATCACATCCAAAACTAGATTTTGAAGTTTAATTTTTCTCTTTTTCTAAAAAAATAATTGGAAGGTTGTTTTCTAGTCCAGTTCCCTCATTCCAAAAAGAACAGGTGATGTTTTGAAACCCAAGTGGCTTAGCAACCCTTGTCCCATTTTCAGTGGACCTTAAGTGATTTCCAAAATGCACAGTCAATATTCCTGAAAATAATAAAATGTTACCTTATGCTTTTAAGGTAACTGGGAATACCATACTGCTGTGATGAGCAGGTCTTGGAAATTCTTGAAGTTTGTAGGAGAAACAGGTACTCAGTGAGACATCTACGAAAGACGCCCTCCTAGACTTGTTATTTGTGAACAGAGAAGGACTTGTTTGGGTTGTGATGGTAGGTGTCTGTCTTGCCCACAGTCATCATGAAATGGTTGAGTTTAAAATTTTTGGTGTAATGAGATAAAAGGACAGCAAAGTTGCTACACTGGATTTCAAGAAAGCAAACTTTAGGCTATTCAGTGAGCTGCTTAGCAGAATACCCTGGGAATCTGCTTTTGAGGGCTTAGGAGTCCACTATTGCTGATCAGATTTTAAGAACCACCTTCCAGAAGCACAGGAACAGGCAATCCCTCCGCATCACACGTCAAGCAAGCGGGGCAGAAGACAAGCTTGGTTGAACAGGGAACTCCTTGTGAAGCTCAAGAGCAAAAAGAAATTGGATCACCTCTGGAAGCAATTCCAGGCTTTCAGAACAATTACAGAGCCACAGTTCATATATCCAGGGAGAAGACACAGAAGGACAAAGCTCAATTAGAGTTGAAACTGGCCAGTGCTGTTTCAGAAAACAAGGGTGCATTTTTTTAAAGTATGTTAATAGCAAAAGGAGATCTAAAGACACCATTGGACCAATACTTGAAGATGGTCATCTGACTAATAGGGATGAAGAAAACGCAGAGGCATTCCATGCTTTTTTTTGCCTCAGTCTTTAATAATACTTATAGACCTTGGGCTGCCTGGTCCCCCAGGCTGTAGGACTATGAGTGTGGGAACAGTCACTTTTCATTGTGGACACTAAAACTGTAAGGGACCAGCTATATTGGCTGAATGTTCCCAAGTCCATGGGGCCTGACAGGATTCATCTCAGAGTACTGAAGGAGCTAGTGGATGTTACAGCAGGACCCCTCACGATCATCTACGAAAGGTCTTGGGAGTATGGGGAGATTCCTGCTGACTGGAAGCTAGCCAGTGTTACTCCAGTTTGCAAAAAGGGCGTGAGGGAAGACCCAGGGAACTACAAACTCGATAGTTTAACCTCAGTTCCTGGAAAAATTATGGAGAAGATTATACCGAGTATTACTGAAAGGCATTTAAAGAATAATGCAATCATCAGTCAACATGGGTTCACAAAGGGAAAGTCTTAACTATTTTGATATCTTTCTACTATAAGGTCACCCACCTAGTGGATGAAGGGAAGGCAGTGTCTGCAGCTTTTCTGGATTTTAGTAAGTCTTGATACTGTCCCTCACTGCATCCTTCTGGATAAGTTGTCCAACTGTGGGATGAGTGGGTTTACGGTGTGCTGGGTGAAGAACTGGCTGAAGGTCAGAGCTCAAAGGATTGCAGTGAAAGGGGCTAAATATAGCTGGTGACAAGTCACCTGTGGTGTTCCTCAGGGTTCAACTCTAGGGCCAGTCCTTCTCAATGTATTTATCAACAATCTGGATGCAGGAGTTAAATGCACCATCTGCAAGTTTGCTGATGATCCCAAACAGAGAGGTGCTGTTGACTCTTTTGAGGGACAAAAAGCCTTGCAGAGGGATCTAGATTGGAGCATTGGGCAATGATTTAACAAGTCCAAGTGCCATATTCTGCACCTCGTATTGAGTAATACCGGGCACAAGTAAACACTGGAAGAGGAGTGGTTGGAGAGCAGACCTGCAGAAAGGGATCTGGGGGTGGTGGCTGGCAGCAGGCTCAATACAAGTCAGCAGTGCACCCTGGCAGCCAAGAGGGCAAACCACATCCTGGCATGCATCAAACACAGCGTAGCCAGCTGTTGCGCAGTTCTTGCCCCCAAAATTTAAGAAGGGTGTTAAGGTACTTGAATCCATCCAGAGGACAGCAACAAAGCTGCTGAAAGGCATGTCCTGTGAAGAGTGGCTAAGGACTGCAGGTTTGTGTAGTTTGGAGAAAAGCAGGCTGAGGGGTGACCTCCTTGCTCTCTACAGCTTCCTGAGGAGGGGAAATGAAGAGGGAGGTGCTGATCTCCCTGGGATGTAGTGACAGGATGCACAGGAACAGTTCAAAGCTGCACCAGGAGAGGTTTAGACTGGACATTAGGAAGCATTTCTTTGCCAAGAGGGTGGTCAAACACTGGAACAGGCTTCCTAGAGAGATGGTCAATGCCCCAAGCTTGTCAGTGTTTAAGAGGCGTTTGGGCAATGCTCTTAATAACATGTTTTAACTTTTGGTCAGCTCTGAAGTGGTCAGGCAGTTTGACTAGATGATTATTGTGGGTCCCCTCCAAGTGAAACATTCTATTCTGTTCAGTTTCATTCAAGCCTCTTATGTGTAGCTTCTTGCAAAATTAAATGTATAGAAATCCAGTTGCAACTCAGCTGGCTATATTACCTTCTTACAGTTTTTGTAACAGACCTGCAGTGTCTGATCTGCCACCTCAGTTTTTATTCCTTACTCTATAAACCTTGCATGCTTGTACATAACTTTCTCAAAAAAGTATTAGAAATACCAATTGTCATTTGCTGCAATAAACCAGAAGGGCATATTAGACATAGTGTTACATACTACCTGCCAATATTATTCTCAGTAACAGAGATAAATAATCCAGATATGGTATGAAGAAATAACTCTCTTGAGAAGAAGTGATAATGGCTGCAGAAAGTTATGGATTGTAAGATCCATTCACCTGTGTTTCAGCAGAGCAGGCCCCAGGTTCAGCCTCAGTACCCAACCCTTTTGGCGCATTTGGATGAGTCAGCGAAAGTATCTATCTATGCATCTATGATCTGCTAAGACTGGAATGAGATGTTTCCATTCATACTTATCTTTCCTTTCATTTAAATAAAACCAACAGATGAGGATCAAATAATATAAACTGTTTCTGTAACTTTTATGGTTTTTACAGACATTTGCTGAATTTGCCCAGTATTCGCGTACAAATTGGAGATTCCTCATATTTACGAAGCTGACATAAATCTCAGATTGATGAAGATAGCAGAGGTGGTTCTGAAAAATACACTGAGAGAGTGACAGTCAAATCACCTGTTATGTTTGCACTAGCAGCAAAATGTGACACAAAGCTTGCAGATGAAGAGCAGTAACGCAGCACAGGTCTGTAAAGGCATCCTGTCTACCCCATGGGAAATCAGGCACAGAGTATTTCAGTCTGGAATACTGAAGGGCTGATTTGAAAAGGCTCTGGCTACTCACCGCACTACCTCACAGAAGCAGCAAGCACAATGGAGTCAGTAGCACAGTCTAGCAGCCACCAACTGCATGCCCTTAAGAATACTTTGCTCACAGAAAGCTGTAAAAAATCATTTAAGCAGCAGGCAGTAGAGATACGATAGCAGCAGATTTGCTGAGGCAGAAAGGGGATGTCTCAAAGACTATTCAGGTGCCACATACATTTTCCTGCCATTCACAACAGTCTGTTGGGTGAGGCAAATTCTTGGATTCTGTGGGGTTTCCCTAAGAGCCTCCATTAGAAGGTAATACCTCCTTTAGTTTTTGGGATAAAAAGCCATGTTCCTCTGCTGCTCTCATATCTCTTTACTGGAGTACTACACAGGAAGCTCTGTGTGTTTTGCTATGCATAGTTCTCCTGAATAATAGGCATACTTTTGCACTTGCTCTTTGCTTTCATCTCATCACATTTTCTACGAAATTATGCTAATACACAGGGCTTTATCCAGTAAAATAAACAGCAGTACCGAACAGTTTCCTTGCTCACCGTTCTACGCACTCCTTTACAACAGCAAAATTGCCGTCACCAATCACCTTCCCTACTTTATACTTCTCCAGAATGGCAGATGACCCTGAGCACTTGTTTCCATTCACACCTGCAAAAACGCAAAGTCAGTAATGTCAGCTGAGGAGAAGTGTTAGCACAATGTAATATATCCCCAATGGGTTCCACAGATCCAGAACAGTCACACATGCAAAACAAAACTTAAAAGTAAGCTGTTTTCTTCGCAGCTTATTCCCTTGGTTTTATCTCAAATGTAAAAAAGAACAAGATAAGACTAATCAGTTGTTTGACCTTTTAACACACAAATCAATTACTATGTTTTTATGTGGACATATTCTAAAAGTAATGAATGCAGTTAGAAGTCCTTAGTCTACATATTTTCTGAACTCAGAATACTTTTTTTGAAGTATCTTTTTCCATACTCAAAGCAAAAATGCAAGTAAGATTCAACTACAATGCATGTAAAGGAACCAAAAGTTTTATCTGCTGTATTCCTTCAAGTTCCCTTAGCTGCTGCTGAAATATCTAAAATGCAAGTTAAGTTTGATTACTGCTTATTTCAGTATTCTTAAATCAAAAAATTGACTCTAAAATGAAATTTTAAAACAACAAAAATATTAACATTACTTTAAAGAAATAACGAATGAAAGGTGAAGATTAGCTAAGATCAGTTGATGGGGTAATGTTTCCACCTGAAGCACAATGTGGTGTTTTGAGGAGGGCTCCACTTTTAATCCGGCCACAAACACATTGCTGGTGATACTCTGCAGGTAATGTTCAAAATAACTCAAATTCCTAATAGTGACTACTGAAGAGCACAGTCCACTAATATGCTACCACTTCACAAACAAAGAACAAAATTTATTTCCTAGCTTTACTGCCTTGATGTAGAAAATGTGGTAATTTTTCCAAGATAAGGTTGTTGACAAGGTATCAAACATCTCAGAAGAAAAAATGATTTGGAGTCATCAGAAAACATCTAAAATTGCTAAACCAGTTTTTGAAAGTATTGTTAACAATTATCTGTGTCCTACCTTCAGGAGTCTGGCAATGGAGTGATTCAGGTACACCATTCACATTGGAAGAAGATCCACCATGTGGAGGGATCTATGCAAGTACATAAGAACTCATTATTTCTGATGGTAATTACAAGAAGGAGCCAGACAAAAAAGACAGCAAAGTTAAAAAAAAAACCCCACCCTAAAAACACCTATACAGAGTCAGCTTACTTTTCTACTCCCATCTTCTTTTTATTCTTGCTTTCTCACAGTTCATCACATTATCATACATCATTGTTACTTGCACCGATTTAAGATTCAGGCCTGATATTCCTATTTAGAGAAGTAGTTGAACAGATTTCACTAAAGAGCAAAGAAAATTCTGCCCAGCTGCACCAAGTTCCATCTAAACACTATGGAGACAGTGTGTGTGGAGGCAACGATCCCTCCTCATTCTACATAAGATCATTACAATATACTCTGCATACATTTTCATGTAAACCAGAGACAGCCATCTCCAGACAATTATTCAGTGGCCGGCACAGCAAGCACGTGTTCTCGTGCTATTGTCTTAAGACACTTCTTCATAGCTGGCATTGTCTGAGGTTTCCCTAACTGAACTCTGTCAAATATATTCTCTTTAGATTAGCACTGAAGCTTGCTAGGAAGGTAACGTAGAAATGCTTGCACGGCCCTACTAGTTTTCATTTAAAGAAGAGAATTTTGGCATAGGTGGCCGGGTACATCTATGATAGTCAGATTTGCCTGATAAATTAGCAGTCTATATTTTAAGTTATTATGGACGTGAAGATTTGAGACATCTAAAAGCAGTTCAGGTTATATGTCTGATATGTACCCAGACGTAGATCCAGTTTTAGTAACTGTGACACTGTATAAAAAACAAGTACTTAAATGATTTTGAATGATGCAGGCTGAAGAAAACTTCTTTTGCCGCACTAACAACTTAATTGGTACTCGATCTGAATCTTCGCAATTCTGCTTAAAGTCATCCTGTCATACTGCCCAGGGACGTACGCAACAATCAATTTTTATTTTAAAAAGGGGTGATGGCATAGGAATGAATGCCATAAACAGTAAAATGTACTGGATGTATTCTATGCACCATTTTATAATTTCTCCCATTACAGTGAAGTATAGGGATGCTCTATGAAATTAAAATATCTTTTAGATCATTCCCCCTCCTCTAAGTAACATTTCTTTCCTGCTGTTCTGTGAAGTTCCCTATATTGTTTTCTTCATGGGCTATTATAGTAGTTCTTACCACTCACCACATACAGGATTAAAATGCTTCTCTGCCTTAAGCTCAGTGTCTGTTGAAATGGCTTTGCATGACACCAGGAATACAAATGCAGCATTTTCCATTTTAGCTGACATTGTCTGGTTACACTCCTGAATATTTTAAATCATTAATGCTATTGTCAATGAAAGAACTGAACTGACAGATAGGGATATTGTCTAAAGGCTCATGAAATGCTAATGAATGCTTAAGTTTCTAGTGGCAGCTGAGCTGACAAATCAGCTAAAGGTACAGTAACTAGAAGCTGTACAACTTAATTTTGCAGAGCCTCTAAAATGATGTTTACTAGCATTTGGCATAGAAGTAGCATCAAACAGCAACCAGTCAGCTACTACTCTGCCCCTTGCTAATAACTTAAAACCAGACTATGCTAATGGTGCTGTGTTTCTGACTTACCTATTTATTTAACAAGGATCAAGAACAAGGACATTTGGGTTAAAGGACATTTGTGCAAAATCATGAGTCAGTCTCTTAACCAGTCAGTCACATTTTCTTAAAGCATAAAGCTGAAATAACAGAACAGATCACTGCAAAATATGAGTCATCAGCCAATAATATTAGTAATCTATTTCAGGTTTTCAGTCAATGACAATACACAGGAATATCTAGCCCACATTTCCAACTTCCTTTGTCCTTGTAATCAGCTCAGACTTCTTACCACAATATTTATAAGAAGGAAGCAAACAGCAGCAGGAAAAAAAAAAGCTAAAAGGAATATGAAAAAGAATAAAATCTAATGCTGCTGTTGTGGCTGAGGTGCTAGATCAGAATCTGACATGGCAGGTTTAACCTTAGCTCTGCCACTGATTTGCATCATGGCTCTAGACAACACAGAGACTGCCTGTAATTTGGGTGCTGTAGGTCTGTGTCTCAGTTCCTCTGCAGCAAAATCAGGCTAGTCTTTCCCTACTGTGTCACAGCAGAGTAGAAATAAACTCTCAAGATGTCTGCAAGGTCCTTGACTAGCCAGAAAAGGTGGGGAGGAGGTAGGAATTCACAGTGACACAGAATAAAGTGATTTTCATTATTAAAGTAATTTTCTAATCATTTAACTACCCAGTGACGTGTAATATATAGAATATCTTGTACTGCTGTTATTTTGAAGGTGAAGTAAAGATTGTGGATGTGCAAGTAGACTTGACTGGTTCACTAGCCATTCCTGAAGGAGTAACAAAAAAAGCATATACGTTGCTTTGATACTACACTAGTGAATATGGATGGCATCTACAATCACACCGTAGATTAGGTTTTGCAACAATTACTCTTCCTGTATTGTACTCCACACAGCACTACTCATCCAACACTGTTCCCCTTACACATGATCAGTTCAGAGTGCATAGGTCTTAAATCCAACCTCTCACACACACATGCAAGTCCTAGAAAACTCAGACCTGAGGCAGAATTTGATACTTTGTTTTCAAAAGCTCACAGAGTAATTTAGTGCAGAAATGGCTATCCAGCCCTCTGATTAAAGCCCTCTACCATCTTTGAAAGGCCATGGAGAACAGGAGAAGTGTCTGAGGACTGGAGGAAAGCTAAAGTCACTCCAGTCTTCAAAAAGGGCAGGATGGAGGACCCAGGGAACTACAGGCTGGCCAGCCTTACCTCCATCCCAGGAAAACTGATGGAACATATCATTCTGGATGTCATCTCTAAGTGGAGGAAAAGGATGTTATCAAGAGTAGTCAACATGGATTCACCAAGGGGAATCATACTCAGCCAGTCTGACAGCCTTCTATGATGGCATGACTGGCTGGGTAGATGAGGGGAGAGCAGTGGAGACTGTCTACCTTGACTTCAGCAAGGCTTTTGACACGGTCACCCATAACATCCTCCTAGGGAAGCTCAGGAAGTGTGGGCTGGATGAGTGGTCAGTGAGGTGGATTGAGAACTGGCTGAATGGCAGAACTCAGAGGGTTGTCATCA
>Ga0065711_1034597_pt1 | contig 23517 bp, 21 predicted proteins | sample Hoacrofraction12_FD_59098 | JGI IMG/M metagenome (GOLD analysis project Ga0065711, IMG submission 59098) | Hoatzin crop microbial communities from Cojedes, Venezuela - Epithelial fraction 12 v2 (version 2) | ecosystem: Host-associated > Birds > Digestive system > Esophagus > Crop | place...
TCATAGGATTGGGTAGGATTTTTATGTTCAGCCCTGATTGCCAGGTTGGATTGGGTAGGATTTTTTGTGCGACGTCTTCGACGTCCTCAACTCTCCACTCTCAACTCTCAACTCTCCACTCTCAAAATTTTTTTTAAGAAGTGGTAGATATAATAAGGGCGGATGTGCGTGACGCGATAGAACTTGACAAAGGGGAATTTATGAAAATACCCCGTCAGCCGTTGAAAAAACGCATTACTGCGCAAAGGCTTACTCAGAGCGATAATTTCGTTCAGTTGCGCCTTTTCTTCCGCTGTCAGATGCGCCTTCCATAGCAATGCCACAAAGTTAAAATGCCGAATAGAATACATCATGGCGGTGAGCATATTACTCCGAATAGTTTCATTTAATCGGGTAGCATTCTCATCTTGGGGAGCGAAGTAATCTTCAAGGAGTCTCTTAGACACGAGATAAAACGAAGGCATGCTGCGCACCATCGAATCCATATCCATAGTTTGACCGGGGCGTCCCTTCACATAGTTATACACCACGGTATCCATAAAATAGTACGTTTTAGCCCACTTGACGGAATAATATATAAATTCCACGTCAGTGTAACTGATACCTTCCTGCTGCACATAGCCATTGTCGCGAAGTAATTGCGTACGCACCGCCATACAGTGCATCGATAGCATAGGGCTTTGACGATCAGTAAAACCCAGCGTTTCGGCGGGTATGATGGTATTCAGCTCATCATCGTCGAGATGGGTGCGCATTTTCTTTTGCAATACGCCATCGTCGGTATAGATATGACGCTTCGAGAAAATGATATCCGGTGCGGAGCCGCCTTGCAGACTTAACTTTTGTATCTCACGCAACAGGACAGAGAAACCTTCAGTGTTGAACCAGTCATCGGCGTCAAGGATTTTGAAATACTCGCCCTGCGCTTCCTTCAACCCGCGGTTGACGCACGACCCATAATTGCCATTTTCCTTGTCTATCACACGGAAGGTAGCGGGATATTTCGCCGCATATTCATGAGCGATTTGCGACGACGAATCCTTGCTGCCATCGTTGACCACTAGCACTTCTGGCACATCCATCAGCGCGCCATCAACGATGAGCGAATCGAGGCATCGACCCAGGTATTTCTCCATATTATAGGTCGGAATCACTATTGTCAGCAGTTTCTTCATTTCTTTAATAGCAGTTCGATGATGTCGTCCATGTCGTAGTATTTATACTCTGCCAACCTGCCGCCAAACAACACATTAGGCTCGCCGTCGGCAAGTTCGCGGTATTGCGCATACAGCGCGGCGTTCCGTTGGTCATTAACGGGATAATACGGCTCCATGCCCTCTTGCCACTCGGTGGAATACTCGCGCGAAACCACGGTGTGCGGCACGCCATAGACCGCGTCGCCAAACAATTCAAAGTGCTTATGCTCGATGACACGCGTGTACGGCACCTCGGCATCGGTATAGTTCACGACGGCATTGCCTTGATAATTGGGTTGTTGCAACACCTCTGTCTCGAAGCGAACGGTCCGGTATTCAAGTTTACCAAAACGATAGTCGAACCACTCGTCGATTTTACCGGTGAACACGATTTTGTCCGCCACCTCCATCCAGTGGGCACGGTTGGCGAAGAAGTCAACGTCAGTGCGCGTTTCCACGCCCTGCAACAACGCCTCTGTCAGCTTGTTATACCCGCCAATAGGGATGCCCTGATAAAGGTCGTTGAAGTAATTGTTGTCGAAGGTCAAGCGCACGGGCAGACGGCGAATGATAAACGCGGGTAAATCAACGCACGCCCTCCCCCACTGCTTCTCAGTGTAACCCTTGATGAGCGCCTGGTAGATATCGTCGCCAATCAACAATCGCGCCTGTTCCTCGAGGTTGCGCGGCTCACTCACGCCCGCCGCAGCCATCGCCTCGCGTGCCGCCGCCCGTTGCTCGTCAAGCTTCGCTTGTGCCTGCTCGGGGGTTGTCACGCCCCACATTTGATAGAATGTGTTCATGTTAAACGGCAGGTTAAAGAGGCGGCCGCGATAGTTCGCCACGGGGCTGTTGGTGTAGCGATTGAATGGCACCAACGAGTTGACAAATTGCCATACCTCGGCGTTGGACGTATGGAAGATGTGCGCGCCATAGCGGTGGACGTTGATGCCGTCAACATTTTCGCAATAGATGTTGCCGCCCAAATGCGGGCGTTTGTCGATGACCAAACAACGTTTGCCGCGTGCGGTGGCGAGGTGCGCGAAAGTGCAGCCATAGAGCCCGGCGCCCACTATCAAGTAATCGTATTTTTTTGTTTCGTTATTCATCGACATTCATGCTATCTTGTTTAACGGAATTCTTTTGCAACTTATTGCGCAACATCACGCGCAATTCGGCAAAGGTGACATCATGCATCGCCCACGCCATCAACGCATAAGAGGCAACGCCAACGAGCGTTCCAAGCAAGAGTTTCAGCAGATTGTTATCTACCAAAAGCGATGCGCAATAGCAAAGCACGCCCATCACCATTGCCCGCAGCATGACCGGCACGACCTCCCGCAGTTGCCGCGCCAAGCCATAGTTGAGGATTTTCTTGGTGTAGAAGCAGTTGAGCGCAAAAGCGATAAACCCATTCACCACCTTGCCCACAACCATCGGCATCAAGCCAAAACTCATCGTCGCAAGCAGGATGGCAAATGCTACCGGCTTCTTTATCAATTCCAGCTTCAGCACCAAATCCGAGCGACCCTTCACATAGAGCAAATTCAAATTTACCGTCGACAAAGGCGAAAACATTGCTCCAATGCACAACACGCGCATGTATGGCACACATGGTAGCCATTTGTCGCCAATCAGCACACTGATTAACGGTTCCCCCAACGCCGCGACACCTAGCAGCAAAGGATAGAGCAAAAACAGTGGCGCCACCAACATCTTGCGGTACGCGCTGAGCAATTTACGATTGTCGTCCTGCAGTTGCGAAAGAATCGGGAAATTCACCGTAATAATCGTTGACGACGTTAGCGACGACGGAATCAGCGCAAAGTGTTTTGCTTGGTTGAAAAGTCCCACCTCATAAGGGCGGTACACCTTACCAATCACCAGCGTATAGATGTTGATGTAAATACTGTTGATGATGCTCGAGACGAGAATTTTGCTGCCAAAGCCGAACAAGGTCTTGAACGACGCCCACGAGAAAATCAGTTTTGGCACCCAGTGGGCTCGCCACCATATCAGCACGCAGCGAAACAGGCACGAAAACAACGCCTGATAGACTAGCGCCCAAACGCCCCAACCGGTGTACGCCAAATAAATGCCCACGATGCCGGTGACCAGTTGGGTGGTGAGAGAAATGATACTTATCAGCTTGAAATTCAAATCAATGCGCAGCTTTGCCGTCTGCACAATCGTCAGCGAGTTGATCAGCAAAGTCAGCGAATAGACACGCGTCACATCCTTCAGCAATGGCGTGTTATAGAACTCGGCTATCCAAGGCGCGCTCACATACATAATGCCATAAAGCACCAAGCCCACCACAACGTTAAAGTAGAATGCGGTACAATAGTCTGTGTTTGTGCGGTCTTTCTTCTGTATTAGCGCATTGGCAAAACCGCTATCGAGCAAAACCTGCGATATCGCCATGAAAATCGCCAGCATACCGATGATGCCGTAATCTTCCGGCATAAGCATACGAGCGATCAGCATCGCAATGATGATGCGCATCGTCTTTTTGCCAAAACGGTCGATTGCCGTCCATGACATGCCTTTTATTGCCTCATTTCGCAAGTTTGCCATTCTTTATTTTACCTCACGCGGATTAAGCGGATTAAGCAGATTTTTAAAGATCTTTTTTATTGTAAGGGGTGTAGGCATCGATGATGAGCCCACCATGCGCTGTCGGGGTCTGTCGGGGTGTACGCCATTCCTTTCCATATTTGACTACCATCTGATTCTCAAACCCCGCGGGGATAGGGAGTTGCAGCATCTCAAATGGCATCATGATAGTGTCATCAAAATCGCTCGCAAGCATAGGTTTGCGCAGTGCGGGCCACTGTAGCAAGCGTTTGCATGGCGTCGCATTAAACTCGGTCATTGCCGCCTCCATCTCATCATCGAGCTGTTTATATTCGGGATACACCTTAGCCGGCACGCGGTATTTCACTAGATGCAGAATGTAATTATGCAACGATTTGATAACGCTTTTCCTGCGCGTATAAAACGTCAGGTTACGCACACGACGTTGCGCCGCATTTGTGACTTCCAGCCGCTTCAGGTATGCATCGGCTTGCGCCTCATCATCGGGAATATGGTCTATCGGGAACACATCGATGAAGATGCCTTGATTGAAGGGGTATTTTTTTTCCACTTCAAATGTCAACACGCAGGTAGTCAGGCTGTTGCGCAACTGCGCATGATGCCGTCCGGACCATGGGTCGGTGGCTTCGGTTTGCCAAAAATAGGGATGCGCGAAAACTTTCGGGGCGATTTCGCACAAACGCTCGTAATCGTCGCGCATCATCATTAGGTCGATGTCGTCATCCCAAGGAATATACCCTTTGTGACGCACCGCGCCGAGGATGGTTCCGCCACAAGCCCACCATTTTAAGCCGGCAGCATCGCACACGCGCTGAAACTCCGCGACCATGTCCAGCTGCACCGCCCAGAGCTCTTTCATCTTGGCAGAAACCACATAACCCTCGCGGGTCTCCTCTTCAAGAAACCCGTCAGGCAGGGCTAACTTTATTGGTAATTTCTTCATTACAAAAAACTCTCAAAAACGAAAAAATAAATTCTGCGAGTTCTGCGAGTTCTGCGCGAGGTGAACTCTCAACTCTCAACTCTCAAAACTATTTAAAAATTGCTCCAACGCCCACACGAGCCACTTTTGGTCGCCCGTCATGTTGTCGGTGCAATGCGGATAAAACTCGGGGCGGGTGGGCCCTTCCCATCGAGCAAACCATTCGTTCATCGGGCGAGGCATCGGCACCTTTGCCGGCGTTTCCCAACCAGGGTAAAGCCGATTGAAGATTTCACGAACCAAGTATTTGTTTTCGCCGCGGCGAATACGCTCGTAGTCCAACGGCACAGCCATCATCGTTTCGCTAAATGGGCAGCAGAGCTCCATCCCCGCAGTGTCGGTAGCATTGGCGTAAGAGCCTATTGACTCTTTGAAAAAGACATCGTTCATAAACTCATGCACTTCCACCCTGCCATCGGCTTTCATGTGCCGCACATACGGCTCTACAATCAGCTCAAAATCGCGCAGCACCATATAAGGCAACACATACGAATAGCGGTTTACGAATTCGCCAAGGGTCCAATCTTTTGACAACAAGCCGCTCATGCCCCCATACTTGCCGTCAGCCGACTCACCAAAGAGCATGCCGTCGAAGCCATCGGCTTTTGCCCGCAAGGCGGCTTTATAGATTTGCACTTCGATGGAATGCATCGGCGCACCTTTATGTTTCATCAATAGTGGCGCGTATTTTTCAAAATCTTCCCAATAGATTTCTACCACTTCGTGCTCCAAGCCACACTCCGCCGCATAGCGTGCAGCCTGCGGGGTCTCATCCGTGACCTGCACCCCCGGCACGACGCACTTAAACGTGTAAGCCTTGCTGCCCGCGGGCATAAACTTTGCCAATATCGCCGAGTCGATGCCTCCGGAAAGCGCCAACGCATATTTCTTGCCGCTCTGCATGACTTGGTGAACACGACGGCGCAAGTGGTCCTCGAGCTCGACGCTATCGTGGATGTCAACGTATGAGCGATTGGCGTCCCACAACCGAGGTTGCGCGCCGTCAAAGAAGGTCTTTTCTCTGTTCACGATCGTCCTGAACATCAGGTACGAACTCATGCAGAAACGCTTATCAACTATCATTTTTGTCAATATCCTAATTCTTTATATCTTGTCACATCCTCCCCTGCCGCAAGCGCACGGTAATACGGCAACTTGCCCACCAGGCGTTGCGTCTCAATGGTGTTTGTACCCGCGTCTTTGTTGCCCTCAACCACACAAAATTCGCCTTTGTTGTTCTTCATAATGTCCCAACCCACATAACGCATCTCGGGATGACGCGCCGCAAGTTGTAGAGCGAATTGTTTATAACCTTCAATATCCGGGATTTTAAAGCCAACAATCTGTTTACCCGTAGTGGGATGAAAGATATATTGTTTGTTACTGTTGTTCGATGCCGGTGTAAAAATCACACCGCTCTCAACATCTACCAACGCAGATATGCCTCCTGACGAATAATTGTCAATCACCGCTTCGCCACCCCCCATGCGCAGCGAAATTGCGCCAATATGAACTGTCCCTCCACCATCCACTATCGTGATCACACGCAGCGTGTTAACGCTCGACGGAGCAAACGCAGCAATTTCATCGCATTGCACCAATCGCTCCTCCATAATCACTTCGTCCTCGCTCCCAATCAGTTGCTGAATTTCCGCCACATCCTCCATCGTGCAGTGCGACACGCCATGACCACCATCGCTCACCGGCACCTTCACAAACACCTCGCCACCGCAATCGCCAATAAACGCTTTCAGTTGCTCGACGTCAGTTGACGCATTTGCCAACATCCACTTCCGATGCAAGAAATCCGCGTATTCCTTGTAAAACACGCGTTTATCTTGAAAAATCACCCAAGACCCCCGCGCCTGGATTTTGTCCCGAAACGCAAAGCGACGTTGTGTCGCAAAAGATTCACGCCACACCAACCGGCTCTTGCGATACAGCTGACCACAGAAAAAATCCACATCAATACGCGCGCCATAAAGCGAATGCACTTTCGCATAATCCTTGAAGACCAGACGCACCAGTTCTTCCGTGACAGGATACGGCAAACGTTGCGTCAATTCTGTGCGAATTATGTGCTTAAAGCGTCGCTTGTTCTTCATGCACGAAAAGTAACGACCGCTACGAGTCTCTTTCAAAAACTTATTTAACAACTTCTTCATCTTTCTAATAGTTAGGAGTTAGGAGTTGACCTCGGAGAGGTCATACATAGGAAACCCCACGTCATCCGAGCTTGCGAGGATGCCGTGGGGGTAGCGACCGCCCCTGCATCCCGACCTCGAAGAGGTCGCACAAAGATCTTTAAAAATCCGTATCCGCATGGCCTAATCCTTTAAATCCGCATGATCCCCATGAGCTTTAAAATCCCCGTGTGCGTGAGGTTATTCCCCTGCGATCCAGCCTCGCGCCGCCTTCAGCGCTTCCTTGATCTTCGTCGAAGAAATGCCCTTCGTGTATGGAAAATAGACGATCTTGATACCCGCCTCCGCAAACTCCTTCTCATATTGTTGCCATTTTTCCGTGCCATACCAATCATCGCCCACAAACATCACCGTCGCGCCCAATTTCTTGCACATCGACAGCTTGTCCATATCGTATTGAGGCACAACAGCATCCACATACTTCACGCTACGCACGATTTCCGCGCGATCGCTCCACGGAATCATCGCACGCTTTCCTTTGTACAGCACCAACTCATCTACCGTCACGCCAACAATCAGCTTGTCGCACAAACCTTTCGCGTTTTTCAGCAAAGTCAAGTGCCCAATGTGAAACAGGTCGTAAACGCCTGCAGTGTAACCTATAATCATAAGCAAATCAATTAAAGTTAGCAAACAAAGACGTCACGCTCGCTGCATCAAAAGATGACCGAGTTGACGTAGTTCAATAGTCCTTTTACAACATATAACTTACGCGAAATCGTCAACAAATACACCTCATCCCCCCACCGAAACAGTCCTTCAGGCTCCTCCGCAAGTAGCTGCGTCAGCGACAAATGCAGTTGCTGCTTGCGCAGCGGATCCAGCACCACAATGCCACGAGCCGTCGTCGTCAAGCCATAGCAGATAAACACCTTGCCCCCATCAGCGAAACTGTCTTGAAGCGCAGGCAGGAAATCAAGGACATAATATAGGCTATCCACCTGCCGCAGATCAGACAAATCCCATGCGTTAAACGCATAGCAATGCAGATGCAACGCATTCCAATTGACACTGTTGTTCAGCGTGTACGACAGCGTCCACACCAACCCCGTCGAGCCATCCACCGTGATGCTCTGGGGGTAGTAATCGTTCGCGAAGGTCGTCTTGCCTAGCAACGAAAACCCACCCCGCGCATACGCGTAACGATAAATCTCCGGCTTGCGCAACGCCCCCGCCACATACAGCAACGTGTCGCCATAGTCGGTCACCACGCTCTGCACACAATTCGAATGCACCTCCCGCGGCGTATTCTCCAGGCTCCCCGCATGAGCAACCTTGAAATTAGCTAAATTCACCTCCCCAAAATAAGCATAGTTGCGCAACACAAACATCTTCCCCCCTTCCGCCGTTGCGCTCTGGATATACCCCATACTGCATGGGCCTACGTACTCCAAGCTAATAGCGGAGCTGTTGATTTCATACGTCGCAAAGTCGTATTTCGACACATTTGTCTCCTCCGCGCCCGACGACGGCTCGTCAATCGATGAAGAGCAACCCACCACCGACAGCAGCAGGCAACCCAGCAGCAAACGTATGTAACTCATAGAATTCATTTCGCATCCTTTTAACTCGCAAAGATATATAAAAAAATCATATCTCCGCCCAAAACGGCAACAAAAAACGCCACCCAAATCCTTGGATGACGTTCCTTGAAACAGTTTTGTGAATTATTTTACTTCCCAGCCTAAGGCACTTGCGCCCAAGACTGCCGCGTCGCTCTCCTTCAGCTCGCTAATCAAAATCTTGATTTTGCCCTTGAAAATCGACATCAGGTTCTTCTCAAACGATTCCCGAACAGGCTTCATGATTAAGTCGCCGCTCTTGGTCAAGCCGCCGAACAGCACGAAGGCTTCCGGACTGGAGAACACGGCAAAGTCTGCCAATGCCTCGCCTAGGATGTTGCCCGTATAATCGAAGATTTCTTTCGCCAGCTTGTCGCCCGAGATGGCGCAGTCGTAAACATCCTTGCTCGTGATGTTGTCGATATCATATTCGCGCAGTTTGCTCTTATCGCTGCGGATTTCCAAGAACTCGCGCGCGGTGCGTGCCACGCCCGTTGCCGAGCAGTAAGCCTCCAGACAGCCCGTGCGCCCACAGCCACAAATGCGACCGTTATGACGCTTCATCGTCGTGTGGCCCAATTCGCCGGCGAAGCCATCGTGGCCATACACCATCTGACCATTGACAACGATACCGCTGCCAACGCCCGTGCCCAACGTAATCATGATGAAATCTTTCATACCACGAGCCACGCCGTAGGTCATTTCGCCAATCGCAGCCGCGTTCGCGTCGTTGGTGATGATACAGGGGATACCAAATTTATCCGTAATCAGCTGAGCCAGAGGTATGGGCGTAGGCCAAGGCAAGTTGGGCGCATCCTCGATAATACCCGTATAATAGTTCGCATTCGGAGCGCCAATGCCGATACCATTGATTTTATCCTCCGCATCGTTCGCCTTAATCAAGCGAGTCAGTTCCGTATGCAGCTCATCAATATAGTCGTTTACGTCGCTGTGTTTCGCGGTTTTAATACTATCGCTCGCAATCACGGTGCCACGAGCGTCAACAATGCCGAACACGGTGTTTGTTCCACCGATATCAATGCCGACAACATAAGGTTTTGCCATAGTTTTTAATGTTTAATAGTTAATATTTATGTTACTTCTTATTTTCCAGTTAGGAGTTAGGAGTTCCTATTTCGTGAGATGAAATTTAAAATTTCGTAAGATTGGGTCTGATAAGGTATGATTTTTTTCTTCTTTGCTACGGATTAGGTCAAGATAAAAATCTCACTTTAAAATGCGTAGCATTTTTCTAATCTTTTAAATCAGACCTAATCTCACGAAACAGAACTCCAATCCAATGAAACTCAGAAGCGGGCGCTTAGGCGCACATTAAACTGCCTGCGCGTCAGGTAGTTCGGCACAGCATACTGATAATTGTTCACATCCGTTATCCAGTAATAGCTGCTCACGTTCGCGATATCCAGCAGGTTGAACACGTCAACCCCCAGCCAGATATCCTTAAACTTGCTGAAGAAGCCCGAACTCGGTTTGTGGTCCGGCCCTAACAGCATATACGACAGACCGATATCCACGCGCTTGTATGCCGGCTGGCGGAAATAACCCGTGTCGCGCGAGCGGTGCGGCGCCGTCGTAGGCAAACCATCGCTCAGCACACCCTTCAGGCTGAATTTTAGGCGAGGCACCTTCGGAAAATAGTCCGTGAAGAACAACGCGATGCTATAGCGTTGGTCCGTTGGCAGCGGCACCTTCACCCCATTCAAATCCTCTTGCGTCTTCATCAGCGACACGCTAATCCACGAATCCGTGCCCTCCACAAACTGCCCAAACAGCTTCATATCCACGCCTGCCACATAGCCCTTCGAGCTGTTCTCGCCGCTATACACCAGGTTCAAGTTCTCGATTTCGTAAGGTATCAAATTCGACAGGTTCTTGTAGTACAACTCCGCCGAAAATTTAAACGGGCGATTCAGCGCGCGGAACGTGTAGTCCGTGCCAAATATCGCCTGTATGCTGCGTTGCGACTTGATTTTGTCGTTCAGTTCCACCTCATACACGCCCTCATCGGTCAGCACCTGACGGCGGTATTCCTTGTAGAACGGCGCCTGATAGTACATGCCACCCGCCAAGCGGAACGCCCAATTCGTGTTGCCGCCCGGCACATAGCCCACACTGACGCGCGGCGAAAACAGCGTCTCATTGTTGAAACTCCAGTGGCTCACGCGCAAGCCGCCATTCAGCGACAGCATACCCGAGCCGAGTGCCAACTTATAGGTATCCTGCAGATACGCAGCCCAGCGCGTCGTCTTCAAATCGTGCGTCGAACTCATGTAGTAAATCACGTTCACCTCATTGTCGATCTGCGGCAAACTGTAACCCGCGCTATCACGCCACTGCCACGCCCGCGAACGGTCGTAGATGCTCTCGCGACGCAATTCCACGCCGTAAGCCAGGTTGTGGTTACTAATCCCCGTCGTGCCCCGCAGCGCCAGGTTCATCACGTCCATCTTCAAGCGCGTGCGCTCATGTTCGTGGTATTTGCCCACGCCCAACTCCTCGCCCGCCTGGCTCAGCCAGTATTCGCCATGGATGTCGTAGCTCACCAACTCATTCGTCCGATAGGCAGAGCCCACCAAACTCAGCGTCGTGCTCTTGCCCACACGATAGTCAAAATTCAGCGCGCCAAACAACGTCTGAAACTTGTCGCGCTCCTGGCCGTCAAAATAGACCGTGAACGTGCGCACCACGTCAGCCGTGCCGAAATTCGTCTCACGCGTCGCCGGAGTGAAGCGGTAGTCATTCAGCGAAATGTAACCCAACAGCGAAACGCGGAAACGGTCGCTCGGCTTCAGCACCATATACGTCTGATAGTCAAAATACTGCGGGTCATACTCGCCCTTATTCTCAAGCGAGCCAAGCATCGAGCTGTTGCGTTTGTAGCGCACGCCATGCAGTTGCGAGAACTTGCGCGAGCTCTGACCCAGCGACAACGTGCCGCCCTGCAAACTCGCCGAGAACGCGCCCTCAAACGATTCCGGCTCACGATAAGTAATATCCAGTACCGATGACATCTTGTCACCGTACTCCGCGCTAAAGCCACCCGTTGAAAAGTTCACCTTTTGCACCATATCGCTATTGATGATGCTCAGACCCTCCTGCTGACCCGACGAAATCAACTGCGGACGATATACCTCCACGCCATTGATATACACACTGTTTTCGTCGTAACTACCCCCACGCACCATATACTGCGAGCTCATCTCATTCTTGCTGCTCACGCCCGCATAGGTCGTAATCAAATTCTCCACCGCGTTGCCCGATGCCGAAGGCGCCATTTTCACCGCATCCATATCTACCCCCTGCATGCTGTTCAGCTGCTTGCGATATTCCGTGATTTCCACCTCGCTCAGTTGCAGCGTCTTTTTGTATAGCTTAGGCGAAATCGTCACAGCCCCCTTCGCCTTCACCAGCTGGCGCGTCACCGTGCCATAGCCAATGCACGAAAACTCCACCATCAACGTGTCCCGTTCCGCAACACTCAGCTCGTAACGGCCCTTCGTGTCGGTGTTTACGCCCGTTGTCGTTCCTAAAATTCGCACCGTCGCAAACTCTATCGGCGCGCCCTCTTCGTCAACCACTACGCCCGACAGGTTCACCTGCGCCGACACCGCCACCGCGCACAACACGCACACGGCAACCAGCGCATAACGGCATATATCTCTCAAATAATCTTTCATTTCAAATCAAAAAGTGCGCACCCACACCATACCCACCTAAATAATATAACGCAAACACCCGCAATTTATTATCAACCCACAACTAAAGGAACAACACCAGCCGTGAACAATTATTCTGCGAGTTCTGCGAGTTCTGCGCGAGACCCAACCATCAAGCGAGGGAATTCAGCTTATCGATATACGCCAGCAATTCCTCGCGCCCGCGGCTGTCACGGCTCGACGTCATAAACACCGGCGGCAACTCCTCCCATTCTTCCAGCAGCTGCGTCTTGTAGCGCTCCACCGCCTCAACGCCCGCTACCCTACCCAACTTGTCCAACTTGGTGAACACGATGCTGAACGGCACGCCATTTTCGCCCAGCCACCGCATAAACTCCAAATCGATTTTTTGCGGCTCCAAGCGGCTGTCAACCAGCACAAAAAGATTCACCATCTGCTCGCGGTGAAGGATGTACCCTCGGATCATCCGCTGCAAACGCTCGCGCTCTTCCTTGCCACGTTTGGCGAAGCCATAACCCGGCAAATCCACGATGTACCAGCTGTTGTTAATCAAGAAATGATTGATTAGCAACGTCTTGCCGGGCGTCGCCGACGTCTTTGCCAATCCCCCATGGTTCGTCAGCATATTGATTAGCGACGACTTGCCGACATTGCTGCGCCCAATAAACGCATACTCCGCACGGTTGCCCTGCGGACACCGCGACCAATCGCTGTTGCTGATTTCAAACGTTGCAGAAGTGATTTTCATTCGCTGATATTTATGTTCGTCTTATTTACCAGTTACGAGTTCCGTGTGATATTTTTTAAATTTCGTGAGATTGGGTCGGATAGGGTTTGATTTTTTTCGTCTTTGCTTCGGATTAGGTCAAGATAAGAATCTCACTTAAAATGCGAAGCATTTTTCTAATCTTTTAAATCAGACCCAATCTTACGAAACAATACCCAATCCTAAGAAACGCATTCGCTGATACGCTCTAAAAAAAATGAAACCGGACGAAAGCCATCGTTGCAGCTGACTAGCGCCGTATGCGGGTCTTTCATCCAACCATCGTAAAAATCGCCCTCGCCTCGGGCAAGTGCCTGAACGAATGGCGCCAACGAGAGCCACGCCCCCGCGCACAGTCCCTCAGGTCGTTTCCCGTCATGTGAAACAAACACCTGTCCCAACCTCACTTCACAAGGGGTATCCAACGGATTCTCCCATTGTTCCATCAGGTCGGGATAGGTCGTTTGTCGCACTGCGGTGATGCGCACGCTATAAAAGCGCACACTCATTTACCCGTGTTTAGAGATTCGGGTTGATCTTGTTCCACTCACTGATAGGAGGCACGATATTCAGCGTTACCAGCTCGTCGCGCATCTTGCACAGGTGCTGATAGCTGGCATCCAACTTCGCATTCTCCTCGGCGGTACCTTGAGGCACTTCGTAGCTTGCGCCATTGGTGTCCAGTTTCGTCTTCATCGCCATCATGATGTGGTCGTATTTGTCGTTCTGAACATATGTGCCAACAGGGAAACGGAAAGGCTCGCCGCCCATGACGCTGCGAACCATTTCAACCGACAGGTAAGCCGGGCTCTGGAACGAGCTGCGGCCGCGCAATTTGATAATCGCAGCCCCACCTTGCGTTACGGCGGTCTTCATCTGCTCCCATTCCTCCGTCGGGAATTCCGGAGTGCCGATGATGTCGGTCAGCTTGCGGTCGCCCACTTTCACATGGCTGCCAAACACTGCCATCTGCTCGCCGTGGCCGCCATAGGTCGCGCAACCCGTGATTTCACTTTGCATCACGCCAAATTTCTTTGCCAAAGCGCTCTGCAGACGCGTGGTGTCCAGCGCAGCCAACGTAGTCACCTGATTCGGTTTCAAACCGCTATACAGCAGCGTAACCAAACCGGTAAGGTCGGCGGGATTGAAGATAATGATGACGTGCTTCACGTCGGGGCAATAAGTCTTGATGTTTTTGCCAAGGCCTTCGGCGATCTCGCAGTTGCCCTTCAGCAGGTCCTCGCGAGTCATGCCCTCTTTGCGAGGAGCGCCGCCACTCGAAATGATATACTTCGCATCTGTAAACGCCTCTTTTACATCGGTCGTAGCCGTGATTTTCACATCACCGAAACCGCTCTGGCGCATTTCTTCTGCCACGCCCTCGGGCGAGAAAATGTCATAAAGGCAAATGTTAGAGGTTAAGCCCATCGTCAGGGCAGTTTGAACCATGTTTGAGCCAATCATGCCGGCAGCGCCGACAATCACCAATTTTTCATCAGTTAAGAATGCCATAATTAATAATGTTGTTTAGAGTTATGTTATTAGGTTCTAAAATTCAAACGCAAAGATAAACATTTCTCACGTCAAACCCAACTAATAAAAAAATTTTTTATATAATTTTGCAAACTTTATCCTTACGTCCTATGAAGATAAAAGAACTGATCGCCGTTATTTTGTGCGCCGTCTTGTTGCTCGGTTGCTCCGGAGAGACAAAGGAAGTGACACCCCTTCCCACGATTGTGACACCACCCCCACGAGACACCACGCAAATAGCCACCACTCCAGTCGAGAAAAAAGACTCCGCCACTTCTACGCAAAACAAATCCCGAGCGAAAGAGAATTATTCTGCTGCTCCCGCGCGTTCTGCACGAAGCAAGACAAGCAAACAGAACAATATGCGCGGATGGGACCCGGCATGGGAGGACGACACCCACGACAACGGCATGTCGCGCTACATGGAGAACGATGATGACACCGGATGGGACTAACTCAGTTAGGAGTTAGGAGTTAGGAGTTAGGAGTTAGGAGTTAGGAGTTAGGAGTTAGGAGTTAGGAGTTAGGAGTTAGAAGTTAGGAGTTAGGAGTTAGGAGTTAGGAGTTAGAAGTTAGAAGTTAGAAGTTTTTCTCACGGAGATCACGCGGATTAAGATAAAACGAAGCGTGACGCAGAAGGTCTGCGTCACGCTTCGTTGTCTTTCACCGCGAGGTGAGGTTCTTTCACTGGCGGGAGCGGCGCTCTTTCTTTGAAGTGGCGCTACTCGTGTCTTTTTCTTCTTTCGTGTCGATTTCTTCGCCATGGTTGTCAACCACTCTATACTGCAGATATGCCAGCGACTGGTCGGGCAGGATGCACCATTTGCGACCAAATTCGCGGCGCCACTTGCGATACAGGCTGTTCAACAGACCCTTTTTGACGTATGCATCGACATACGGATGGACATACATAATAAAGTTGTTCACGTGCAAGGTGTGGACCAAATAATCGATTTTGTCCTTCAACTTGTCGGTGAAGAGCAACGAAGGCTGAATTTCGCCCTTGCCACCACACGAGGGGCAGGTTTCTTCGGTGACGATGTCTAGTGCCGGACGAACGCGCTGGCGGGTGATTTGCATCAGCCCGAACTTGCTCAGGGGCAAGATATTGTGGCGCGCGCGGTCTTTCTGCATCGCCTCTTTCATGTGCTCGTAGAGTTCTTGCCGGTGCTCCGACTTGGTCATGTCGATAAAGTCGATAACAATGATTCCGCCCATATCGCGCAGTCGCAACTGGCGCGCGATTTCGTCAGCGGCGAGCAAGTTCACATTCAGCGCATTACTCTCCTGGTCGGCAGAGGCACGGCTGCGGTTACCGGAATTCACGTCGATAACGTGCAGCGCCTCGGTGCTCTCGATGATTATGTATGCTCCCGACTTAAACGATACGGTCTTTCCAAACGCCGATTTAATTTGTTTGGTGATGCCAAACTTATCGAATATCGGTATATCGTCGGAATAAAGTTTGACGATATCGCTGCGATCGGGTGCGATTAGGCTCACATAGTTTTGTATCTGGTCATAGACTTCGGCATCGTTCACATAGATGCTCTCGAAATCCGGGCTGAAGATGTCGCGAATTTCGCCCACAGCGCGGCTCTCTTCTTCGTAGAGCAAGGTTGGCGCGGAGGCGTATTGCAATTTTGTGATGGCATCTTCCCAGCACTTAATCAGAACTTTCAGCTCTTTGTTCAATTCGGCGGCACGCTTGTTTTCTGCCGACGTGCGCACAATGACCCCAAAGTTTTTGGGTTTGATGCTCTCAAGGAGTGTGCGCAGACGTTTTTTCTCTGCCGGGTCTTTGATTTTTTGCGACACCGAGATTTTGTTGTTGAACGGGGTGAGCACCAAAAAGCGCCCTGTGAAGGTAATCTCGGAGGTTAGTCGCGGACCTTTGGTGGAAATAGGCTCTTTGGCGATCTGCACCAGCACTTCCTGTCCTTGGGTGAGCGCGTCGCTCACGGTGCCGTGTTTGTCGGTGTCGGGCAGCAGTTGTAGTTGCGAGATGGTCTTGACCTTTTTTCCTTTGCTTTCGCGAACCGTCTTAATGTATTGAGCCAGTGTGTTGAACTGTGGGCCTAAATCAAGGTAATGAAGAAAAGCGTCTTTGGGGTGTCCCACGTTGACAAACGCGGCGTTGAGTCCCGGCATTAACTTCTTTACCTTGGCAAGGTAGAGATTGCCCACGGCATACGATGCATCGCGCGATTCTTTTTGAAGAGTGACCATGCGGCCGTCTTCCAATAGCGCTGTCGTCATCTCGGTGGGCTTGACGTCAACTACTAATTCACTTCTCATCGCAGAAGGGGGTTAATACATTAAATATTTTCGGTAGGTTCACCCTGACGCGCTGCCGCTGCCACATGGGTGGCACGCGCGGCGGACAGGATGGGGACAAAAATGCAAACAACAAACCGACGCCGGAGAATCGTTGCCTCGCGCTACGCTACGCGCGTAACTTTCTGGCTCTGCTTCGGCGACAGGTGTTGTAGATACATTTACTCTCGAAAATAATCGTCAGCGTTTACTTCTTGTTTTTATGACGATTCTTTCTGAGTCTTTTTTTACGCTTGTGCGTAGCCATTTTGTGGCCTTTTCTTTTCTTTCCGCTCGGCATTGTGATTTGTTTTAGTTTAACAATAATATTGAGTGTCGGTGCGACTCCGGTGGGTAGCGCCATTTCCCCGTCTGTGCGGCGGGGAAATGAAGCCATCCTTGCATCGCATCAGAGATTATTTCTTCACTTGCTCAACGAACACTTTGGCGGGCTTGAATGAAGGCACCTTGTGCTCCGGAATAATAATCACTTCGTTTTTGCTGATGTTACGCGCAGTTTTCTGCGAGCGAGTCTTCACAACGAAGCTACCAAAACCTCTGAGGTAAACGTTTTCGCCGCTTGCCATGGTGTCTTTTACCGTCTCCATAAATTTCTCAACTGTGGTCAAGACAGACGCTCTGTCTATACCGGTCGATTTAGCGATTTCGCTAACGAGTTCAGCTTTTGTCATTGTAGTTGGATGATTTAAATTAGAATAATTAATAGTTTAAAAGTTAAACCATGAAAGAAATTCGTAGGAGGTTTACTAATACTCTATAAACGTTCTTTCTCTGATTACGTGGTGCAAATTTCGCAATTATTTTTTACACTTCACGAAAAAAAACGACAAAAATGTAACTTTTTTTGTTTTTTTTTGTCGCAAAGGCATAAAATCGCGGATTTTTAGCGCAAATATCGCATTTTTTCTTACGATTTGGAGGATTGAATGACCGTGCCGCGGCAATCGGGATTAAAGGTGTTCTTCACCCACACCGGAATGCCTTTTTGCGCCACCGGCGCAATGGTCGGCGCGTAAATCACCTTCGCGCCCGCGTCACACATGGCTTGCGCCTGCTCATACGTCATCTCGTCAATCACCGTGGCATCGGGATGCGTGCGTGGGTCGGCAGTCATAAAGCCATCCACGTCGGTCCAGATTTCTAACGCCTCGGCATCGAGCACGGCGGCGATGATGGCGGCGGTGTAATCGCTTCCGCCTCGTCCTAAGTTGGTAATTCTACCCGTTTCGGCATCTTTGGCAATAAAACCTTGAGTGACCACACACTGCGCGGTCACGGCGCCCAGTTGCTCGTGGATGGCGCGCTCGGTGGCTGCCCAGTCGAGCACACGACCATCGCCATCGGGACGTGTTTTGATAAAGTCGGGCGCGAACGCGGCATCGCACCCCTCGAACATACTGCTGACGAGCAACGACGACAGCAACTCGCCATGCGCGATAACCGTGTCGCAGATGGTCTGCTGCTCTTGCTCCGGCAACTCACGGTTGGCGATCAGGTGCCGCAAGTGACCGGCAAGGCTTTCGTTAATAAACTTGTCAATCATTACGTCGCCATAAGCCGCGAAGCCACTGATGCTCACAGCCTTTAGCGCGGCATGGTGGCGTTCGGCGAGTGCCGGCAACTCTTGCAAACATTGTTCATCGCCTTGGCGCGCTTGGTCGCACATAGCTATCAGGCTGTTGGTCACGCCGCTCATGGCAGACACCACCACGATGACACGCTCTTGGCGCGAGGAGACTATTTTCTTTACGGATTGCAGGCTTTCGATGCTTCCCACCGAAGTGCCGCCAAATTTCAGGACTTTCATCGTTCTGTACACATTTTATTATATTTATCTTTATAACGTAATGCGGGGCTAAAAAATTGCTACACTCCTTATTATTCTATCTCAAAAAAAAATAGTACATTTGCTGCCGCTATGAACGACCCGATGCGCTCCGACATATTCAGCCTCAACGACCGCCAGCCAACGCCAAAACGTGGCTCCTTGCTCATTGCCAAGCCATCGGTGGACGACTATGTGTTTGAGCGGTCGGTCATCATGCTCGTCGATCCCGACGAGGGCGATGGCGCCATGGGCGTGGTCACCAACCGCCTGACGGGACTGACGTTGGCGGACGTGTTGCCCGAAATCGAGACGCCCGAAGAAATCCCCGTCTATCTGGGCGGGCCGGTGGGTCATTCGATGCTTTTCTTCCTGCACACCCTCGGACCGCAGGCTTTTCCGGAGTGCGAAGATTTGGGCAACGGCGTCTATTTCGGCGGGAAATTCGAGGCGGTAAAGGCTTATCTGGAACTGGGCGAACCTACCGAAGGAAAAATCAAATTTATCGTGGGTTACAGCGGATGGGGCGCCAACCAACTTGCCGATGAGCTTGAGCGGCACGATTGGGCGGTGTGGAACGGCGACATCGACCACAGCCTGTTGATGGACACCGACGACAGCGGGGCATGGAAACGCGCAGTGCAACTCTTTGGCGACCGCTACCGCCTGTGGCTCACCATACCTCACGACCCCTCCAACAACTAAGAGACCATGGACATCAGTGTTGTCATCGTCAATTATCGCGTGAAGTATTTCCTCGACCAGACGCTGCGCTCGGTGGAGCAGGCGTTGGCAGGTCATACGAGCGAAGTATTTGTCGTTGACAACTGCTCGCAAGACGACAGCATCGCTTTCTGTCGCGAGCGGCATCCGGATGTGACATATATTGAAAATAAGGAAAACGTCGGGTTCGCGCGCGCCAACAACCAAGCCATCATGCGCGCCAAGGGCGATTTCACCCTCATCCTCAACCCCGACACCATCATCACCCCTGCGTGCATCGACAGCGCCTTGGCGTGGATGAACGACCATGCCGGCTGCGGCGCCATCGGTATGCGGATGCTCGATGGCAACGGCACTTTCCTGCCGGAGAGCAAACGCGCTTTCCCCACGCCATGGGTATCGTTTTGCAAAATCTTCGGGCTATCGAAGTTGTTCCCTCGTTCGCGTTGGTTTGCCAAATACCACCTGCGCTACCTCAGCGACCTCGAGCCGCAGAAGGTGGACATCCTTTCGGGCGCATGCATGTTTTGCCGGACGGAACTGCTGCAACGGCTGGGCGGCTTCGACGAGGATTTCTTTATGTACGGCGAGGACATTGACCTCAGCTACCGCATCGTCAAAAGCGGCGCTGAGAACTGGTTTCTGCCAGTCGATATGATTCACTACAAGGGCGAGAGCACCCACAAAGGCTCGATGCGCTATGTGCGCGTGTTCTACAACGCCATGCTCATCTTCTACCGCAAGCACTTCCCTCGTTTCAGCTGCGTGCTCTACCCTATCATCAAACTCGGCGTAGCCCTGCGGGCGGGCGTGGCGATAATGGCGCGGCTGTGGAAACGCCTTGTTGGCAAGTCGGACAAAACCGAACCTGCCGATACCGCATGGTATATCGTGGCATCCGACCCTGCCGAGGTGGCACGCCGAGCGGGCATTGCCAACGTCGCCGGCACCATGCCCGAAACCACGCCGCTCAACGTCTTAATTGACGACAAAGAGCGCGATTACGAGCAGATCGTGCGCTACATCGCCGAGCATCAACGCAAGGGGCGCTATTTTCACATCTTCGCCGACCGCCACGGCGTGGTGATCTCTCCAAAAATGAACAATTAAGCAATGAACCAGCTTTTGCAAAATAAAAACATAACGCTACGTGCCCTCGACCCCACCGACCTAAACACGTTGCAGCGGTGGGAAACCGACATGACGGCATGGAACGCGTCGAACACGGTGGCGCCCTACTCACGGGCGGCGCTGTGGCAATACCTGCAAGAATATACCGCCGACATCTACGCGAATCGGCAACTGCGGCTCGTCGTCACCCTCACCGCCACCGAAGAACCCGTGGGCACGGTGGATTTCATTAACTTCGACCCGCTCAACAACCACGCGGAAATAGGGATTTATATCGCGCCGGAGCATCGGCGGCAAGGCTATGGCACTGAGGCGCTCGCCCTCGCCGAGGGGTACGCGCGCGACCACATCGGCATGGCGCAACTTTACGCGTTCGTCGCCGCCAACAACACCTACGCCATCGCGTTGTTCGACGGCATCGGCTACAAACGCGTTGGAGAACTGAAAAACTGGGTGAAACGCGGCACGACGTTCACCGACGCTATTTTTTATCAACGCATCTTTTAATCGCACATGGAGCAGGAATTTTCATCTCAACTGTTGGAAGCCGCTGTGTCGGAGTTCGCGCAGCTGCCGGGCATCGGCCGAAAAACCGCTTTGCGCTTGGTGCTTCACCTGCTCAAGCAAGACGAGCAGCGCGCCGTCACCTTTGGCGAGACCATCATCAAGTTGCGCCGCGAAATCCGCTATTGCCGCATTTGCCACAACATCAGCGAAACCGAGGTGTGCCCGATATGCTCCAACCCGCTTCGCGACGCCTCCACCATCTGCGTGGTCGAGAACGTGAAAGACGTGATGAGCATTGAGAACACCGGCAGGCATCACGGGCTCTACCATGTGCTGGGCGGGCTTATCTCACCCATGGATGGCATCGGACCGCACGACATCGAAATCGACAGCCTGGAGGAACGCGTCAAACAGGGCGCGGTGAAAGAAGTCATTCTCGCACTGAGCGCCACCATGGAGGGCGACACCACCAACTTCTATATCTTCCGCCGCCTCGCACCTTACACCGACCTAAAAATCACCATCTTAGCCCGCGGCGTCAGCGTGGGTAACGAAATCGAATACACCGACGAAGTCACCTTAGGACGCTCCATCGAAAACCGAACCCTCTTTTCCGACACCCTCCACAAAGATTAGTTATTTCTCACGCAGATCAATTATCTCACGCAGATCACGCGGATTTAAAGGATTAAGCCATCCGGATACGGATTTTTAAAGATCTTTTCGCAACTTTCCACTCTCAAAACTAATTTTATCCTACGTTTGAGAGAAAAAAACTTAGAGGAGATAACGGAATTGTGAAAAGTATTTTGTAAATTTGCAGCGAACATTGACCTCTAAACTTTTTTAACATAAACACTGAATGGAATCAATTAAGAATTTTGACGCGCTCCTGAAGCATTTGCAATCAGGTGGCGCACGTAAACGTGTGGCTGTAGTATGGCCGGGCGATGAGAAAACCCCGTTGGCGGTCGCGCATGCCTTAGAAGCCGGCATCATTGACGCCATCATGGTGGGCTGCAGAGAGCAAATTGAGAAAAATGACGCTTTACGTCCTTACAGCGACCACATTACCATCGTGGATGCGGCGGACAATGGCGAAGCCGCTACGCGCGCCGTGGCGATGATTCGCGAGGGCGAAGCCGACGTGCTGATGAAGGGTCTGATTAACACCGACGACCTGCTGCGCGCGGTGCTCAACAAAGAGACGGGCATCCTGCCGAAGGGCAACGTGTTGACGCACGCCACCATCGCGCAAATCCCGAACTACAACAAGCTGCTGTTCTTCAGCGACGCGGCTGTTATTCCCTACCCCACCAACGAACAACGCACCGAAATCGTGCGCTACATCGCGAAGTTGGGCCACAGCTTCGGCATCGAAGAGCCACGCATCGCATTGATTCACTGCACCGAGAAAATTAACGGCAAGCACTTCGCTTTCACCGAAGGCTACCCGGCAATTATCGAGAAAGCGCAAGCCGGAGAGTTCGGGAAATGTATTGTTGACGGACCGATGGACGCCAAATGCGCATGCTCGCTACACGCATTGCAAGCCAAAGGTCTGCATTCGCCCATCAACGGCGAAGCTGATGCGTTGATTATGCCGGACATCGAGGCGGGCAACATCTTCTACAAAGCCATCACGCTGTTTGCCGGCGCCGACACTGCCGGTCTGCTCATGGGTGCGAAATGCCCTGTGGTGGTACCCTCGCGTGCCGACAGCAGCCGCTCGAAGTTCTACAGCTTGGCAGCCGCTTCCATCCTCAGCAACGCCATCTAAACATTCTTATCTCGCGCAGAAAATGCTTCGCACCTCCCTGGCTGCGCCGCAGAACTCGCAGAAAAAAGGCCCTCTAAGAGTATAGACTGCTTCGAAGAAGTTGAAAAAATCTGCGCGCAAGAAAAAAAATTCCTAACTCCTAATTCCTAACTCCTAACCAAACAAAACATGTATATATTAGTCATCAATCCGGGCTCAACGTCCACCAAATTAGCGGTTTACGAAGACCATCAGCCGCTGTTGTTACGCAACATCTCGCATTCAAGTGAAGAACTTGCGCAGTTCGAAGAAGTCATCGACCAATTCGACTACCGCCGCAAGTGCATCCTCGACGTGCTGCACAATATGAACATTCCCTTCAACTTCTCCGCCGTCATCGGTCGCGGAGGCGTCGTTAAACCGATGGAAGGCGGCGTATACGAAATCAACGAAAAGATGATGAGCGATGTGCGCACCGCTATTCATCAGCATGCCTGCGACTTAGGCTGCTTGTTGGCATACGACATCGCTAAGGACATCCCCGGCTGCCGCAGCTTCATCGCCGACCCGGGCGTAACCGACGAGTTGAACGATTATTCCCGCATTTGCGGCTCGCCGCTGATACAGCGCATCTGCATCTGGCACGCGCTGAACCAACGCGCCATCGCCCGCCGCTTCGCCAACGAAATCGGCAGG
>Ga0065711_1007215_pt1 | contig 23516 bp, 12 predicted proteins | sample Hoacrofraction12_FD_59098 | JGI IMG/M metagenome (GOLD analysis project Ga0065711, IMG submission 59098) | Hoatzin crop microbial communities from Cojedes, Venezuela - Epithelial fraction 12 v2 (version 2) | ecosystem: Host-associated > Birds > Digestive system > Esophagus > Crop | place...
CGCTGGACTCTCTCCAGTAGCTCTTCATCCTTCTTGAACTGGGGAGCCCAGAACTGGACAGAGTACTCCAGATGAGGCCTCACTAGGGCAGTGTAGAGGGGAAGGAGAACCTCCCTCGACCTGCTGGCCACACTCCGCGCAAAAAGCAACCAGTCTTACTACGCTAAATGTAAATTAACTAACACTTTCCATTTTATCTTGCTTTACATCTGAGTCTGGAATATTAACAAAATCTAGAAATTGAAATACGAGTTGGGCTTGTATCCTCTTCTGATTTGTTACACTGTTTAAAGTCAGCTTCCACCCTGCACAGACTACTTTCCTTCACGTTCAGTTCTCGAGCGAGAAATTCTACACATTTTTTCCTGAAAAATCTGATAGAGAAGAGACCTAGTATTTTCATTCAGTTCTAATTACAAAGCAATTAAAAACAGATGGGAAAGGAAAGCAATTTCTTTATTTGGACAGTTTGAACCTGTTGTCCTTTGTTACTTTTAACACCTATTTAACACAAAAGCCGGACACAATGTTAAAGGTCATTATTATAGATCAGACTCCCTTACCATTTGGCTAAGACCTTAGATCCCAAACTACAGACTTGTAATATTCTTACTGTTAAGTAGAATGTGCAATAAAGTAAGCATGTTTATAACCTTTTTTGAAAACTGGATCTAAAAGAGATCATGAGTGCCACCAGCTCCTCCAAGGAACCATAAAACAAAACAGGAAATTAAAATGCAACTTTCTTGATATTTTCCAGGTATAAGCACAAGTGCAAGAAAAGTAAATTGTAACAGACAATATAAATCTTTTGCTTCAAATATTTTAGGCCAATAAGAAAGAAAAAAGGGGAGAAAACAAGACTGCAAAATTCCTCAGTGTTTTCCTCATCTATCATTTTTTAGCAGGTCAACTTAAAGGCTGGTTACTTAGAGAATATAACTCCTGTACAGAAAAGGTGATCTCTCAAACCTTTTATTTTTGTTTTGTTTTTCTCCAGGTGAATTAGGCTAGTTATATACAATTTTCATCTTTTTTCTTTAAGGAATAAGTTATTATTTATTTCCTTGTTCCACAGCTAAAGGACGAAGAAATAATACAGAAGCTCTTTTTCATAAATATTGCCTATTTGTTTGATTTATTTGTATAGGTTCCCTCTCTTCTGAATAAGCACATTCACTTCACTTAAACCAATATCCATCTTACGGACAGTACAATCACTTCTGAAATCGTGTCAAAATCAGGAAACTGTGGCTTTCTTGTTATCAAAAGCAACGAAAAAAAATCATCTTTAATATTTGTTTATGGGACAGAATGACTTCAGAAAAGGCAAGAGTATACTAACATTGCTCAACAGTGAAGTTTCCAAGTACCAATAAAAGTCTTGTACAGGTTTGGCTCTCAAAATACAACAAATACTAGAGGTTGTCTTCTTCTCAGGTAACATAGTCATTATAGATGACAAATGACGTGAATGAAACAGAATGTTCTTCCTCACTTGGACAAATTCCCTGTCATATTTACATTTTGTATTATCAGGGTTTTTTCCTGCATTGTAACCTGAATGATTCCACTTTCAGAACTGGAGAACACTAAAGCTTTGTTATTTACATACTCCAAGAGAGCAAGAAGGATCTGTTTGATAAGCATTTGACACTCCACAGGCTTGATCCATATATGCTTGCAGTCAACGAAAGCATTTCTACTGTCTGCAATACATTTCTTAACCTAGACTTTGAAAGTACTAGTTAAGTTTAATATAATTTTTCTTACTGATTTCAATGAAATTTCAGATGGCTTCGTCACTGTAACCCTACTCTTTGCCACATTTTTTTAACCATTATCAGCTGATTACCTTTAATCAAAGGATCTAATGCCACATCAGGCATTCTAAATTAGTCAGCACCAAAACCAGTTCACAGTACTGAACTGACATTAGTTTTACCATTTATCAAGGTATTTTTGTGTCCTTAGCAAGGTCACTTACGTCATGTAGAAAAAGATATACATTCTAGCAGAAATTCTACACAACTGTAAATATAGTCCAAAGGGGAGAAAGATGCTTTTATGAAATTACATGTGAAATTAAGAACTCAGTCATATTTTAAAGGTTTTAAAACATTATGACTTTTTAATAAGCATGGAAATTTTTTATTTATGATCATAAGAATCAGTGTGGAGGCGAAGTTGGGAGTTGGGTAAGGGACAAGCGGGGTACTCCAGAAGTTCAGCATTAACCCTGCATTAAGCAGGGACGAAGGCTGAAGTCGAAGTTACTCAGCCTTTTGTCTTTATTATTCCTCTCAAGGTGATGAATGTCCCATAGCACCTTAGTTCAGTGAATATGTGTAATTCCACCCCTCCCAAAACAGCACAGCAGTCCTGTCTTGGCACTTGAGGAAGATCTTCTTCCTTTAATTTCAAAACTAACAGTGGATTGCTTGGGGCCATAGCTGAAAATTTTCACTCTTGCAAGTAATAACATAGTACAAAAGGGCTGATGAATGAAAAAAAAAAGAAGAAAAGTTGCCTGAAGTTAGTAATCTACACATACTTTCCTAACAGATGAATAAGTGACGTGTTAAAAAATACCCCAGGCAGCGATAAATAATGCCCTTTTGCTAGACGCATTAAGAAATTCTTTAACTTTGTATTACCATAGGTCAGCCTCTCCTAACAATACATAGCAGTCATGTGCTACCTCATAGATACATCACATAGTTCAGATTGTGATAGTGGAGTTGGTCTGAATAATTATTCATGCATCAAAACACAAGAGAAACAAGAATGTACATTCACTTAACGAATCCATCAATAGGTGATGCATATTATAACCTACCCCTTCACTCATAAATATAAATGCCATTTATTTGAAGTAATGAGGCAGAGAAGGAATGTCTTAAATGTATTATTTAAACATGTTGCATACAATCGCATGGCAAAAGTTAGGAAAAAGAAAATGTTCCCTTTCAATAACTGTGGATGCTGCTGGAACACTGCTAGAGCAGCAGCAAGGAACACCTGCAGTGGGATGCAGGTAGACCTGGGGTTCACTGCGGTCTTCCCACAGCTGCTCCGGTCAAAGCATGGCTGAAATTCTGGCATCTACAGTCTCTCTTACACGCAATGTTCAAAGGCTTCTTTACGAACCACAGTCAGTTTTCCCCTGTCTGAAACACAGGACTTCTGGCATCTATGCTGGACAATGCTGTCTAGAAGTGCCCTTTCTGTGGGCCAGATCGCCAGTGCCATTCACCGGTTCTGCAATGTCTGGGTATTCCTTAACCCCTGCATTCCTCAACACTGCTTTTCATTTCAGCCTAACCAGCTTCCAAAAGGGATCTGGATGTGCTACAGAGACAAAACCAAGCAGAGTTTTTTCAACCTTTTTCTCAAACTAATAGGAGCAAGTATATTTATATAAAAAATGCTTTTCACCTAGGGATTTTAAAAAATAACTTGGAGGAAGAGTTAGAGGAATATATTGAAGGCATGCTGTAGTTAAATGGACATTAGTATACTTATTTATTAGGTTTCTGAAACCCACGTCAGACAGGCTGATGAAAAATAACGAACCTGAGAGATGCTGCTGGACATCTCCATTTGGCTCCATTGTGTGGTACAGGTTCATATGAGTAAATAAGTAAAGTACTGGAAGTCTCTAAACAGGGGAATTGAAAAGGAGGACATAGAGGCTGGACGAAAGGTAAAGGAGTTTGACAGATGAACTTATAGTGAGGACAATCTTCCACTGTAACATAAGCAGCAGGTCTGTTGAATCCTACAAAGACAACATTTACTTTAGCCTCTGTCAGTGACACGATACTGGGCAGCATTAGAACATTGTTGTCTGCTCTTTCTGTAGATGTCACCAAGACCATTTCATCACAGGAACCTCATGACAAAGTGCCATGGAAGACAAGGTCAGGTTACTTTGTGTAGTACATATAGCCATGGGCACCTGGTTCAGTACTCAGACAGAAAACTCTGAATGTCATAACTCTCTTTTTAGGTCCACAGTGCAGTGCTTCCACTACTCTCTGCACACATAAAAGTTTTCACAGACAGACTAACTTTTCCAATACTGGTTGTGAAAGTATTTTGATGTGAGAAAACTGGGGAATGTTAAAACAAACAAACAAACAAACAAACAAACATACAATCAAACAAATGGCCATCTCATTGGAAATGCCTTTTTTACAAAGTTCAGCCACACTGAATAAAAAAGCCAACATTCTGACATTTTCTGAATGTAAAAAATCATACATGTGTCATGTTTCATGGAGATTCTCCATCCAGGTATGTGTGGTTACCTACATAACAAGAACACTACCACACAGGGCTGAGCTCAAAGCATATTGGCATTTTAGGCACTCTGTCAATTACCATGAAATTAAGAAAGCAGCAGGGAAAATATTATGTATAATCACATTAATAAGCCAGAAGATTTTACTAGAAGCCTACATTCTGTGTGGAAAAGAGATCCCTGAAGCAGTGACTCCACAGTGATATAGGCTATCCCAAATCAAAACAGAAGATATGAAAGCAATACTCTACAAACGGAATATGACTTCGGTCTGTAAATTATTGAAGTCCTTTTAGTAAGCCAGCTAAACAACAACAGTATATTTCAGAAGGTCTCTCCAATAATACATATGGTGACTCCAAGAGCAGTAAGAAAGAGCAGAGCAAAAGCAGTTCAAAGCAATATCCAGAGAATGACATCTGTGCTGTAACATGACAAGATTATGTACACATCAGGATATTTTAAAAGATACCAGAATCCTAAGGATGTTGCAGCAAGAGAATTGTTTGCCTGTCACACTCACTGACTGGTATTTAATGACTGATCATGTCCATTAAAATCTGGGAAAAAAATGCAAAATCATAGATCTAATACATTTTCTAATTATATTTCCTGAAAATATAATGCAAGTGGGGGAACAAGAATTACTTTCATAGCAGAAGTTCCCTAAAACTTCCTGAAAGCTGAGATTCTTGCTTTTTGGTTCCTTGAGACAACAACCACTGTTCACTGGTTGTCTATTTATGAAAACAAAAAAAACAAACATGGGATGGACAACATGACCACTTTGGTCTACAGTGCAACAGAAATATAGATAGCCTGGATCGCAACCAGCCCTCAATCTGCAGAACACGTGGTTCCCTTTTGCATTAATTTGGATACACTCCGTTACCTATACTAATTTTAAAAATTTTTGCTCTTTTCGTAATAATTATAAATGGGTGTAAAAGAGAGCAGGTGTACTTCAATGTATTCTGTCACTGCTTTATGCTTTTTGTCTTGTTACTACACTTACTACCACTTTTACACATTTGTCCTGGTTTCATCTGGGAGAGAACTGATTTTCCTCTTAGTAGCTGTTGTGTTTTGGATTTAGTACAAGAAGAATGTTGATAACACTGATGTTTTTAGTTGTTGTTATGAAATTAAGGACTTCTTCCAGTTTCTTAGATTCAGCTAATGAGCAGGTGCGCAGGAGCTGGGAGGGAGCATAGCCAGGCAGATAGCTGAGCTGACCAATGGAAAAATACCCTACCATAGATGTCATGCTCAGTTCATGAATGGGAGTTGGCCTGGGAGGCAGGAGACACTCTGCTCTTCTTGTTGCCATGAGTTCAAATCTTGTCTTGTCTGGGAGTACGAACGTTTTGGGGGATTTTTGTCACTCTGGGGTTCCACAATCGCTTCTCGTGAACTGGCTGTGTCTTCGAGTGGTGAGAAAAGTGTATTGTGCATAGTTTGCTTTGCATATTCTTTATTATATTTGTTATTATCATTACTATTATTAGTATTTCCTTTTATGCCACTTTAAACTGTCTTTATGTCAACCCACGAGTTTTCCCTTTTGCCCATTTCTCCTTCCCATCCCACTGGGGGGAAGGGGAAGGGTGAGCGAGCGGCTGTCTGGTGCTTAGTTGCCGGCTGCTGGATTAAACTACAACAACATCGAGCGAATTCTGAAAGAAAATGAAACATTTTGAAAGCCATGTATGGTCAGCCATAAATGGAAGAAGCACTTGCTTTAGCCTTGTGTTGCTATCCCTGAGCACAAAGAATGTGTTTTTAGGACAGAGGTAAAGCACAAAATATAGGCACTGTGAACAGATACCTTCTGCTTATTTCTGTCTGAAAAGGGTTTAATTAAGGTAAGCTCATTACCTCTATATTAAATATGAATGGACACAGAGCACAGTCAATTATTCAGGAAGAACTCAGGTATAGAATAGATTTTGACTTTGCCTTCGAATTAAGGATCACCTCTATATTTTCTTACCCAGGATTTTACACTGAGATAGATAACTCATATCTCAGTACACTTTCATGGGGTATTGGTAGCTGAGATTTCAATACCCCTGGTATCTCAACACTTCTGTATTACCCCTTTAATAAATACCTTTGTGCTAAATTTCTGTGAATATCATACACACTTCTGTATCTGTTGTGGAAAGGAAAAACAGCAAATGGTGAGTTTTGAAGTCCTGTTAATGCAGATACTTCAATAATAATAATTTAAAAATCATTACCATTCCCACTAATCACAAGATACTAGACATTAGCTTCAGAAGTCTGATCTGGATGAGAAGACATCTGAATTAAGGCACATGTAACTATGACTAGCCAAATCATTAACACTCTCGGATCTGTCCCTTCACCTTTCCAAAACAATTCCCAATGTGTCACTTTCACTCAGCTGTTTACTTCAGTTACATGTTGATTACTATCCTACCAGTTAAATCTGCTTATATCTTGAATTAATAAACACTCATCATTACTGAAGGCAAATTCTTGATCTGTCCAGCTGATGCCTCCTTCTGTATCCTACTTTTCATTTACAGCTGGTGTTCCTGCTAAATCTGTTGATGACTGCTTACCCAACAGAGAGAAAAGTTGTGGTGTTGTAATCCACTTCATAGGTTAGGATAGGATAAGCAGCTCCCTGGAGGTGTAGCATCTTCTATTACCACTCACCAGCACCTAAATTGAGAAAAAAATCAAGATAAATAGAACAAAGTTGTATCTTAAATCTCCTTTTCAATGAATCAGGCATTATCACAGCTTGAGAATTTATGTTAAATACATATATTAAGAAGAAAATTAGCAGCTGCAAAAAATGAATCACAGTGATTTTGTGAACCTCTAAGACCCTGAAAACACACTCTCTACTGGTATAAACATTGGTCTACAAAGGCTTTCAGTTTTTCTGAAAGAGAATTTTTTGCTTGGATTTTGCTATTCTGTTATGAAAAAAAATAATGCCTGAATTCTGTCTGTTTTAGCAGCTTCTCCCTGTGAAGCTGCAGCGTGGTTGGTTGGTAGTGTACCGCAAGTACTAATCTTTCTGATATTGGAAAACTCCTGCTTAAGTCATTCCACTGTGTGATGCCAGTTTATGTTGCTCCTGGGCCTGTTCTGTCGTGTCTGGGGTGTGTCGAACTAATAACATGAAGATGATTTAAGCAATGATAATATAAATCATGCTGTGTTACGGTAACTGGATATTTTCTACACTTATTGCCGTATGTTGTCCCAATATAACCTTTATCCTGAAAAATCTTAAATATCTCATCTATAACCACAGAAGACAAGCTGAACTTTCCCACTGAGAGATTTTTCAGGACAGCCTGCAAAGAATGTACCATATATTCCAAGAATGCATTCCCTTGCCTCTGCTATTTTAAGTGCACCTTAGGAAGCTATGATAATTACTGTGCTCATCAGCTGTAGTAATTGTAGGGAAGAATGTTCATATCAAACAGAGTTCTCATTGCTATGGTAACACAGTCAGTAATAACAGTGTGGACCATTTTAGAACAGGGATCCCCAGTTAGAGATCTGAAGCACCTGCAGGTGCAAAGGATTCTTCTGTCCTACTCCCTCGTTGAAATATCTGTGCTAAAACCAACATACTCTTCTAACACCAAAAAAGTCAACAATTTGGAAAAAAAACAAAACAAAACAAAAAAAAACAACCAAAAAACAATGAAACCTCCAACTATACAGATTGTAAGAGCCTCTTCTAACACTACACTGCTTGCTGTTAGAGAACCACTGCTGTAGCCAGAACAATTTACAAATAAAACAGCCTGGGACTGATCAGAAGGCCTCTTTTCGCCTTTCTGGCACCTTCTGAAAATGGGTGTAAATTATTACGGAATGTAGGTGCTAAATTTAATCACATTCACGCCCACTTTAAGCATCCTTCACGTTAACAGAGCTATGAAAGAAACTTACCCTTATCCACTTTCAGAAGTTATTTCAAAATAAAGCAGAGCACCACTTTTAAAGTGCAGTGGCTATTCTGAAGTAGCTCCCTATGTGGGAACTCTTACTCTGCAGTGCTTCCTCTGTCCCTCTTTCAAATTTAGTGTAATCCACTTGAGATGGCCAGAAAAAGGCTCTCATTGCAAGCTGTTCCAGTCAATTTGCCAGTGTAGCTTTTTACTGTAAGTGCAATCAAACCTAGTGACTGAAAGTACTGGTTTTAATGGTCTATTCTAATGCTAGGACTTCCAGGAATAATGGAAACTAGCATTATGAGCAATAGCATAGAAATGGCAAAAGATAATTTTCGGAAACAGGCAGCCATTTTTTGCTCATTTGAGAATGCAGTCCACTGTGTGGTTTCATTTTAAAAGAGTTCTCCCTTGATGTAAACTTTCTATCATGGATATTTTTAGGGAGTGCCCAAAGTGTGGTTATATACCGGAAAACCTTCCATTGCAACCCATTAACAAGGTTCCAGCCTTGCCTACATGTGGACTTTTATTTCCTCTCTCATTCTACAGCTACCGTTTCCTCAGTTGTACTAATCGGGCCATTTGTACAGCCATGCTCTGGAGCGTGATGACTGTAATGACAGCATTTAAATATACACATGTTTAGGTTAGGTTCTTTTTTCTTCAGTGGATTATTTCATAGGTCTGCTTTAGATCACAACCCACAATCAGGTCGATTGTAACACTGGGTAGCCAGTAACCTTGGCCAAGATGGATATATGAGGGCCATGGGAACTAATTACTGTTGACAGAAACCTTCTAAGTTTTCCCTAAGAAAAACTGTTGTGAGTGAGAGGCCAGCCACAGAATATAAGCAGAGAAACTTGTCCAACAAATTGGGACTAGAAAGGTTTGCTTTCTGTGTTTGCACCTAAATTCCGTTCTGTCACCCCAATCTAAACACGGAAAGTGATAATAATGCCTTTAGGAAATGGGCACAAAACTAAAGTATTACAAAGATAGCTAGATTTCTCTTTTTTTGGTTTTAAGTTTTAGTTCATCCAAATTTTTTGAACATAAAGTTAGGGCCAAGAGCACTCCAGGCATTTTGGAGACAAGCTCCACCGCTGGCCGGTCACGCTGGCAGAGCTCTGGGAAAGGCACAGCCCCAGCTGAGCTTCTAAGTGGCATTTTACAGCCTCATGCTTCTCTGATGCCTGTAACAAGATGATGCTTTCTCCTAATGCTGTGCGACTTATGAACAAGAGGGATTTTTACTCACTACATTTCTGTAATCATCTGTTACTGCACATACCCAGGACCACAGGAAATTAGCCATATTTCCATGTTTCTTGTATTCTGACAGTATTATGGATTAATACAAGAAGAGGATTAACCCCACATTGACTTCCCAGTATGTGTATTCGGTATCAAATTTGTGTCTGGCTCTTGGTAAATTACCGCAAGATAAGAACTGGGTTTTAAATGCTTGATCTTACTGAATGAAGACATAAAATACCAAATTTTGCTACTAACAATCTTGGGTCAGATTCTCAGCTTTTTGCCTCTACACTCTGACAACGCAAAGCCATGTGCCTTTCTTTCCAATGCACATTTCCCAGCGTAGAGAAACCTCGGTGGGAGAATAGAATTGGCTGTACCTATACCAGATATACATATGCTACTACGTTATACATATGCTACCTGAGTGCTCCAACACACTGGGTATTTTGGGGAAGGCATGCAGCTAGACCCGTTGTGCAAGGTCCTTGAGAGCTTAATGCAACAAAAAGTTCTCAGCAGTCTGTAAACTACTCAAATTTGTGTTGCAACTGATACAGAAATGGTCTTGATCACTATTAAGGATGAAAAATCAGCAAATAGATCTCTCTTGAGTCACCAATCAGGAGAAGACTGAGGCAGTATACCATCAGGCCCATCTTGTCCAGGGTAGTTGAAAGTCCTTTAAAATTCTTTAGGGAGAAAATTAGGGACAAATTAATTAGGGGGGGGAAAAATATTATTCACTAATACTAGATTATTTTAACCATGACAATGTAGTTACCATTCTAATATTAATTAGATTCCTAGACTGAATTTTAAAGTTTGGATTTTGTTTCACGTTCTTCTTTAGACTGAGATACAGATGACTGAATTCAGTCTCCATCTGAGAAAGCAAAACTCCCAGCATTTACAGATGAGCTGAGGGGACTCACAGAGGGTTCAATATGATGTTCTGTTACCTTTATTTCAGGTAGAAAACAGACAGATCTATCTACATTTGTATCTGTATTCTTAAATTAAGAATAACATAAAAAGAACCATAAGCACAGTGTAGGCTCTGAAAAGTCAAATTGAACACTGAGCTTTCTTCTTTTTTTTTTAATTACTGGTAATTTGGTCTTTTTTTTTTCTTATAAAAATGCTTTTATAACTGTTCATCCATTATAATAAAATAAAGTATCTTACCTAAAAATAAGATACAAACATATTCTTTAAGAAGTCGGGTAATTTCAGTATTTATCTCTTTCTCCCTTCCTATTTTTGTTTCTTTCTGAACCCTAAAAAGACTTTCAAGATTTTGCTGACTTAGAAACTGCTAACTACAGGGTTATATGATTCAATGTAGAAAAAGCTTTGCCTTCCATCAAAGCTTATCGTAATCTGGCTGAATGATTAAACATTTTACTTCCAAATTCCATACGGCATGGATATCCACCTGCCTGTCCATCTGCATGTCCCTACATACCCTTTTATATCATTATTGATGTAGCACTGTGGACTGTAGATATTTCTTCTGGAAGTCAAGACGTGCATTTCAGCTCATTGATATCTAATTTTTTTCCAGATGTTCTGTTACTTGCTCTGATGTTACATTACCAGATACACTTACTCAAGTTCCCACCGTCAGGAGTGGAGGAGAATATGATTCCCCTCCCAGACACACATTCTGTTATTTACTTATTTTTTTATTACATTCTCTTAATTTCTTGATTTATCAAATCTAGTTTTTCTAAGATGATGACTTTGGGAATGAATTCTCTTTGCCAGGGATTAATGTGTTTCTAAGAAAAATTTTCTAAATTTTCAAAACTTGTAGCTCTTGAGCAAGTAAAAATCATTCCACTGGTCTTTTAGAAAGAATTTTGTGTACTAACAACAGAGAATGTGAAATACAAAATTGTAATAATTTAGGGGTGGATTTTTTTTGTTGATTGTGTGTTCATTTTTTTCTCCACACAGCTGAAAATAAGCAAGTCTCTCTTCCATTTTTAGAGAAATAAAATCTCAGTAGGGTCCAGTGTTCATGTTTTGCTTGTTTTTCTTCTGTTGGTCGTATGCTCTGCCTGAGCCAACAACTAAAAAAGAAATAATACATAAGCTTCATAGCTATGTTACACACTAATAATTCATTAAGTTGTCTGTTTAACTAAGCCTTTTGTTTTTTCCACCAAATGTGTTCAGATGAAGGATGTGCAACCACACCAATGTTGAAATTCAAGTTATTTAATGGTCAGGTGAGATGAACACAAGAAAGCAAAAAGACATGAGTACGTAACATCAGATATTTAAATACAGAAAATAAGGACAAAGCCAAAATTATTCTAAGGCAAACTTCAGAGAGCAGAAATACATATAGTAAATGCCATAGAAGACATGAGTAAGTGTAAGCATGTTACACAAATGTTATTAGTCTATAGCATATAAGCAACCATTTAACTATTGTTAGCAATTTCCAGGAAATGTTTCCTCAACCTCTGTGAGTCATTTGCTGGATCTGCTTTTGATGTAACACTGAATGGTCTCATTGGCCACGTGGGAGAGTAAGCCAGACCAGAAGTGCCCTCTTTGTCCCAGAATTTGTCACCTCTCCCCTTCCTGTTCTCCAGGCTTAGTTCCTTGGTCCTTGGGAGAAGTTGCATCTGCAAGACTGTGACCCTTAATGACTACGCAGCTGAAAAGCTATGAGCACACATTGCTACAAAGGGGACTCCATACACCCATTAGACTTTCCCATAGAGTCAACAGAAGGCCAACATCTAAAACATTCATCACAGACAGCATTACACCAATTAAGGTGTAAGTAGCGTAGCTCTGGCAGTGATGACAGGTGAATTCTGGAAGTAAAAGCAGCACGGAAGCACAGCCTGATGTCAAATTACTGACAGTGTGGTAGGCAATAGCCAGAATTCAACTGATTTCAGAGGTAGAATATCGCTTCTTATTATTAATCAGTGCATTTTAAATGTGCATACATAGGTATGTATATGTGTACACATACACATGCATATTCATTATATACCTGAATCAATATTTTGCATTCATCAACAACATTTCGTAACTGAAGTCTTTCTACTGTATGTTCTCGCAGAAATATTTTCCATCACTCTGAAGTAAATCACAAAATGTGAAAAAGACTCAGGTTTGCCTTATTTTTGAATGATATAAGCACATTTGATTCTTTCTGGAATACATTTAGGGCATTTTTTAAAGCTTGCTGTATTGAAAATGTGTAAATATAAAAAAAATAATCAAACTGCATTCCTACTTTAGTTATTACTTTATGTTAGTATCTTCCACTCTTCATTTTAATACAAATGCCTAATTAAGAGATCCATTAAAAATCCATAATATTTATTGCATGGAAAAAATTAATTGTAAATAACTTTTTTAATTATTATAATTTTACAGATATAATATGGATAATAAAGTAAAACATAAAAATTAATAAAACTATAAGATGAACCAAGTCTATTTTATGCATGTAAAAACTGGCTGGTGTTTTTTTTTAATTATTTAAGAAAATCACAAATAAAACTGATAAGAACTGCAGTTGCACTAAAGGTTGATTTAATTGTAATTTTGTAATATTTGTTTCAGATTTTACCCCTTCAATTTTGTCATTGGTCTGGGCACAGCACAACCTGACATGTTTTGATTATAATCTAAATGAGTGGCATTTGACAAAGCATTCCCAAGCTTGTGTGTAGGGGAAGTAGATTCTTTGTTTAGCTGCTTCTTGACTAGTAAAATTGAAATGGTCATACTTATCTGCTATGTAAACATGCTATAGCGATTTGATAGCTGACATTTGTAAAGTGTTACTGGTGAAGATTAAAAGCAGACAGATATGTGGTTTATATTTGGTTTCAGAGTTATAAAAATGACCTCATTTATAATAATGGAACTAAAACATATTCCTAGATGTCTTTAAAACTAGGCCTTCTTGTGTCCCAGAATCATGCTATGGTAGGTGGTATACAAAGCAGATAGGTTTGAGAACTGCAGACTAGTATATGCACTAATGAATATGCTATACGTGCACTTTAAGTAGCTTTTTGCCTAATCACATTTCCTGTTATATCCATTTTTTTGTTTTAAGCAGAAGGCAGAAGAGACCGCATAACTGAAGGAAACACGAATCACTAGTAATTATGAATAAAAATAACAAATAGCTGTTTGCAGTTACAGATCAAGATGTGTGAGGATCATTAATTTGTATGTTTCTGGAAGAATAGCTTCTGATAACTCACACATCTAGTATGCTGTCAAATGATAGGGAATAGACTCCAGTTTTGAGAAGAATTAATTTCATCTTGTAGCTGGAACATTTACAAACAATACTGTTCCAGTTTCTCACTGGAGTTCACCAGTTAGAGGCTGTCAATTCCTCAACTAGTGCACATTAACAACAAATCACCTACAAATGATCCAAATGATCTTCCCAACCTTTTTAAAGTTAAGATATCTGATATTAAATGTATGGGATAAAAAAATGCATACCTTTGGTTATCTGTGGGAATTTTAATGGCAGAGAATTGGAATACACAGCTTGACCATGGTTTATTAAACTACTGCAAAGGGTTGGTCATTGATCCTATTTCAAAGCGCTACATCTACAAACATTTCAGACTGCAAAGAACACGCAAAGAACGAGAAAAAAAACTATTTCTGCAGGAACTGTAGTTAGTGATAAATTCTCCACTAGGAGAGGTGGAGAGAGGATGATTCCAAGGGAAAACAAGAAAATATCCCAATTGGACTGTGGCTTTGATAATCATATGGGTTTCGCAGACTGCCTCCTTTGAAATACCTGACCACAGTGAGATCCCCAAAATCACAGAATCACAGAATGCTTTGGGTTGGAAGGGATGCTTAAACGTCATCTACTCCAACACCCCTGCAATGAGCAAGGACATCTTCAACTAGACCAGGTTGCTCAGAGCCCTGTCCAACCTGGCCTTGAATGTTTCCAGGGATGGAGCATCTACCACCTCTCTGGGCAACCTGTGACAGTGCTTCACCACCCTCACTGTAAAAACATTCTTCCTTATATCTAGTCTGAATCTACCCTCTTTTAGTTTAAAACCATTACCCCTTGTCCTATCGCAACAGGGCCTGCTAAAAAGTTTGTCCCCATCTTTCTCATAAGTCCCCTTTAAGTACTGGAACGCTGCAGTAAGGTCTCCCTTGCAGCCTTCTCTTCTCCAGGCTGAACAACTCCAACTCTCTCAGTCTTTCCTCATAGGAAAGGTGTTCCAGCCCTCAGATCATTTTTGTGGCCCTCCTCTGGAACTGCTCTAATAGAGCTGTGTCTTTCCTGTGCTGAGGGTTCCAGAGCTGGACGCAGGACTCCAGGTGGGGTCTCACCAGAGCAGAGTAGAGGGGCAGAATCACCTCCCTTGACCTGCTGGTCACACTTCTTTTAATGTAGCCCAGGATACAGTTTGCCACCTGGGCTACAAGTGCACATTGTCGGTTCACATGCAGCTTTTCATCCACCAGTATCCCCAAGTTCTTCTCAGCAGGGCTGCTCCCAAATCCATTGTCCCTCAGTCTGTATTGATAGCGGAGGTTACCCCAACTGAGGTGCAGGACCCTGCACTTGGACTTTTTGAATCGGGCCCACTTTCCAAGCTTGTCCAGGTCCCTCTGAATGGCATTGCATCCCTCAGGCATGTTAACCACAACACTCAGCTTGGTGTCGTCTAGAAACTTGCTGAGGGTGCACTTGATCCTGCTGCCTATGTCATTGATGAAGATACTAAACAGTACTTGTCCCAGTACGGACCCCTGAGGGACACCACTTGTCTGAACATTGAGCCATTGACCACTACTCTCTGGATGTGACCTTCCAACCAATTCCTCATCCACTGAACAGTCAACCCATCAAATCCATATCTCTCCAATTTAAAGAGAAGGATGTTGTGGGGAACTATGTCAAAGGTCTTACAGATGTCTGGACAGATGACATCTGTAGCTCTTCCCTCGACCACTGGTGTAGTTATACCATCATAGAAGGCCACTATGTTGGTCAGGCAGGACTTGCCCTTGGTAAAGACATGCTGGCTGTGTCAGACCACCTCCCTGTCCTCCAGGTGCCTTAGCAGAGTTTCTACGAGGATCTGTTCCATGATCTTCCCAGGCACAGAGGTGAGGCTGACAGGTCGGTAGGTCCTGGGGTCCTCCTTTCCATCCTTTTTGAAAATGGGTGCAATGTTTCCTTTATTCCAGTCACCAGGGACTTCACATGACTGCCATGACTTTTCAAATATCATGGAGAGGGGCTAGGCAACTACATCATCTGATTCCCTCAGTACTTTGGGATGCATCTCATCAGGTCCCATAGACTGTAAATAAAGAGACAGTTCTGGACCAAGTTGCTTCTGACATGGGAAGCAGAGGAAGAAGGAGGGAAGAAGGACAGATCTGTCCAAACAATCAGCAGAGGAAACTTGTTCTTGCTGCTCTTCGTACTGCTGTATTGGCATGGGAATCATGGCTGTTTTGCTGCTGCAGAACTTGTATACTACCAGGTTTAGTCTTTGAATCATCAGTATATTGCAAAATAATGGCAATTATCCGTCAAACCTGCTGTCCCCAAATTTTGAAAATCTGGGAAGAAATAAAAAGTTTCAGCTAAAATGAATCACCTGGAAGTAATTCATGTTTGTGAGTGATGAAAAATTTATAAATGGCTCTTGAGCCTAGACATACTCCATGTTCTGAAATTATTACATGCTGAAAATTAGTATACTATCTCTCTATTGAGTAGGTAGATTAACAGATTTTGTATAAATTAAGAAGGTTATTGAACATATTACTATATCTATTCCCATACATATATCTTGTTCTACAAAGTGATATAAGAGTAGTTATTTGTTATTTATGATAGACACAGGTCTGAAAAATAGTATTTCAGTGTGCACATGTTAGACAGTCATTTTTCAGTCTAGGTAAATGTTTTTATTTTGACAGTGGAGACTCCACCAGCACATTTGAAATATGTTCTGGAAATAGACTTAAAAAAAAAAATATAACAGAGTTCAAGATTAAGTGGATGACCCTGCCAGGCTCCTCGTGGGACAAGCCAGGTGCTGCACATGACCCCAGGGAGGCCATGCGCTCACTGATGGACACTGCCTATCAGCCCCCAGGGGCAGTGGGTGCCTGGGTGGGGGACAGGGTGAGGTTGGTTGAGGTGATTACTGCCTGGGGGTGCTCACATGGCCCAGACAGACCCCAGGGTTTTCTTCCTCTACAGGTATTAAAAGAAGCATATTTTTTGTTTTATGGAGGCAGCCCACACAGACTTCCTGCTCAGGACTTTTAATTTGTTATAGTCTGTTGAAATATGGTTGTATGAGTTGGAATCAAGCTTAATGCCCATGAAATAACCGAATCCACATTAGTTTGTGTTATAGTTTGTATATATCACTAAAGAATAGGTACAGCTGTAACTTCACTTTGTACAGTGAACCTCGTGAGAATATTTTGAAAAGCAGGATTAACTCTTTAGCCAAACACTGGGTATAAAAACATCCTCAGGCTGAATTAAGGAGCACACGGGAAAAATAGGTAATGAAAAAGGCAATGTTAAGTAAGTGCTCATTAAATTTTTATTCAAGACACTCAGTATGAGCCATTTGGTAGATAAACTTTAGAAGTCTAGGGAACGTATATCTTGTGCTAGTGCATTATGAGGATAACAACGGTTCTGGGTCTTGTGCAAGTTACTAATTTACTTAATGAATACAGTCATAGGGTAACAGATCTACTGTGAGTCTTAGAAATTACTTCTGTAGCAACTGAATGGAAAGTATCTCAGTTTCTCTTTTCTAAAAGGTATAATTTTTTAGAAGTTTCATAATTTCCCCCCTGCCTCACTCTTTACCATCAACCAGGAATGTCAAATTGGGTCCTAGCAGAGATCCATTTCATTTTACTTTTCAGCTTCTAGTGGAATCAGAAATACCTTGTGGCTCAGTTTCTGGTGTTGAAAAGCTCAGATGTGTGTTTCTGAAAAATTGCTAATGAGACAATCTTAAAAATACAAACAACGATGCCCCCAATCTCACTTTCCTGAAACCTAAAGAGTCTATATCCTGCATTCAGAGCAACAGGCCTGGTCTTTGAGGTAGAAAAAAAAAAAAGAGGACTTGGTCTAGTCCATTAAGTATGTAATATTCTAGTTTTTTAAATTTTATTTTAGGAACAGAGCTTTTACCTTCTAGGGGCTCTTCACTACAAAGTGTTCATAAGAACCACAGTCTCTGTTCTGCTGAGGAAATCACTCATGACTTCTTTTAACAACGCAGATAGTTTTGACGGGCCACACTCACATGGATATAATTAAAGAGAATTTATAAAGGGAAATAGAGTCTCTCTAGATTTGCTCCAAAGCAGATTTCGTTAAAATAACTTTTCTTCCACTATTGGTCTGAGTGCTTATGTATATGTATGTGCTTATGCTCCTTGATTCAATAGGTGTAAATTTTCAAACTGAAAACCAGTCACTTCTAAACTTTCCAAATAAACTTTCAGCTGATGATCTCTGAGGCTGAAATTCATAAAATTTCTCTCTTTTCTTTTGGATAAAAAACATGTTCAAGGACATTCAGCGCCTTCCTAAAGCAAAGCATTTAAACTACATAATCCCACAAAATTCAGCACATAGGACTGTTGAGATGAAGGGCTCAGTTTGTGTCTGTGGATATGCAGTAGCATTGCAGATTGAAAATGCGCAACTCTTCTTATATGACAAAACCTAAAAATTCACTTTAAAATACTGCCAGCTGGATACATCAGATTAATGTTATTCCTAGAATCCAAAACCAGACAAGTTCCTCACTGGGTAGCCATGACTGTGCAGGGTGTCTGGAAACACTTGATGGAAGATGGGAAAAGAAGCCATTTCCCTGTCACAAGATGACAGAAGTGTGGTATAAATTCCCTACCTTTCCTCTTCCTATTCCCCATTATGTCAGTCCCTGACAATCTCACACATATAATTAGGAATGAAAATATTTATTCTTTATTGGATGGTCAGCACTTTTTTTTTTTCATCCCATGATGGTCTTACCTCATCACTACATGTTCTCTTAAGCCTTTCCTCACCATGATTGCAGGAGAGTAACTGCAGTATATTCAGACTATCGCAGTCAGTTTGCCTTGAAAATCACTTTGCCTTTAGCAGGGACCAGATTTCAGGAGGTCATTAATTATCAAAACTCTGGTGTACAGCTTTTCTGAGTATGCACTTTCGTGGCAATAACACTAAGTCTGGCAGGATGCTCACTGCAGGTTTTCTGTCAGTTCTTCAGCAGAGCACTCTGTTCACAGCAACACATTATCAGCAAGAACACAGTGAGATGGAGGTAGGACCATTTGAGTCCTCAAGACTTGACCTAACAATGCCCCAAGAACCTGTAAGGATATAACAGAAGTCTTTAAAGAGACGTACTGCTTTGCCCAAGCCCTGCCTGAAAGATTTCCATTCTCTGAAGTCATACCATTGCCACAGACATCAGCCAAATTTCTGCAATTTTTATTTTGCTCCATTTCCTTCAAATGGTACATGTTTATAGGGCATGATCAGCAAAGAGAGAAAGAAAGATGGAACTGGAGAATTCTGGATTGGACTTCGGCGCCCATTCTCCCACTCCAGACCTTCTGCTGAAAAACTCCAGACCTGATGAACATCACAACGTGCTGTAAGTGTTTGTTCAAGATCCCAAGGAGAGAAAGAGATCTATGTAGGGAAGGCTAATTTTGGGAGGTAAAAGCAGAGGTATGGAGACAGAGCACTTACCTGCCTGTGCCTTGACATCAGAAAACAACACTATTTGGCTAGAGAACCGAGTACTTGTATATAAAATTAATTAGGTGTATTTAATAAGAGCTGCGATGGCGAAGGCTACAACTGCCTATTAATACAGCTTAGTACAATAGACAGTCTCGTTCTTGTGCTTCTCAAACAGGTGCTGTGCAGCTGTGTGTGCCATATCATTACTGGCCTAAACTAAAAGAACAGTTTTTTCTCATATCAGAATGGGGTTCCAAGTGGCAAAGAGAGTATAAAACAAGATCCAAATTTCTTAGTCCTTCACCTCTTTAGTGTTAATTTGTCTACATATATGAAGTTTTTCCCATCTAAGACAACAAATTGCAGGGAGACTTCCCTTTTCACAGCAGAAAAACATTACCAAGGCAGTAAATGGTGAAGAATTCAGTGACTGCTTTTTAGTGTATTTCATGGACATATGAAATTGGTAAAGATAATAGTCTTTAAAAATAACGGTCTGTTTTTAGTGTCTAATCTGGCAAGGGCATCTGCCCACATTGAGCTCATAAAAAGAGTATGGCTATAGAGAAGAGTGACTCAGTTTGCATTCAATAGGAATGGATCTCATCAGCACAAGCTAAAAGGAAGTTGTGTGCCTCACCCTCCTAAGCCCATTTGAAAATCCCAGCCACTATTTTTTTCTGCCAGATGGGTTGATGACAAGTAGCAATCAGAAACATTCTGGTCTAGTGCTATTAAAATCATTACTGGAGAAGTTTCGAAAAAGGGCATCAGCATTCTTTCATTGTATTAAAATATTCTGTCTTTTAGGAGCTGAGTCATAACAAGATGAGACATATTTACTACTTAGACAATTTTAAAACATTATAAACGGAGTACTTGCTCAGAGTACTGCTACCACAAGCAAGACAATTGACATTTTCAACCTTAATATGAATAAACTCCAATATTAGTAATGCAACAATGCAAATGACTGCAGTACTTCTTCCATTAATACTGCTCAACCAGGAAATTACTTTAAATTATGGTAGCTGGCAGTCATGTATCTTGTATTATGACTTCCCAGCAAATGCAGCTCAGAGTGCAAAGGCACAGTTTACTACTATAAGAGTGAAACTTCCTTAGTCTTAGGGTTTATTTGTTTGTTTTAAAATAGATGAGACGCTATAACCTTCCTACTGAATTACATCACAAGAGCTGTCAGTAGGCCATCTGAATTCTGTGTAGGCCATCTGAATTCTGTTTTCCCATCCTACATCAGTATCCCTCTGGATTAGATTTATTATTGCCTTCCTTCAATCGCTCAACCCACAGCAGTCTCCTCTCCACGTGATGAGGGCTAAAAATAATTCCCTCCAGAGCCCAGCTCAGCAATCGTAATACCCTAACACACAGAGAAGGCAGATGTGTTAGTTGGTAGCTGAGTGTTCTCTTTCAACACTCCCAGACAAGAAATAAGGCTCCATTGCTGGGCTCAGAATAAGGACTTAAGTCTGAAAATCTTGTACTGGATTTGAATGGTATGTTGTGTTTGAATGTTGGGAACAAACTCAGTTACAAACAAACAGGCAGCTAACACAATGAAAGTTACTTCTGTTCAGAGACATGTAAACCCTTCAAATAAATAGAATAGAGAGCATGTGAGCTAATTGAATATCCAGTCCAAGTAATAACACTAGCTATACAGAATTATTTAAAATCTGCAGGTATCTTTTTCATATTTTAAAGATATATTTCTTAATACATTTCTTCATTTCTTTATTCAATATTGCCAGCCTTACTGAGAGAAAAGAGCAGTCTGCCTCTCTGTGAGCAATTCTGTTGAAAACTGTGGAACTGGGCTACTCAGTATCAGTAAGAAGAGGGTTAGAAGATGTATGTGAAGCTGATTGTGTATGGGTTTTCTTCTCTCTCTTTCTTTTGCAAATCAATAAAGGCTCTTTAAAGTGAAAGAGTTCTTCCCAATAATGTAAAGTAAATTATATTATTTCTACATTTTACACTCTTAAATGCTTTAAAGTTAGGCTCCATGCCAGGGTTCTGCTTCAGTGGATCATTACTTGAATAACACAATTAGGTAAGGACAGAGCATCCCGAATGAAAGCACAGTCAAGCATTCTCCCACACACAGACACACTGCAGTTCTTTGAATAAGATATGCAAAGGTTAGTGCAACCCCAGTGACTCTACCTTGGACATTTTCCTCAGATTTTGCTGATGTCAATGGTTTTTGCCAAAGACCCAGCCTCAGCATCCAGCAAATCCAACAGCAGTGCTGAATTTGTACCTGCCCAGTATCAGAGACAGGCTCAAAGAGAGTCATATTTCAAACCACGTGTATGGCAATGGTGTTTACATGGAACCATCTACTGTCATTCAAAATGGTCCCGGGCAGAAGGATGGGACACTCTGTCCAATAGGTTCAATATGCAGAATGACTCGACTTGGCAATATGCAGAGTAACTCAATTTATTGTATCATTCTTGTATAAATGTTTTAGCATGGACACCAAAGGAAGCTGGACCAACAAAGAATCAAGAAAAAGGTTCTGCATGGAGGTACAGTGGAAGCAAGGATGATACTGAGCTCCCTAGATGTGTCTGTATTAATAAATTTAAGCATGCTTTTGAATTTGGCCTCCTGTGGTAGAAAACTGTTAGAATTTTCCTCGGCACAGCTTTGGCACATTCCAGCCACCACAATCCCCCCAAATTCTCCAACGTCATTTAGCAGCTGTAACTAGCCAGTGACAATTCCCAACAAACCGTTTGTCTGCCTTCTTCTGGAGCTGAAGGCTGTTTACTAGCACTTCACCCTGGTACCTAGAACACTCTCAGACGTTTTTTACTGCCATAGCCACAGAGTCTGTGATTACTACTTTATTTTACAAGAAACATGTCTGTATCTTGAATCAGGATACAAAGATAGTTGCGGAATACAATGGTATTTGGGATTCCAGAGAAGTTTGCTGCCTTGGAGGAAGCAGATGGCTCTGCGGCTGATCAAGTTATTGTGGGAGATATGGTGAGATAAGGTCCCTGGGTAGCAAAGAACTGGTGGTAGCACAACTGGTTTTGAATCCATAACCCCAGGATGAATCCCAGTATTACCCTCCCAGGCAAGGAACCTTGCTTCCAGGGCTGCTTGTTGTTTACTTTTTGGCCGTTGTTTTGGGGGTGTTTTTTTCCGGGTTTTCTCTTTCAGTGGGAACACAGCCAGCATCTGGGCATGCTGCCAAAAGGATAGGCTAGCACTGCTAGCCATGCTCCAGACCCACCGCAGCCTGAGGACCCAGACCTTTGTGCTCCGTCCTGCTCCAGTGGTTTTGGCTAAGCTGTGCCACACACTACGTCTTGTACTCACAGCAGTCTAAAGAGCCATGCCATCCCTTTCCTCTCACCTCCCATCACCCCTCCGCCTTACCACTACCATTGCAGAAATCACATGCACACACTCACAGAAGAACCAACCACTGTTTTTCCTATCAGAATTGCTTGAATTAAAATGAGGAAAAAAGTCAGTAAAGTGAAGTGAGTTGGAATAGTTTGCAGCTTACATCTGTGTCTAATGCTTCATCAAAAAGTCACTGATTGTGCATGGGATTTCTGCTAATACTTCAAAAGCTGAAAAACTGGAACTGATCTTTAGCCTGAAGTGGTACAGTAGCATCCTCCAGATGCTTCATCTGAGGATGGAAGGATTATCTTCTGGCCCTCCATAGATTGCTGTTGTCGTGCCAAAAGAGGGAGGGACAATTCAACAAGCCAAACATTACTATAATTAACTTAGAAGGAAATGGCATCCCTGGACTATTGCCAAGAGAGAGCAGACAAGATCTTCAGAAGGAGGCTGATAGCCGTGTCACAACTGGTAGAGACGACAACCTCCTGAGGATGTGCATACTGTAGTCATCGGCTTGGACAGTAGCTGAACTGATCCTGGTGATCACTGAAGCTGCCAGTGAATGGGTCCCTGAAACAGGGTGTCAAGAGGAAGTCGGGTTGCCAAGTGGAAAGGGTGACGTCATGACTCTGCAGACCTGAATGGGACTGACATTGTGCACCTGGCAACCTGCATGAGCGATTGTCAGCAATTGTACATGCTCCCGAGACAGATACACACAGACTCCGCTCAAGAGCTGTGGAAGTTTTGTACAAAGCTGGCCAGAACAGCCGCAGGTCACAGCAAA